>ENA-OPSK01001428-OPSK01001428.1-human-gut-metagenome-genome-assembly--contig:-NODE-1428-length-17757-cov-6.381878_pt1 | contig 17757 bp, 18 predicted proteins | sample MGYA00241807_ERZ501905 | MGnify/ENA primary metagenome ERZ501905 (study PRJEB25962, sample SAMEA2042111) | human gut metagenome | biome: human gut; feature: human-associated habitat; material: faeces...
TTACTGGATGATAGGTACATAGATCATGGATGAAATTCTGAAGTATTTATAAAAAAGCATACAATAAAAACTCCATCGATAAAGACTGAATGAATCGGGATACCGAATGATTCAGAAAGATAGAGTGGCTATTGAAATGTTACCGGACGACTGGAAACGAACCGGGCATGTTATTTAGACATGTGACTTTTTCGCAGAAAAAGTCTTTTCTTGCTTTTAAACTATAGAAGTCTAAAGGTTTCTAGTTATGAGAGCTCAAGAAAAGTTTATAGTTGCTTGGAGTGTGGCTAAATATAGGCTATAATATAGTCACAAGAAAGGAGCTGATTCTATGCAGATTATTCCAATGCGGGATTTGAAAAATACAGTTGAAGTAGAACGCCTCTGTGCAGAAGAAAATGGTCCAGTATTCGTAACCAAGAATGGATATGGTAGATTGGTTGTTATGGACATCGATTATTATGAAAAAACTATGAGAAAGATGTATGAAGCAAAAACTATTTTGGAAGGTTTGGAAGATGCAAAATTCGGAAATACTGTAGACGGAGACACTGCAATTTCTAATGTAAGGAGCAAGTATGGCATCTAAATTTGGATATCGGCTGACCAAAAGAGCAGAATCTGATTTAGATGGGATTGTCTCGTATATCTCAGTTGTACTCGCAAATCCACAGGCTGCATCTGATTTTGTAGATAAGCTGCAGGATAATATTGAAGAAACAAGAGCTTTTCCTGAAAGTGGTTCTCTTGTACATAATGAATTTTTACAGGTAGAAAATGTGCGAAGGAAACTTGTTGGAAATTATATCATGTACTATCTTCCAGATATGGGAGAAAAAATAATTTACATTCTACGTATTGTATATGGCAAACGGAATATGGATGCAATTCTTAAAAAGTTGGATATTTGATCATATATGCACCTATCACGGGTTAAGCAGAAGCTCCTAAAGGATGTCATCGACAAAAATGAGGATGATCTATACTTTTATACCCAATTATTAAAAATCACTTCCATAGCGTTATCACAATTTTTTAATTGGTAATGAATATCAAATGGTATTCTGTATTGCGAAGAATATGTTAGAAAAACGTCTTTTATATACGGCAATCTCGCGTGCTAAAAAATAGCTTATTTGAAACGCAGGTACACTTAAAATTAAAGCGTATCCGCCAAACAACGTTGCAGGAAAGAATTTATGAAAGTATTAGAAAATAGAATATATCGACATTTCAAAGGAAACAACTACAAAGTGTTGTGTGTTGCGATGCATACGGAAACGCAAGAGAGAATGGTGGTTTATCAAGCATTATATGGGGATTATAAGTATTTTGTTCGTCCATATGAAATGTTTGTGTCAAAAGTAGATCATGACAAGTATCCGGATGTGAAGCAGGAATATCGATTTGAACTTGTTGAAGAATAGGCTTAGGTCTATTCTTTTTTCTTATCTGTGTGATTTGTTAACGTATCAAAAGATGGAGTGTGTTATAATAAATCATATTGACAAAGGGTGATTTAAATTATGGGGCGTGAATTATTTTTAGACTTTTTTACAGAGCACGAAGTGCCTGTTATTCGTAAAAGAAGACATACATTTTTAAAGATGGATGATGAGAATGTATATATTTTAAAAGAAGGTGTTGTGAAGGTCAGCGTTTTAATGCGTGATGGACGTGAATTTAATATTGCGTATTTAAAAGGCTTTGATATTTTATCTATGTTTAAAGATGCAGTTGTTGATTGTAAATTTTCTTCATTGATGATTCGTGTTGAGAGTGATGAAGCTAGTTTTTATTGTGTTTCTAAAGAATTATTCAATCAATTATTAAATGAACATTCTGAATTGGTGGAATACGTGAATACGTATTATCGTAAGAAATTATCGGAAACAATTTCAAGACAAGAATTAATGACGATGAATGGCAAGAATGGTGCTGTATGTGCATTTATATACTATTTGGTTACAATGTTTGGAAAAGAAGCGCGTGATGGAATTTTGATCGATTTAAAGATCACAAATGATGATATTGCGGGTTTCTGTGGAATTTCTACAAGACATAGCGTGAATCGTATTTTGCGTGGCTTAAGAGAAGGACATGTTATTCGCACATTGTATAATAAAATCATGGTCTTGGATGTCGAGTATTTAAAACAATTTGTAGATGTTAAGGTGGATGCATAATCCGCCTTTTTTCATGCAACATAAAAAGAGCCGACTTAAAATGTGGGATGTCGACTCTTAAAACTGGTCATTATAAGAAAGACTATCATGAGTTGGTTACAACCAGTTTTGTTTACTATATCATGGATTTTGAAATGAAAAAAGAGCTGAACTAGATGATGTGGCAAATAATTCAGCTCTATTCATAGGAAACTGGATATGCAAATTACTTTATGGACACGCTATCCAGCAAAAATAAGTATATCATCTTGTTGTGTATTATACAAAAACAATTGTCCAAAATTGTATATATAAGGAACACGTAATATAATAAATATCAATTGCTAACAAGATTCTACGGAAGTATGATACAATGGAAATAATGATAGAGGTGACGAAGATGAATTGTGACTATGTGCTTCAATATCTGGAAAAGACGGAAGTCCCAATTGTTTCAAAAAAGAACCATGATATTATAATGTGCGGTTTAGAAAAGATGATTTTCTTAAAGGAAGGTGTCGTAAAGGTGAGTTCCATTTTAGAGGATGGACGTGAATATAATATAACTTACGCCAAAGGACCCGATCTTCTTTCGTTAATGTGTGACACACTTCGTGAAGATGTTGCGTATCGTATAAGAATTCGTGTTGAAAGTGAAGAGGCATCTTTTTGTTTGGTAAGTCGAGAAGATTTCTCAAGGGCTGTAAAGCGAGATGAAAAATTAAAAGAGTATGTTGAGGCATACTATCGTGAGAATCTACAAAGAGCTCTATACCGCCAAAAATGTATGACAATGATGGAAAGAGTGGCGCTATCTATGCCTTTCTTTATAATTTGATTTCTTTGTTTGGAAAAGAAAACGAGGAAGGTATATTGATTGATATGCAGGTCACAAATGATGATATTGCAGGATTCTGTGGTATTTCTACAAGAAATAGTGTCAACCGTATTTTGCGTGGATTAAGAGAAGAGAATGTAATTCGTATAGTCGATAATAAGATTTTAATTTTGAATGCAGATTATTTAAAGCCATATGCAGACTAAAAGGGTGATATCTCACCCTTTTCATTTCGCTAATTTTTCTTTTAATAGTTCCATAGTGATTGGTTTTGCGATATGTCCATCCATACCTGCTTTTATGCATTCTTGAATATCACTTTCAAATGCATTGGCACTCATCGCAAGAATATGTACGTTTTTCGCATCTCTTCGTGGCAAAACACGAATTTCTCGAGTGGCTTCAAGACCGTTTTTAATTGGCATCATAATATCCATAAAAATATAATCAAAAGTGTAAAGCTCAGATTTTTTGAATTGATCAAGGGCTTCTTGTCCATTTTGAGTAGTCGATACATCAAACCCTAGATCTTGTAACAAATGGGTTTGGATCTATTTGTAAAGGAAGAATTATCCTAAAGGTTGTACCAACATTTTCTTTACTTTCCATTTGTATCGTACCATGCACCTTTCTAAGGGCATTATACTCGATTGTTAAAACGAAAAAAAGAGCTGATCGGGTAAATCAGCTCAAGAAATAGGAAACGCTGGATAAGCGGTAAAAGGGTAATTTGATTATCCAGCATAGCCTAGTATATCACTATGAATTGAAAATGCAAGGAGATTGAACATATTTTCTGTATCACTAGTTTTTAATATTGATTTGTATTATACTTGAGATAGATTCCGTATCGGAATTTATTTTTTTTGGAGGAAATATGAAAATTATTGTAGTTGGCGATGGGAAAGTTGGCTTTGCGATTGCGAAACAATTGAATCAAGAGGGTCATGATATTACAGTGGTTGAAAATAAAGCGAATGTATTATCAAGTACAATGAATCAACTAGATATTGTTGGTGTGCAAGGGAATGGGGCTAGTTTAGACACATTGTTGGAAGCACGTGTACCTTCGAGTGATTTGTTGATTGCGGCTACATCAACGGATGAAGTGAATATTATTTGTTGTTTATTGGCAAAAAAATTGGGAGCTAGACATACCATTGCTCGTATTCGTAATCCAGAATACAATAATACAGTTCGTTTGATTAAAGATGAATTGGGGTTGAGTATGAGTATCAATCCAGAGCAGGCGGCGGCTCGTGAAATTTTGCGTGCGATTCGTTTCTCAAATTCCATTAAAGTATCGTCTTTTGCGAAGGGAAGAATTGAGCTTGCTGAAGTTAAGGTAACAGAAAATTCCCCACTTATAAATATGCGTGTGGTTGATATCAATCGTCGTTTTAAGACGGAAGTATTGTTTGTGACGATTTTGCGTGATGGTGAAGTCATCATTCCAAATGGGAATACGGTGATTTATGAAAATGACCGTCTCACATTAACGGGTTCAACAACGCAATTAGAGCGTTTCTTTATTAAGATTGGTATTTTAAGTGATCGTACAGTCAATGAGGTTATGATTGTTGGTGGTGGTCGTATCACATATTATTTGACGAGCATGTTACTTGAATTGGGTATGGCCGTTAAAATTATTGAGTTGAATAAAGAGAAGTGTATCAACTTGGTTGAAAAATTCCCACAGGCAACAGTGATTCATGGAGATGGAACGGATCACGAATTATTATTGAGTGAATCATTAGAGGAAATGGATGCCTTTATCGCTCTTACAGATAATGATGAGGAGAATGTCATTATTTCCATGTTTGCCCAAAGTCATGGTGTTACGCATGTGCTTCCTAAGGTAAATCGTGTTTCTTTAGGTTTCTTGTTGGAAAAGTTGGGTCTTGAAAATTCAATTACGCCTAAGTTTATTACCGCAAACCAAATCGTGCAGTATGTTCGTGCTATGCAGAATACGGTTGGATCAAACGTTGAATCTTTGATCAAACTCGTGGATGACAAGGTAGAGGCTTTAGAATTTAGAGTGCGTGACAATTGTCGTTTTATTGATGTGCCAATTAAGGATTTAAATATTCGTAAGGGTATTATCATTGCGTATGTAACACATAAAGGTGTTTCTAAGGTGGCAACTGGGGATATGCGTATTCAACTATCGGATACGGTTATTATTATTAGTCAGGTTGCAGGGTTGAGGGATATCAATGATTTACTATCTTAAGCATAATATACATAAACTCAACTGGACTATGATTGGTAACGTATTGGGTATGGTGCTTATTGCGCAAGCCTGTTTAATGGTGTTGCCGGTCATTGTGGATTTGATTTATCAAGAAGGATTATATGATTCTTACTTGATCGTAATTGGGATTTGTTTGGTTTTAGAATATGGTTTAACGCGTAAAAAGTCGAGAACGAATTCTTATTTTGCCAAAGACGGAATGCTTGCGGTAGGTCTTGCCTGGATTGTTGTTTCTTTCTTTGGTGGATTACCATTCTATTTGTCGGGTGAAATTCCTTCTTTTGTGGATTGTTTCTTTGAAGCTGTGTCTGGATTTACAACGACAGGTTCAAGTATTTTAACGGAAGTTGAGAATTTGAAACATGCCACACTATTCTGGCGTAGCTTTACACACTGGATTGGTGGTATGGGTATCTTGGTTTTCATTTTGGCCTTACTTCCAAAGTCAAATGATCGTGATATGCATATCATGCGTGCGGAAGCACCTGGTCCTACCATTGGTAAATTAGTACCTCGTATGCGTCAGTCCGCTATGATTTTATATACCATGTATATGGGATTGACTATCATTCAGGTCATTTTACTATTGATTGGCAAGATGCCATTGTTTGATGCGTTATGTAATACGTTTGGTACAGCGGGTACCGGTGGTTTTGCGATTAAAAACACGAGTATTGGTGCCTATAACAATGCGTATTATGAAGTGATCATTACGATTTTTATGATTTTATTTGGTGTGAACTTTAATATGTATTACTTTTTATTAATCAAAGATTTCAAACAGGTCTTTAAAAATGAAGAGTTGCGTACATATTTAGGTATTATTTTATTCTCAATTACTTGTATCACATTGAATATTTTATCCATGTATAATTTTGATGTATTCAAATCCATTCGTTTGGCTAGTTTTCAAGTGGGTTCAATTATAACGACAACGGGATATTCGAGTTGTGATTATAGTGTCTGGCCACAATTTAGTAAGATGATCCTCTTCTTATTAACAGTCTGTGGGGCGAGTGCTGGTTCGACTGGTGGTGGTGTGAAGGTCAGTCGTCTTTTGATTATTGTAAAGAAAATCAAATTGGATATTCAAAAGTTACTGCATCCACAAAAAGTAGAGGCCATCACAATGGATGGTAAAGTAGTGGATACAGAAGTAGTCAATCAGATCATGGCTTATTTTTGTAGTTTCATTATTATCGTCGGTGTCTTGTTGTTCTTGGTTTCATTTAATAACTTTGATTTTGAGACAACAGTTACATCCGTTATGACTTGTATTGGCAATGTAGGTCCAGGATTTGGCCTTTGTGGTCCAATGGGAAACTTTTCCATGTTCTCGGATTTTTCGAAGATCGTCTTATCTTTTGCGATGTTGATTGGTCGTTTGGAAATCTATCCAATTATCATTTTCTTGGCTCCAATTTTAAATATTCGTAGTGTATCTAAGAATATTCATAGTCGTAAAAAGCGTAGAAGCAATTAAGGTACTTTATGTACCTTTTTTATTTGCACTTTTTAGTACAATTTGTACTTTTTAATTGAGCGTAAACGCATACATCTAACTTAAACGTAATTTATGTTACTATATAGTCAAATTAGTTTACTTTTATTTAATAGGAATATAACCATAGTTTTTAGTGGATTGAAATAGGGTTGAGAGTTTGATAGAGTTAGTACTATTAGGGGAATGGCTATGAAGATAATAGATAATGATTTGACAATTCAAGAAGTGTGTGGGCGTATCGGTGGATATCATCGGTGTTCATTGGAGGATGGATATCCCTTTTTATATGTGAGTTTAAAATTTCAAGAGATTTTTGGTTGGTCAAAAGAAGAGATTGAAACTCGGTTTGATAATAAATTAATGAATATGGTGCATCCAGAGGATAGAGAGATGGATTTATTCAATTCTGTTTTTCGTTTGTTAGGAAAAGATGGATATCACTATGTAAGTGAGAGTATAGAGAAAGAGGGAAATTCTATACTGCATGGACATATTTCGGATGTGACAGAGTTTATTCGGGAAAAGGAACAGAATAATATCTTATCGGCTTTGACTATGGATTATACTTCTTTAGTGCTTTGTGACTTGAAACAAGATACGGTTGAGGTTATTAAGCAGGATGCGAGTTGTGCTGAAATGAATTGGGATAGTTATAGTGAGAGTTTAAATTATTTCTATGATAATGTACTGATGAAGGATTCTTGTCCAAATTATATGGATATTTTATCAAATGGGTCTTTAATGCGTACATTAAAGGAACAGGGTTCTTTAGAATGGCATTTTCAAATTGTTCCGGATGAGAATGGAATTTCGAATTTAGGGGCAAGGGCAGTATTTCTATATGAGGATTTGAATCATTTTAAGATTATAATGGGTTTTCGTCCGATTGATGAAATTGTAAAGAGGGAAAAAGTATTAGAACTTCAAAGAGAGATTATTGAGGGTCTTGGTAAAGAATATTTTTCCGTATTATTGTTGGAGTTGGATAGTGGTCAAATCTTTTCATATCGTGAAGTGGGTGAGAATGGTAAGCGTATTGCGGATTTTTGTCGTAAATATGAAAATCAGTGGTGTGCATTATTGCCAGCTTATGCCAATGAGATTGTGACGGATGAAAGTCGTGAAAATTTCTTAGATCAGCTTTCGTTAGATGCGTTATGTTCAAAGCAAGATGATTTTTCAATGACCTATGAATTTAAAATGGGTGATCGTATTCTTTATCATCAGACACGTATTGCGTATGTTTATAAAAAGGATCGTAGTCGTGTGGCGGTGATTGGTACAAGAAACATTGATGATTTGATCAAGAAGGAACGTATGCAGGAGGCAAAATTAAAAGAGGCATATATTGTGGCGGAAGAGGCGAATAAGGCGAAAACGGATTTCTTAAACAATATGTCGCATGATATTCGCACGCCTATGAATGTGATTCTTGGCTACAATGAATTGATGAAGCAGTACTTGACAGATCCAATCCTGGTGGATTATCAAAATAAGATTGAGCAGAGTGGTAAGCTATTACTTTCAATCATTAATAATGTGCTGGATATGGCGCGTATTGAGAGTGGTAAGATGGTTGTCGAAGAAAGAGCCGAGCAAATCGGGCTTGTAGTAGAAGAAATCGAGAACGTATTCGAGTCGAGTGCACAAGAAAAGAATATCATATTTACAACGAGTGTAGATGTGGATCATACACATGTGTTGTGTGATGGTTTTAAGATTCGTGAAATCTTAATGAATCTAGTGGGCAATGCGTTTAAGTATACGCCTGATGGTGGTCATATTGCGATTGATGTGAAGGAACTGAATTGTACAAGATCTGGTTATGTCAGAATTCAAACGCAAGTTAAAGATACGGGTGTTGGTATGAGTGAAGACTATCTTCCAACTTTATTTGATTCTTTTTCTAGAGAATACAATACAACGATTGGAAAAGTGTCGGGTACAGGTCTAGGCATGGCGATTGTCAAAAAACTTGTGGATATGATGGATGGAGATATTTGTGTAAAGAGTAAGCTGGGTGAGGGGACTTGTTTCACTCTTACTTTTGAGCATAGAATATCGGATGAGGAATCTATAGAATTGAATCAAGAATTGGATGTTTTGGATGAAAAATCCATCTTAGAAGGCAAGCGTGTTTTACTTGTGGAAGATAATGATTTAAATGCTGAGATTGCGATGGCCATACTTGAACAGAGTGGTTTAGTGTTGGATCGTGTTGAGGATGGTTTAGCTTGTGTAAATCGGTTGTCTGAAGTGGATGCAGATTTGTATGATTTAATTTTGATGGATATTCAAATGCCAAATATGAATGGGTATGAGGCGACTAGAAGAATTCGTCAATTTGAGAATGTAAAAAAGGCAAGTATTCCAATTCTAGCTATGACGGCCAATGCGTTTGAGGAAGATAAGAAAATGGCAATGGAAGCAGGTATGAATGGGCATATTTCTAAGCCAATTGATGTGAATGTATTGGAAAAGCAGATCATAAACATATTCAAAAAAGTGTCTTAATGGACACTTTTTTCTATACAAGGTATATATTTGCGGTTTATAATGTGGGTAGTTCGATGCAAAGGAGTGGTAATATATATGAGATTTTTTGATTACATTGATACTATCGAAAAGCCTACAATTGACAATATTCGAGTTATATATAAGGCTATAAATGAGAAGTATGATGATCTCATAGACATGGCACTGGAGCCGAATAGTAAGAATTATAAAAAGTGGGTTCAGAATATGGAGTGTTTAAAAAAGTCTGAAAACATGATGATTGATTGTATTGGCAAAAAGCAGATTACAGATACAGAGTGGTTAGAACTTATGTATAATATTTATCGTTATCAAGTTAAATATGGTGGTTTAAAATACCTTACAATTGAATTATAGAAAAAGGGACGTATGATATACGTCCTGATTTTTTTAGTTTAATTTATCTTGTACGATTTTCTTTACCATTGGATAGGCAATAAGTGCAATCACAATACCTGCAACTCCTTGGACTATGTTGGCTGGAATTTCACTTGCGGCTACGATCCAGCTTCCTTTTAATATGTATTTGGCAATGAAGTATCCAAATACCATAATGACAGATCCTAATACGTAGCTTGAGATTTGTTTCGGTTTAGAGTAGTTTTTCATAAGTAGGGATACTACGATAGCTTCTAGTCCTTTGATGATTAGGGTAAAGAAGAAGTAGTGGCCGTATCCTCCGGCTACATCGGCTAGTGCGCTTCCTAAGCCTCCAATCAAGAAGCTTTCAAATGGATTTAAAAAGCTTGCGAATAATAGGATGAATCCGTCTCCTAGGTTGAAGTATCCGTCTAATGCGTTTGGTACTTTGATGAACATGGTTGCGACAAATACAAGTGCCATACCTAGTCCGGTTAGTACGATTTCGTATGTTTGTTTGTTTTTCATAATCTTTCCCTCTTTCTGTAACTTAGTGACTATTATACTTGTTTCTGTATATAAAAAAATATACAATTATAAAAAATAAATAGGGGACAGTTGCATGAAGAAATATCAAGTAATTTATGATTTGTATAAGGAGTCGATTCTTTCTGGAATCTTAAAGTATGGGGATCGTGTGGATTCGATTCGTGAATGTGTAAAGAAGATGAATGTGTCTAAGACCACGGTGGAAAATGCATATAATAAGTTGGTGTTGGATGGATTTATTTCAAGTCAAGAAAAAGTGGGGTATGTGGTGAGTATGAATCCGGAGCGTATCTTACTGCATCAGGAAATCTTGGATTATTCTTCAAGTCACAAAGAAAAATCGTATGATTATGATTTTCGGATTCAGTCGGTTTCTTTTGATTCGTTTGAAACGACGATTTGGAAACGATATATGAAGGGTGTTTTGAATGATAAGCGTTTGATGTCAAGTTATGGTTTAGCGCAGGGTGAGTATGGATTAAGACAGGCTCTATGTAAGTATGTGTATCAGAATCGGAATATTTTGTGTTTTCCTGAGCAGATGGTGATTGGTTCAAACTATCAGTCTTTGTTATATATATTTTGTGGGATGTTGGATAAGTCAAAGGTGATTGGTTTAAGTACTTTAGTAGATGATCAGGCTAAGCAGGTGTTTTTGTCGTATGGTTTTCATGTTGAATATTTAAATCCAGATTCTTTTGTGAAGGATATTCAAAGGTTGAATGTGGATGTCGTCTATGTGAATACAACTTGTTTTACGTCTGATAGGCAATCTATGAGTGAGAGGGTTCGTGAGGAATTGGTTTCTTTAGAGAATGTTTTGATTCTAGAGGATGATTATAATGGGGAGCTTGTGTATGCTTCTAAGATCAAGACTTCGTTGTGTTCGAAAAGTAAGAATGTGATTTATTTTTCTTCGTTTTCAAGACTCTTATTACCGAGTCTTCGTATTGGGTATATGATTTTAAATGAGGAGTATATGCGTAAGTATTGTGCTTCTTATTTTGGTCCGACTACAAGTAAAATTGAGCAGGTTGCTTTTACGCAGTATATTGTGGATGGGTATTTGCAGAAGCATTTAAGAAAGCTTGTTCGTGAGTATAAGGAGAAGCATTTGTATTTAAAGCAATTGATTGATACGTATATGGGTTGTTCGTATATTTTGGATGAGACGTATATGGCGTATTGGTTAAATTTAGATGTGGATATCTCTCATTTTAAGAATTTGTGTGAATCGAATGGTGTTGCCATTAGTATTTCGAATGGGCGTATAGGATTGTCTTTTGCGAGTATGAGTAAAGAATTGATGTTAGATGGTGTGATTCGTCTTGCAGAAATATGGAAAGAGTGTTAAAATTTTATCGATTCGACAGTGAAGAAGATAAGTAGGATTAAAAGTTCTTGTGTATAGAGAGAGGGCGTTTGGTGAAAGCTCTTCGGATATTTTAATTTGAAGCTACTTTGGAGTTGAAACGTAGTCGGCGTTAACGAGTAAATTGAGGGCATTTTTCGATTTTGGAAAATGAACTAGGATGGTACCGCGTAATTATACGTTCCTAGAAATAGGAGCGTTTTTTTATTGGAGGAAAGAAAAGATGAAACAATTAACTGGTAATCAGATTCGTCAGATGTTCTTGGATTATTTTAAATCTAAGGGACATATGATTGAGCCGGGCGCAAGTTTGATTCCGCACAATGACCCAACATTATTGTGGATCAATGCGGGTGTTGCGGCTTTGAAGAAATATTTTGATGGTAGTGAAAAACCGGCTTCAAATCGTATTGCGAATGCGCAGAAATCAATTCGTACAAATGATATTGAAAATGTAGGGCGTACAGCTCGTCACCACACTTTCTTTGAAATGTTAGGAAACTTCTCAATTGGAGATTATTTCAAGGATGAAGCGATTCAGTTTGCGTGGGAATTTTTAACAAGCGAAGAATGGATGGGTATTGATAAAGAAAAATTGTATGTTTCTGTATATACAGATGATGCACGTGCTTATGAAGTTTGGACTACAATTTGTGGTGTAGATCCTAGTCATATTTTAAAGACAGATGATAACTTCTGGGAAATTGGTAAGGGACCTGGTGGACCTGACAGTGAAATTTTCTTTGATCGTGGAGAAAAATATGATCCTGAGGGATTGGGAGAAAAATTATTCTTTGATGAAATGGAAAATGATCGTTATGTAGAAGTATGGAATGTCGTATTCTCTCAATATGATTGTGATCCAAGTATTGATCGTAAAGATTATAAGGAACTTCCTCAGAAGAATATTGATACAGGTATGGGTCTTGAGCGTTTGGTTGCCTTAGTTCAGGATGGAGAAACAAACTTCGATACAGATTTGTTCTTGCCTATTATTCGTGCGACAGAAGCTATGGCGAAACATCCTTATGAAGGTGAATATAAGATGGCTTACCGTGTTATTGCGGACCACGTTCGTACAGTGACTTTTGCGTTGAGTGATGGTGCTAACTTCTCAAATAGTGGTCGTGGATATGTACTTCGTCGTGTACTTCGTCGTGCTGTTCGTTATGGTTTAAAATTAGGTTTGGATGAACCATTCTTATATAAATTAGTTCCTGTTGTTGCGGATTTAATGCAGGATTTCTATCCATACTTACAGGAGCATGTTGCGTTCAACCAGAAGTTGATTAAGGTGGAAGAAGAAACTTTCAAGAAGACTTTAAAGGTTGGTCAGGCATTACTAGATGAAGAAATCAGCAAGGCTAAAGATGGAAAGCTTAGTGGTGAAGTTGTCTTTAAATTGTATGATACATATGGATTCCCATTTGAATTGACACAAGAAATTGCTGAGGAAAGTGGAATTACAGTAAGTCGTGATGAGTTTGATGCAGAAATGAACAAACAAAAAGAGCGTGCTCGTAATGCGCGTAATGTAAAGGATTCATTCGCATCTCAAAATGAAGAATTGATGAAGTTCAATGAACCTAGTGAATTTATTGGTTATGATCACTTAACTTGTGATGGTAAGATCATTGCGTTATTTAATGTTGAGGGTAAAATGGTTGATTCTTTAGAAGATGAAGGTATGATCATTTTAGATGAAACTTGTTTCTATGCCGAAAGTGGTGGACAGGTTGCCGATAAGGGAATGTTTACGGCTGATGGTGTAGAAGTAGAGGTATTGGATGTTCAAAAGACTCGTAATAAACAGCATATTCACACAGTTAAAATCAATAGTGGTGTATTAGAAAAGGGTATGTCTTTACATGGTGAAGTCAATGTCAAAGATCGTTTGGCAACTACAGCGAACCACTCTTGTACACACTTGTTGCAGGCTGCTTTAGTTAAGGTATTGGGTGATCATATTCACCAGGCTGGTTCTTATAATTGTCCTGAATATTTGCGTTTTGACTTCAATCATTATGAAAAGGTTACGGCTGAACAATTGGCTGAAGTAGAACGTATTGTGAATGAATATATTAGTGCGGCATATCCAGTAACGAAAGAAGTAATGCCTATTGAAGAGGCTAAGAAGTCTGGTGCCACTGCATTATTTGATGAGAAGTATGGTGATACAGTTCGTGTTGTAACAATGGGTGATGTATCTAAGGAATTCTGTGCGGGATGTCATGTAGAAAACACAGCTCAGATTGGTCTATGCAAGATCATTAGTGAGGAAAGTATTGGTTCGGATTCTCGTCGTATTACGGCTAAGACTAAGTTTGCGGCTTACCAAGACTTTGCATCTGAACATGCAATGTTAGAGAATATTGCAGATAGTGCTAAACAAAAGGGTATTAAGAATATTGATACAAAGGTTGAGGCTGCTTATAAGACTATGCACGATATGCAAAAGGAAATCGATAACTTGAAAAACCAGATCTTTACATTGAAGTCTAAAGAATGGGCTACTGAGGCTAAAGATTTTGGAAAAGTCAATGTATTGATTAAATCCGTTTCTGGAATGGATGCAGGTGCATTGAAGGATATTGTTTCTAACTTAAAGGCTAGTGATGACAAGATGGTTGTATTCTTTGTGAACACAAATGGAGAAAAGGTTGTCTTTGTATCTGGTGCAGGTAAAGAGGCTGTTAAGGCTGGTGTACATGCAGGTCAATTGGTTAAGAAAGCGGCTCAAATCTGTTCTGGTAATGGTGGTGGAAAGCCAGATATGGCTCAAGCCGGTGGTAAGGATGCTTCTAAGGTCGATGAAGCTATCCGTGCAATCACAGAGGAATTGAAAAGTTTATAAAAGGTTTAGGGTATACTAAGGTATACCCTTATTATTTGGGTGTATGAAAAAGAAGAAGACTAAAAGTAAATATAGAATTCGTAAGAATGAATTAAGAAAATTTTTAAGGGAAAATAAACTCACAAAGAAAGAGAAGGAAAGGCTTCATTGGTGGGTAGATGCAGGGAATAGTGCGTATGATTTACAGTGGTTGTATGAGTTGCGTGAGGAAGAAGCGCTTGATGAATTACTAAGTGGTTTAACAGACAAACAAAAGGATTATGTATATAGTTATTGTATGAATTGGAATCCGTTCATCGATGAGCCTTATTTTGATTATGAAAAATTTGAAGAATTAGATTTAGAGAATTTACCGACTTTTGAAGAAGAGGAAGAACCAGAGATTGATCTACCGTTTTAATAGATTTGACATAGCTAACTAACCACTTTATACTTTTAGTATATGCGATGAAAGGGTTTTATGTATGAATTTGGATGAACATTGGTATGTATTATTGACCATACGTTCTAAGGAAGAGGAAGTATGTAAATACTTGAATGAAAACGAGGGTATTTTTGCGTTTAGTCCTAAGATGGAGTTTTATCATAGGGTTTCTAAACAGATTCAATTGCGAACTTTATTCGGTGGCTATGTATTTGTGGTGAGTAAATTGTCACAGGTAGAAGTGGATCGGATTTTTAGAAAGTTTCCTTTGGAGAGTGTTTTTATTCATGAATTAAAATATAAAGAGGATATTTCTGCTTTAACAGATGAAGAGATTCGTATTCTTACAATGTTGATGGATGACAAGAAGATTCTTCGTATGTCTTATGGTGTATTACTCAATAATAAGATTCATGTGACAAGAGGTCCACTTGTAAATATGGATGATTATATTATTAAGTATGATAAGCATAATCGTTTGGCTACATTGAATCTAAATTTCTTGAATCAGATCTGGAAAGTGGGAGTCACCTTAATTGAATAGTGTGATAAAATGGATGTGTTGAGGACATGTCCATTTTTTATGTATTTAGAGACATGTTTAATGTAAGGATGGGATGAAGTTGAAAGTACATGTAACAAATATTACAAATCAGGTATATTGGAGTGTTGCGAAAATGGCTCAAAATGAAGTGGTAAAAATATTAAGTCCATTAGATGCAGTAGAACTTCCAATATATTTATATGATAGTTCAAAGGAGCCTTGGAATGAAATGAGTGCTCGTTTTGATGGATTAATTTCTGGAATCACAGAAGGGGATATTGTCATTTTTCAGTTTCCAACGTGGAATGCGATGGAATGGGATGATTCATTAATTGATCGAATGAAGTTGTATCAAGCTAAAATTATTTTGTTTATTCATGATATTGTGCCACTTCAGTTTGAATCCAATTATTATTTGATGGATAAGTTTGTGAATATATGTAATAAGTGTGATGTTTTAGTTGTTCCTTCAGAAAAAATGTATAACTGCTTAGTAGAACAAGGCGTTAAAAATGAAAAATATGTAATTCAAAAGATGTGGGATTTTAAAAATGATATTCGTTTATATGATCCTAAATTAGAAAGAAAACTATATTTTACAGGAGAAGCGTCTCGATTTCCTTTTGTGAAGAATTGGCATCAAGAAACCCCTTTATATGTGTTTGGGAAAGAAGATATTACGGATTCTACAAATGTTAATTTTGGTGGTTGGTTAAATAAATATGAATTATTATTACAACTATCTAAAGGTGGTTTTGGCCTTGTTTGGGGAAATTCAGAAAATCCTGAGGATGAAAGAGATTACTACAAGATGAATTGTTCGTATAAGCTGGCTTCTTATTTGTCTGCAGGTATACCGGTTATAATTCCAAATTATTTATCCAATGCAGATTTCATTAAAGAAAAAGGTATAGGATTTGTGGTATCGAGTTTAGAAGAAGCTAGTCAAGTTGTTCAGAATTGTTCTGAAGAAGAATATAATCGAATGGTTTCTAATTTAAAACAAGTACAATATTTAATCAACAATGGCTATTTTACTAAGAAATTATTCGTTGATGCGATTATGAAATTAGAATAATTAGTTACTAAGATTATAACTATAGTTATAAAAGTGGTTATATAATTTAAGAGCATGTTTACAAAGGTGATTTTGCATATTAACATTTGTGTATTTAATGTTAAAAAATGGTTAGAAATCAATTATTTTACTTGAATAAATCAAGCATTCCGTTTACTATTAAACCTAGTAAGGGAAGAGTGCATTCTTTTTGTGTACTCTGCTTGATTTTTTTATTTTTAATTTGAAGGGCTTCGTATAAATTAAAAAGTTTAAGGAAGGAATGAGTGTATATGTCGAAAAAGAAAAATGTTAGAAGAAAAAATCGAACCTATCTTTTAAAGGGTGTAGCAGCTGCTGGTGCTGTTGTAGGTGGCGGAACTATCTTTGCGGGTAACAACGCTGTTTATGCTGCTGAATTAGATAATGAGTCACAAGTTAGTGACCTTAGTGAATCTCAAGCTTCTACATCTTCATATATGTCTGAATCATTGTCTCAAAGTGATTCGACTGTTGAAGATTACACAAGTATTGAAAATAGTACAAATGCGTCTGTATCAGCAAGTGCATATGATTCTACAGTTGAATCAGAAAATAATTCAATTGTTGAAAGCAATTCGATTTCTAATTCTGTAAGTCTTAGTGAATCTCAATTAACTAGTACTTCAGAAAGTGAATCTACTTCTGTATCTGTTAGTGATAGTGAATCATTAGTAAATTCTGAAATAGTAAAAAATGATGAGGTTTCATCTAATAAATTTGGAAATTTAATTACTGGTTTATTAAATGGTAATAAAAATGTATCGGCTGCAAATTATACAACGAATACTGTTGAAAAATCTACGATGCCTATTGCAGAAAGTGGAAGTGTTGATCCTGAAACAAGTATGTCTAAGCATTTCTCTGAATCTGTAGCTACTTCTACTTCTATATCAACCGCTTATGGAATATACGGAAGTGAAGTTGCAGATAATGTATTGAATAAAGATAATGCTTATGTTATGAAAAGTGAAAGTGGTCCAATCAAAGAGGGTGTCTTAGTTAAGAATAATAATGATGGATACGATTTTATTTATTTGTATAATGGCAAAGCATTAAAAACTCAAATTAACGAAAAGTATGTGACTATAGATTCAGACGGTAATGCAAATATTAAATGGAATGGTTATTATATAACAGGTGAAGGTAAAATTGAAAAACTTTCCCCAATAACTGATCAAAATACAGTTTCTGGTGATAAAACATTGGCTTAACAGATACATTGGTGACATGTTAATATATTCGACATTAATGATGTC
>ENA-OPSK01001435-OPSK01001435.1-human-gut-metagenome-genome-assembly--contig:-NODE-1435-length-17690-cov-6.870655_pt1 | contig 17690 bp, 16 predicted proteins | sample MGYA00241807_ERZ501905 | MGnify/ENA primary metagenome ERZ501905 (study PRJEB25962, sample SAMEA2042111) | human gut metagenome | biome: human gut; feature: human-associated habitat; material: faeces...
ATTCGGTGCTCCGCACATCACAAAAGACGGTGTGACAGTAGCAAAAGAAATCGAACTGGCAGACGCTTACCAGAATACAGGTGCACAACTAGTGAAGGAAGTTGCTTCCAAGACTGGTGATGATGCAGGTGACGGTACAACAACTGCAACCGTTCTCGCTCAGGCTATCGTAGCTGAAGGATTGAAGAACGTGACTGCCGGTGCTAGCCCAATGGATATCAAACGTGGTATCGACAAGGCTGTTGCCAAAGTGGTAGAATCAATCAAATCGCAAGCAGAAACAGTAGGTGACAACTACGACAAGATTGAACAAGTGGCTACCATATCTGCAAACAATGATCCGGTGATCGGTAAATTGATTGCTGATGCAATGCGTAAGGTTTCTAAAGACGGTGTTATCACTATCGAAGAAGCAAAAGGTACTGACACTACAATCGGTGTAGTAGAAGGTATGCAGTTCGACCGTGGTTATCTGTCAGCTTACTTTGTGACAAATACAGAGAAGATGGAATGTGAAATGGAGAAACCTTACATTCTGATCTACGACAAGAAGATTTCTAACCTGAAAGATTTCTTGCCTATCCTCGAACCGGCTGTACAGACTGGTCGTCCTCTGTTGGTTATTGCAGAAGATGTAGATAGCGAAGCATTGACTACTTTGGTAGTAAACCGTCTGCGTTCTCAGTTGAAGATTTGTGCTGTGAAGGCTCCGGGCTTTGGCGACCGTCGCAAAGAAATGCTGGAAGATATCGCTATCCTGACAGGTGGTGTGGTTATCAGCGAAGAAAAAGGATTGAAACTGGAACAGGCTACTATCGAAATGTTGGGTACTGCCGATAAGGTAACAGTTTCTAAAGATTATACTACAATCGTAAACGGTGCCGGTGCAAAAGAAAACATCAAGGAACGTTGCGACCAGATCAAAGCTCAAATCGTTGCTACTAAATCAGACTACGACCGTGAAAAATTGCAGGAACGTCTGGCTAAGTTGTCAGGTGGTGTAGCTGTTCTTTACGTAGGTGCTGCTTCTGAAGTAGAAATGAAGGAAAAGAAAGACCGAGTAGACGATGCATTGCGTGCAACTCGTGCTGCTATCGAAGAAGGTATTATCCCGGGTGGTGGCGTAGCTTATATCCGTGCTATCGATTCTCTCGAAGGCTTGACGGGTGACAATGCTGACGAAACAACAGGTATCGGTATTATCAAACGTGCTATTGAAGAACCGCTTCGCGAAATTGTAGCAAATGCCGGTAAAGAAGGTGCGGTAGTTGTTCAGAAAGTACGTGAAGGTAAAGGCGACTTTGGGTACAATGCCCGTACGGATGTTTACGAAAACCTACACGCTGCCGGTGTAGTAGATCCTGCTAAGGTTGCTCGTGTAGCTTTGGAAAATGCAGCTTCTATCGCTGGTATGTTCCTGACTACTGAATGTGTAATTGTAGAAAAGAAGGAAGATAAACCTGAAATGCCAATGGGCGCTCCCGGAATGGGAGGCATGGGCGGAATGATGTAATTCCAGCTTTCGCTTAAGAATATATAAAGAAGATAAGAACCACTTTCCCTAATAAGGGGAGGTGGTTCTTTTTTTGTATTCCTGCAACATCTCTGCCTTCAATTTGTTTGATTGTTGGAATACCCTTATATTTATTGTCTAATTTATTAATAAATAGAGAGATGTTGAAAGTAGTAACATTTATGAAGCAAGTAGCCCGTGGGCTACAGATGGAGGGAAACTTTGGCACTGCCCATGTATACCGTAGCAGTCTCAATGCCATCATTGCTTATTGTGGGAAAGAGGATTTCACCTTCCATGAGGTAAGTCCGGAGTGGTTAAAAGGGTTCGAAGTGCATCTTCGTAGTCGTGGATGTAGTTGGAATACCGTCTCCACTTATTTGCGCACGTTTCGTGCAGTTTATAATCGTGCTGTCGATCTTCGTAAGGCACCTTATGTTCCTCATCTGTTTCGTTCTGTTTATACAGGCACTCGTGCCGATCATAAACGTGCGTTGGGTGAGGAGGATATAAAGAAGGTGTTTGCTAAATTGTCTCGTGCATCGGGTGTGTCATTGGCAGTATATCAGGCGCAAGAGCTATTCATTTTGATGTTTTCGCTTCGTGGTATGCCATTTGTCGACCTTGCTTATTTGCGTAAGAGTGATTTGCGTGATAATGTCATTACATATCGCCGGCGTAAAACAGGACGTCCTCTGTCTGTGACGCTGACTCCCGAGGCAATGATTCTAGTAAAAAAGTATATGAATCGTGATCCCTCTTCTCCTTATTTATTTCCATTGTTGAAGAGCCGTGAAGGAACCAAAGAGGCGTATCGTGAATATCAGTTGGCTTTGCGTAGCTTTAACCAACAGTTGATGTTATTAGGTGAACTGCTCGGATTGGGCGATAAGTTGAGCTCGTACACTGCCCGCCATACTTGGGCCACGACAGCTTATTATTGTGAAATTCATCCGGGTATTATTTCCGAAGCATTGGGACATTCGTCTATCACTGTGACGGAGACTTATTTGAAACCTTTCCGGAGTAAGAAAATTGATGAAGCAAATAAACAAGTTCTTGACTTTGTAAAACGCTCTGTAATAGGAGTAAATGCCTGAAAACTACTCTGTTACTTTGTAGGTAACGGGAATGAATATCGGTGCAAATATGAGCATATTTCTTAAAACAACCAAACGAAATCATACATTTTTTCTAATAAACTACTCAAAATAGGAATTAACCAAATAAAACACGCGGATTCTTTGTATTAGGGCTTTGTTAACTTCTAAATTTTTGCAAAAGATCTCCTTCCCTCTACTGCCTTTCAGAAGCAGGGGTAAAAAAGTTTCATTGCTTATCGTATCATTTTTCAGTATTGACTACTCCCGAAGAGCAGGCACAAAGGTTTCTCCGTTACCTACAAAGTAACAGAGTAATTTTCAAGCGCTTACACCTATAACAGAGCGTTTCACGAAGTCAAGAACTTGTCTATTTGCTTCATCAATTTTCTTACTCCGAAAAGGTTTCAAATAAGTCTCCGTCACAGTGATAGACGAATGCCCCATCGCTTCGGAAATAATACCCGGATGGATCTCACAATAATAAGCTGTCGTAGCCCATGTATGGCGGGCGGTGTACGAGCTCAACTTATCGGATAATCCCAATAATTCACCTAGCAACATCAACTGTTGGTTAAAGCTGCGCAATGCCAACTGATATTCGCGATACGCCTCTTTAGTTCCTTCACGGCTTTTCAACAATGGAAATAAATAGGGAGAAGAAGGATCACGATTCATATACTTCTTCACCAGGATCATCGCTTCGGGAGTCAATGTCACCGACAATGGTCGTCCTGTCTTACGTCTGCGATACGTTATTACGTTATCACGCAAATCACTCTTACGCAAATAAGCGAGATCGACAAACGGCATACCACGAAGCGAAAACATCAGAATGAATAACTCTTGTGCCTGACATACAGCAAATGGCACACTTGATGTACGAGACAATTTTGCAAACACCTTCTTCATATCGTCATCACACAACGCACGTTTATGATCGGCACGAGTACCGGTATAAACAGAACGGAACAGATGAGGTACATAAGGAACTTTCCCAAGATCGACGGCACGATTGTAAACCGCACGAAACGTACGCAGATAAGTGGAAACGGTGTTCCAGCTACAACCACGACTGCGAAGGTAAACTTCGAATCCCTTCAGCCACTCCGAAGTTACTTCACTAAAAAGCAAATCTTCTTCCCCACAATAAGCAATGATGGCATTCAGACTGCTACGATAAACATGCGCAGTACCGAAGTTTCCCTCCATCTGTAGCCCCATGGCTACCTGCTTCATAAATGTTACTACTTTCAACATTTCTCAATTTATTAATTTATTCGACAATAAAGATACAAGTATTCTCACTATTACCACCCGGATAGTTCCAAAGATATTCTATCATTTATATAACTGCCATCCATCAATATTCATTTTTTATTGTTACTTTTGTGAGAAAATGAAAGAGTTATGAACCAACCAGTAAAGCGCAAACGTATTCCGTATGGAATGATGAACTTTATCGATGTCCGCGAAGACGACTGTTATTACGTGGACAAGACACATTATATCCCGCTTATAGAAAACGCGAACAAGTATTTCTTTTACATTCGCCCACGAAGGTTCGGAAAGAGCTTAACGATCTCCATGCTCCGACATTATTATAACATATTAGAAGCGGACAAGTTTGAGAAATGGTATGGCGACCTGTACATAGGAAAGCATCCCACTCCCGAACGAAATTCATATCTCATCATTTATCTGAACTTTGCCGTAGTTAATGCCGAATTAAATAGTTACCGGCAATCATTGGACGCACATTGCAACACAGAATTCAATTTCTTCTGCGATGTCTACGCCCAATATCTTCCCGAAGGGATAAAGGAAGAAATGAATAAGAAAAAAGGAGCCGTAGAGCAACTGGACTATCTATATAAAGAATGTGTCAAAACCAATCAGCAGATTTATCTGTTCATTGATGAATACGACCATTTTACAAACAAAATCCTATCAGAACCTTCCTGTCTCGAAGATTATAAAAGCGAAACACACGGAACCGGTTATCTGCGCAGCTTCTTCGATACGGTGAAAGCAGGCACTTATTCTACGATCAAACGTTGCTTCGTGACAGGTGTCAGCCCCGTCACAATGGACGATCTCACCAGCGGATTCAATATTGGCACCAATTATTCGCTCTCTCCGGAATTTAATGAAATGACCGGATTCAACGAAGAAGAGGTACGCGCAATGCTGGATTATTATGCCACTACCTGCCAGTTTCACCACTCTACCGACGAGCTGATAGAAGCTATGAAACCTTGGTATGACAACTACTGTTTTGCAGAACAAAGTTATGGCAGTACTACAATGTACAACTCCAATATGGTACTCTACTTTGTGGATAATTACATCCGGAATGGAGGCTATATGCCACGCAATATGGTAGAAGAAAACATCCGCGTGGATTACAACAAACTACGAATGTTGATCCGCAAAGACAAAGAATTTGCTCATGACGCCTCTACCATCCAGACATTGGTACAACAAGGATATGTCACCGGAGAACTAAAAACAGGTTTTCCAGCCGAAACAGTTGCAGAACCGGATAACTTTATCAGCCTATTATTCTATTTCGGAATGTTGACTATCAGTGGGACTTTAGAAGGAGAAACGAAGTTGACTATTCCCAATCAAGTAGTACGTGAACAATTGTACAGTTACTTATTAGATACCTACAACGAAGCGGACCTCCGCTTTGACAACTGGGAAAAAGGAAAACTGGCATCCGCTATGGCTTATCGTGGCGACTGGAAAGCCTACTTCGATTATATCGCCGAATGTCTGCACCGATATTCTTCCCAGAGAGACAAGCAAAAAGGCGAAGCATACGTACATGGATTTACGTTGGCTATGACCGCACAGAACCGTTTCTATCGCCCTATCTCCGAACAGGAGAATCAGGAAGGATATGCCGACATCTTCATGTTTCCCTTACTGGATATATACAAAGACATGCTCCATTCCTACATTATCGAACTGAAGTATGCCAAAGGAAAGGATAGTGACGAAAAGGTAGAGCAACTCCGACAAGAGGCTATCACACAAGCCAACCGCTATGCCGCCAGTGAAACGGTGCAAAAAGCAATCGGAACAACGACGCTGCACAAAATTATAGTCGTTTATCAAGGGATGAAAATGGTGGTGTGCGAAGAAGTTTAAAGTTCGTATATATTTTAATGTACTATAATAAAAGGGGCTGTCTAAACTTGTTAGACAGCCTCTTTTGATATCTTAGTAGTCTTCTAAATTATTTCTTAGAAGCTTCCAAAGATGCTTTACGGAATTCTTTCATTGCTTTTTCGATTTCCAAAGAAGCTTTACGAGCGCGAGTTCCTGCTGCTTTGTTACCGTTTTCGATCTGTGCGTTAGCATCTTTTGAGAAGTCAGCATACAGAGCTGCTACCTTTTCTACCAATTCTTTCATAATCCTTTTATTTTTTTCGTTAATAATGTGCCGCAAAAATACACTGTTTCCCGAAATAAAAGCATAAAATCAATATTTTTTTTGAAATATTCTTCGAAAAATATCTAAAAAAGGGGCTTTTCACCATTTTTACCTACCTTTGTAGCCATGAAACTGCTTACAGATACCGATTATATACATGCATTGATTGCTGAAGGGGAGCACCAGCAACAGGACTTTAAATTCGAAATTTCCGACGCACGCAAAATTGCCAAAACACTCTCGGCTTTTGCCAACACGGACGGAGGAAGATTACTTATTGGCGTAAAAGACAATGGAAAAATCGCGGGAGTACGCTCCGAAGAAGAAAAATATATGATTGAAGCCGCCGCACAACTTTATTGCGTGCCGGAAGTGGAATACACATTGCAAACATATATAGTGGAGGGACGACAAGTGTTGGTAGCGACCATCGAAGAAACTCCCCACAAACCTGTTTACGCCAAAGACGAAACCGGGAAACCTCTAGCCTATCTCCGCATCAAGGATGAAAATATTCTGGCAACACCTATACACCTCCGTGTATGGCAACAGAGCGACAGCCCCCGTGGCGAACTGATCCGTTACACCGAACGTGAACAGCTCCTGCTCGAACAACTGGAGCATGGCACTTTACTTTCACTCAACCGCTACTGTCGCCAAACCGGACTTTCACGACGTGCCGCTGAACATCTGCTCGCCAAATTTGTTCGTTATGATATTGTGGAACCCGTATTCGAAAATCATAAATTCTACTTCCGAATAAAAAACGAATAACCACAAACAATACTTAATACTTAACTATGACCTTTATCAACGAGATTAACGACATACTCTGGACCTATATTCTGATTATCATGTTATTGGGATGTGCTATCTGGTTCAGCATACGGACACGCTTCGTACAATTCCGCATGATTCGCGAAATGATCGTACTGTTAAGCGAATCTGCGGGCAAAGGGAAGCAGGGAGAGAAACATGTATCTTCTTTTCAGGCATTCGCTATCTCTATCGCCAGCCGTGTGGGTACGGGGAATCTTGCGGGAGTGGCTACTGCCATTGCCATCGGAGGTCCCGGGGCTATTTTCTGGATGTGGGTCATCGCACTGTTAGGGGCTTCGAGTGCTTTCATCGAGTCTACCTTAGGGCAATTATACAAAATACGCGGAAAGGATTCATTCATCGGAGGTCCTGCCTATTATATGAAGAAGGGATTGAAACAACCGTGGATGGGAATGCTTTTTGCCATATTAATAAGCATCACTTTCGGTTTTGCTTTCAATTCTGTACAGAGCAATACCATCTGTGCTGCTGCGGAGCATGCTTTCGGAGTCAATCATATTATATTGGGAGGGGTACTGACATTGCTGACGTTGGTTATCATCTTCGGAGGTATTCAACGCATTGCCCGTGTCAGCAGCATTATCGTGCCGGTTATGGCATTGGGATATGTGGGGCTAGCGCTGGTGATTGTTATACTCAATATCACTCATTTACCGGGTGTCATCGCTCTGATTGTCAGTCATGCTTTCGGTTGGGAACAGGCACTGGCAGGAGGAGTCGGCATGGCATTGATGCAAGGTATCAAGAGAGGACTCTTCAGCAATGAGGCCGGTATGGGATCGGCTCCGAATGCGGCTGCCACGGCTCATGTCAGTCATCCCGCGAAACAAGGATTGATACAGACTTTGGCAGTATTTACGGATACATTATTGATTTGTACGTGTACAGCTTTTATCATTCTGTTTAGTGGTGCTCCGCTGGATGGATCGACCAATGGGGTGCAGTTGACTCAACAGGCATTGACGAACGAGATCGGTTCTTCGGGCAGCGTCTTCGTTGCTGTGGCTCTTTTCTTTTTCGCTTTCAGCAGTATTCTGGGAAATTATTATTACGGGGAGGCCAATATCCGCTTTATCACTCACCGGAAGTGGGTGCTTCATGGTTACAGGATATTAGTGGGCGGTATGGTGCTCTTCGGGTCACTTGCCACATTGGATATGGTATGGAGCCTGGCAGATGTCACTATGGCATTAATGGCTATCTGCAATCTGATCGCTATCCTCTTCCTTGGAAAATATGCGATCCGCCTGTTAAATGATTACCGAGCGCAAAAGAAAGCCGGCATCCAAAGTCCTGTTTTTAAGAAAGAGTCTATGCCGGACATCGAAAAGGACTTGGAATGTTGGTGAAAACCAACTGTTTTTGTACCTTTGCACGGAAATTGACAGATGGTAGTTATATTATATACCTTCCACGCACTCAAATAGTAAATTGTAAATTGTAAAATTGTAAATATAACAATGGGCTTATTTGGTTTATTCAAGAAAAAATCCGATGAAACGAAAGTCGGCAATGTAGAAGATTTCATTTCACTGACCCGGGTGTATTTCCAGTCAGTGATCGCCACAAACCTAGGTATCACCAATATCCGATTCTTGCCGGACGTAGCTAACTTCAAACGTTTGTTTAAAGTGCCTACTCAAAACGGTAAACTGGGATTGGCCGAAAAGTCTGCGTCACGCAAAATGCTAATGCAGGATTATGGACTGAATGAGAATTTCTTCAAGGAAATCGACGCTTCCGTAAAACGTAACTGCCGCACTCAAAATGATATTCAATCTTATTTGTTCATGTATCAGGGATTTTCTAATGATCTGATGATGTTGATGGGAAATCTGATGCAGTGGAAGTTCCGTATGCCGTCGATCTTTAAAAAGGCTCTGTATGGCATGACGCAGAAGACGGTGCATGATGTTTGCACCAAGACGGTATGGAAAGCGGATGATGTGCATAAGACGGCTGCGGCTATCCGCCAATACAAAGAGCGTCTGGGATACTCGGAGCAGTGGATGACGGATTATGTGTATAATATCGTTCTACTTGCCAAGAAGGAACCGAAACGGAAGGATGACGACACGGAAACAAAAAAATAAGTCGCGTTAAATGTTAGAAAAGCGTAAAGATTAATATGATAGAGAAAGCGGGGGTTTTGTACTTCCGCTTTTTTTGTTATCTTTATGTACTTTTTTCTTTTGTCTTGATACAAAAGAAAAAGTACCAAAAAGAAAAAATCAAGGCTGCGCCTGCCCGGCTACTCCGGTCTTATTTCCGGCTAAAGGGCAGAAACTCGCTTCGCTCAAACAGTCTGCCCTTTTTAACGCTGGAGAAAACGCCTGCGCTTAACGCCGGAAAAACGAGGCCGATCCCCTTGCGGCGTGTTTGCTGCATAGGTTAATGAATTACCGGATTTCTTGATTTGTCATTGATGTACTTTTGATTCTGCATAGGTTTACATGCCGAAAGGTTTTCCGACCTACTTTTTTCTCCGTTAAGCGAACACCCGTAACGAAGCGTTAAAAAGGGCAGATTGTTTGAGCGAAGCGAGTTTCTGCCCTTTAGCGTAGTGAAGGGTGTGAGTAGGAGAAAAAAGTCAGTCTTGAATTTTTCTTTGTTTCTTTCTTTTGTTTCAAGACAAAAGAAAGAAAGTTGTAACACAAATGTAACAAGTATGACATCCCCCTGCAACCTCAAACTCCGTCCTTTGCAGGCGGAAATAACATACACACATTTATGGAGACAATTTATTTATGCATTATCATTTTCCTCTTCGTACTAGCCGTATTCGACCTGATCGTCGGTGTGAGTAACGATGCGGTTAACTTCCTCAATTCGGCGGTAGGTGCCAAGGCGGCCTCCTTCAAGACCATCCTGTTTATTGCAGGCATTGGCATATTCATCGGAGCATCGCTCTCTAACGGCATGATGGACATTGCCCGGCACGGCATCTACCAACCCGAGCACTTCTACTTTGCAGAAATCATGTGTATCCTGCTTGCCGTCATGCTCACCGACGTTGTCCTGCTGGACGTATTCAATTCAATGGGAATGCCTACCTCCACCACCGTATCCCTCGTCTTCGAGCTGCTGGGAGGAACCTTCGCCCTCTCCCTCATCAAAGTCCGTAACAGCGACACCCTCGGGTTGGGCGACCTGATAAACACCGACAAAGCCCTTTCCGTCATCATGGCGATATTCGTATCCGTGGCAATCGCCTTCTTTTTCGGTATGCTCGTCCAATGGCTGGCCCGTGTCATCTTCACGTTCAACTACACGAAAAAGATGAAATACAGCATTGCACTGTTCGGAGGCGTGGCCGCCACCTCCATAATCTATTTCATGCTCATCAAAGGACTGAAAGACAGTTCCTTCATGACCCCCGAAAACAAGCAATGGATACAGGACAACACTTGGATGCTTATCAGTGTGTTCTTCGTATTCTTCACCATACTAATGCAGATCCTTCACTGGCTGAAAATCAATGTCTTCAAAGTAGTAGTACTCATGGGTACTTTCGCCCTCGCCCTCGCCTTTGCCGGCAATGACCTTGTGAACTTCATCGGCGTTCCCCTCGCAGGTTTCTCGTCCTTCATGGATTTCACGGCCAACGGCAACGGCAATCCGGACGGATTTCTGATGACCTCACTGCTCGGCCCCGCCAAAACTCCGTGGTACTTCCTCATCGGCGCCGGCGCTATCATGGTCTACGCCCTTTGCACCTCCAAGAAGGCACACGCGGTAATCAAAACTTCCGTCGACCTCTCCCGTCAGGACGAAGGCGAAGAAACCTTCGGAAGCACCCCGATAGCCCGTACAATCGTCCGTTTCAGCATGACACTTGCCAACGGCATCTCACGCATCACCCCGGACAGCACCAAGAAATGGCTAGACACCCGCTTCCGAAAAGACGAAGCGATCATCGCCGACGGAGGTGCTTTCGACCTCGTCCGCGCCTCCGTGAACCTTGTCCTTGCCGGCCTGCTCATCGCACTGGGAACTTCGCTGAAACTCCCGCTGTCCACCACTTACGTCACTTTCATGGTAGCCATGGGTACTTCGCTCGCCGACCGTGCCTGGGGACGTGACTCAGCCGTTTACCGTATCACAGGCGTACTGAGCGTCATCGGCGGTTGGTTTATCACTGCCGGAGCTGCCTTCACGATCTGTTTCTTCGTCGCCCTCGTGCTGCATTTCGGTGGAAATATTTCAATCATTGCCCTCATCGCTCTGGCAGCATTCATCCTGATACGCAGCCAGGTGATGTATAAGAAACGCAAAGCAAAAGAACAAGGCAACGAAACTCTCAAACAACTGATGCAAACATCGGACAGCGAAGAAGCGTTGCAACTGATGCGCAAACATACCCGCGAAGAGCTTTGCAAAGTTCTCGAATACGCAGAGACGAACTTCGAGTTGACCGTCACCTCGTTTATCCACGAAAACTTGCGGGGACTGCGCCGTGCCATGGGTTCCACAAAGTTCGAGAAACAACTTGTCAAGCAGATGAAGCGCACGGGAACGGTAGCCATGTGCCGCCTCGACAATAACACCGTGCTCGAAAAAGGGCTGTACTACTATCAGGGCAACGACTTTGCCAGCGAACTGGTGTATAGCATTTCCCGCCTTTGCGAACCCTGTCTGGAGCATATCGACAATAACTTCAACCCGCTGGACGCTATCCAAAAAGGAGAATTCAGCGATGTGTCCGAGGACATTACTTACCTGATTCAGCAATGCCGCAAGAAAATGGAGAATAATGAGTACAACGATATGGAAGAAGAAGTCCGCCGTGCCAACGACCTCAACGGACAGCTTTCGTTACTGAAACGCAAGGAGTTGCAGCGCATCCAAAGTCAGGCGGGCAGTATCCGGGTCAGCATGGTTTATCTGACAATGGTTCAGGAGGCACAGAACGTGGTGACTTATACAATCAACCTGATGAAAGTAAGCCGGAAATTCCAAGTGGAAACGGAAATGCCGTAAAAGTCAGACGGAAATGTTACAGAAGTCTCAGACAGAGATGTTACGATGAAATATATAAAAACACACAAAAGAGGGTTTATTCAAAGTGCAGAATTACTAAGTCATTTTTAGGTTGGGGAACCATAGATGCACAATGAGAGATAAACCCAAAAACAGGCAGAGGGTGACTAAACAGTCGGAAGTTTTCAGATACTCTTGACTTTTAGTCACCCTCTTTTTTTGTCCGTTCCACCTGCCCGCTTTCGCTTGGTGGAACTACGTGCGGGTGGCACGTTTTCGTTTTACGTCATACTTTTCTTTCTTTTTTCCTGCCGGTCTCTCTTTTTTCTGCCGGCTGCTAGTCCTTCTCCGTCTTTCCGTTTCTCCGGCGACGGAAGCGCAGAAGCGCTTCGAGAATATCAAGCAGTTTTTCAAGAAATAGTTTCATCTTTTTCTTTTTTTAAGGTTAATAATTCGTTTAGACAGACGGGTCCGGCGTTACGCCACCGCCACCGGGTGTGTTTCCGCCGCCGGGTTTGTCATCGCCGCCCGGATTTTCCGTATCACCGTCGGCAATCAGACCGGCTGCTACGTCTTTGACGTGTACAAATTCCACTCCGGCAGTCAGTGCGCGGGTCGTGTTTCCGGCAGACCGGGTGTACTCCGGCGTGAACTGACAGCGCAGCGAAACGATTTGCGAGCTGCTGACTTTGCTTTCCTGTTCCACGCCTTTTCCGCAGGCTTTGGCAACCATAGTGAATGTTCCCAATCCTTCGAGACGCACTGTGCGGCTATTGAGCAACTGTTCGCGCATCACGGACATCAGATTCCGAATCACGTTGTGCACGTCGCCCGCCGTCAACGAAGCCTTTTCGGCAATCAATTCCGCCATTTTCTGCGTGTTGACCGTTCTCCCGATTTTCACCAGGCGGGGATAAAAGAGTTTCTGTCCTTCTTTGTTGGCAAGCGTTGCCTGGTAAGGTTTGTAAATTAATGGCATACTACTGTTTTCCTTTCTTTTTAATGATTAATGAATCAATTGTCTCTGTAACCGATTACGCCGACAAAAGTAAACGGGCCAAAGAAAGGCGGGAGACACGATGTGACAAGTCGTGACGGGAGAGAGCAAGTTCAAACCGTTTCGCACAAATGCTGCCTGTAAGTACTTCTGTACAAAGAAGTACCAGACAACAAAAAATCACGTACCTTTATAACCGAAACGAATAATCCAATAAAAAAGCAGTAACAATGAAAACAACTACCACAGAAACTTCAATTCCGGAAGAGAAAACAACCTCCGCCCGCATACAAGCATACAGTAAAAGTCAACTAGCCGCCCTCTACCTGCCCCACATCCAGCCTGCCTCCGCCCGCCGGACGCTCCGCAGCTGGATTGCCAAAAACACGGAACTGCAAGCGGCACTCACCCGTTCGGGATATACCGGAAAAGCAATCCTGTTGACTCCTGCACAAGTCGGGCTGTTCTTTCGATTTTTGGGAGAGCCTTAGAAAGCTCTCCGGTACCGGACGAACCCACATCGAGATTGATATACTCATATTCGGGACACATAAGGCAACGTGAACCAGAAAGTGCTGCCCTCGGCAAGCGTCCTGCGCAGCCATATCACGTACCATTTTTAACCAAAAACAATATTCCCAACCCGGATAGAACGGCTGTTCATCTCCGGGTCGGGAATATCTTCATTTCACAATGTACGGATTTGCGAACGAGTAAACCGGTAGAAACAAGCGCTTTCCCGGCAGAAGATTATACCAAGTTCTCACAGTACTTATCTTATTTGAACTCATCATCAATATTTCTGCGTTCATTGTCGCCCACAGGTTCCTTCTCTCCCTTTTTAAATACCGTCACATCCTTTTTGAACTTAATTTCGATAAAAAACTTTCTATTCCCTTCGAGATAGAAATGTACCTTTGCGGCGTTTCCGACCAGATAAAGCAGCATCGTTCCCAAGAGGACGACCAAATGGTTGGCGTTGACACACTCATTGGAAAGACACTTGACCAGTTTGAAAATCGACGACCAGCTAGCCGCCGTTTTCTGCGTTCTGAACGAGAATATACGTCTGACCGTTGATATGGAGGTGTCTGTTTGTTTGGCAAAATAAACCTCTTTGTAATTGTTCTCATAAGAACAAATTTTCACCTCGTCGATTACTTTTCCTTTTTCCTGCCAGTCTTCTTCGTCGAAATCACTAGATCTTCTCCGATTCCTCTCATGCTTGTTTGTACCCGTTTCCACTTTACTTTTAGCTGCGTTTTCAACTACATTTTCAACACTTGTTTTAGCTCCATTGTCCACAGTATCAACTGTTTCACTAGATAATTGTTTTGTCATCATAATTAATATTTCGTAAATAATGCCGACAAATATCGGATATTATTTTTAACATTATGCGTCACGCGTGACACTTTCTTACTTTATCTCCTAAAATAACTCAAACATGAACCCTTTATGTGTTACCCTTCCTCTACCTTTACCGACGAAATCAATGAAAAATAATTGAATATAATGACCGAAATTAAAAAAAATCATTCCCTCCGGCGGATACGACTCATGAAGCGGGCCGCTGTTATTCGTCAAAACAATGGCATGGACAAACGCGAGGCACTTGTCGTTGCGCATCAGATAGACGTTTTAATTCGCAAAATGTACTTAGCTAGCGTCAGTTTTTATTATACCAAGCAGGACGGAAGCATCCGTCACGCCGTAGGAACGCTCACCGGATACGAACATTGTTTCCACCGCCCGTATACGCCACGGCCGGAAAACACGTTCGTCGTCTACTACGACCTCGAAGCCAAAGGCTGGCGGACATTCCACGCCGAAAATTTCCTCCGTGCCGAATGAGGACGCCCGAAGAACGCAAAGAGTGGGAAAGGCTCTGCCGACAATACAACGTAGATTCGCTCTACGAGGCGATCGAAGGCTGCCGGGAGGAACTGGAATTCCTCGTCCACTGCGCCGAACGCCTCGAACCGCTGCCGGACGATGACACGCCGGCACTCCGCCCCCGCCGCGCAACGATTGCAGACCACGCCGTTTAACACATACAGTCCACGCCGTTTCTGTGTGCACGAAACGCCGTTTTATGAAGACAGGAAACGCCGTTTCTCTTTCCGCATCCGGCGGAGGAGGACTATTTTTAACAAAGCATAATTTTATTAACATTATAAACAACATCAAGTATGGAAAACTGGAGATTTATCAAAGAAAACAATGATTATATGGTGTCGGACCACGGGCGGATCATGAGCCTGAAGAAACCTCAAAAAAAGATATTGAGCAGCAGTCTCCTCCACAATGGTTATGAGGCTATATACATCTATCAGAAAGGGATTCATGCCGCGCGCTATGTGCACCGACTGGTAGCGGAAACGTTTATCCCCAACCCGAAAAAACTCCCGCAAGTGAACCACCTCGACGGAAATACGCTCAACAATCATGTGTCCAACCTCGAATGGTGCGACGCCTACGACAACTTGATGCACGCTATCCGCACCGGGCTTCGTCCCGTTAACGTGCCGCGCTCCATTCCCTGCGCCGTGACGGACGAAAGCGGGACGATCCTCCACCCGTACCCTTCCATGAGGTCAATGGTGAAAGAGGAAAAACTGAACAGCACACAATACAGCTGGTTGCAACTGAAACTCACGCATCCCGAACGGGTACGGCTGCATACGATGCGGCGGTGGCACCTGCCTTATCTGCCCATTCCTCCCGACTGCACCCCCGTCCGCCACTCCGTCACCCGGCAATATTACCGGCTCCTGTCCGCCGAAGAGGCCGCCGCGCTGGGGTTCAGCTACCGGAGCGTCCGAAGGGAGAAAGGCATTCACTTAATTATCAGCAATTTAAAATAAACAAAAGAAAGGAGATTTTCAAGATGAAAGACGCTATTATCATTCACTGTTCCGCCACCCGTGCGGAACAGGACATCACCGCCGCCGACATCGAAAGCTGGCACCGTGCCCGCGGATTCTGGACGATCGGTTACCACTATGTCATCCGCCTCGACGGAACAATCGAACCCGGAAGAGACGTCACCCTCGACGGCGCACATTGCATGGGGTGGAACAAACGGGCAATCGGCATCTGCTATGTCGGCGGACTGGACAAGGACGGTCGCCCCGCCGATACACGCACCGACGCGCAACGCACCGCACTCATCCGACTGGTGAAGGCGCTACGGCTTGTCTTCCCCGGTGTGAAGCAGGTGCTCGGACACCGTGACACCAGCCCCGACCTCAACGGCGACGGCGTTATCTCGCCCAACGAGTACATGAAAGCCTGTCCGTGCTTCGATGTTCAGAAAGAGGGATTCTGAACTGAGTCGTACACATCGGTGTCCTCTGCGATGAAATTCAGGGTGCCGCACCCACGAAACCCGAACTAATCATTAATTTTTAATTCAATCCAAATGGCCCGTATTTCCAAATCCGGTTTAGATTATTTTCCACTCGACGTCAATTTCCTGCAAGACAGAAAGGTGCGACGTATCTCCAGCCGTCACCACGCAGCAGGGATTGCCGCGCTCACTTCACTGTTCTGCCTCATCTACAAAGAAAAAGGATATTATGTCCCGTGGAATCAGGACACATTGTTCGACGTTGCACAGGAAGCCTGTTGCGAGGAGGCGGAAATGCAGGCCATTATCGATGACTGTCTGGCGGTGGGATTATTCGACCCTCATATATATAAGGTGTATAGCGTACTCACTTCACAAGTTATTCAGGAACAATATCACAAAATTATCACCGACAGCCGGAGAAAATACAAATTACCGTTGGAACATTTCTGGCTAATCACGGACGGAGAAACGGAGCAACAAAAGGACGAATACGGAAAGGAAAACAGCATAGCAAAAAGTGAAAACGAAAATAGAAACGGAAATAGAAACGGAAACCGAGCGGGAACCGGAAACGGAACTGTCAGTGATGCAGCAGTAAATGATGTCTATGCTACAAAAACAGGAATTAATGCAGCAAAATCTCCCGAAATTGCTACAACAATCCCACAAACAAAAGAGGAAACAGACACCAAAGGTAAACAGGAAACGGAGAAGGAAAGAGATAGGGGAACTGAAACCAAAGCGGAAAGAGATAGAGATAGAGAGAAAGAGATAGAAAAAGACAAAGAGACAGAGAATAGGCGGAAAGCCGGAAAAGAGACAGAGAATGAAATGCCGCCCGTGCCGTCAAACGGCGTTTTTCAGGCTCCGCCTGTCGTTGTAAGTGGTTTGTCTTTTGGAAATTTCGGAAATTATTCTGAAATAAAAGAATGTTATTCTGAAGAAAAGGGAACTTATCCTGAAGTAATAGAGAATCCTTCCGGAGAAAAAGGGAATCCCCAAAGAGATAACGGAAGAAACAGCATTCCCCCCCAAGGAGTAACCGCCGGAGGCAGCTCCGAAACTCTCCTGCACATGAACCTTCAAACAATCGGCATCCGGAAAGAACAGACCGTGAACGCAATCACCGCCCTCGCCCGACGCAAAGAACTGGGCGGACCGGGAGGCACTTTATGGAAGATTCTCAGCAACGAATACCGCCCCACCCTGCTCAAAAAAAACGAACCGGGAGATTACATCCTCTGGGCCCTTAATCATCCGACGGAATTTGAGAACACCTACAACGGGACATTGAAGAAACTGGTGAGAGGAAGGTGACGCGGGTGCAACCGCAATCACCTCAACGTTCCGAAGCCCCCTGTGCTATGAAAAAATCGGTTCTTCTTCAAATTTGGTGGTTATTTAGCCAGTCGGTGGTATCTCCATTCCCCTCCTTCGGGGAAGGAGGGGTGGCTGAAAGC
>ENA-OPSK01001437-OPSK01001437.1-human-gut-metagenome-genome-assembly--contig:-NODE-1437-length-17679-cov-9.323025_pt1 | contig 17679 bp, 17 predicted proteins | sample MGYA00241807_ERZ501905 | MGnify/ENA primary metagenome ERZ501905 (study PRJEB25962, sample SAMEA2042111) | human gut metagenome | biome: human gut; feature: human-associated habitat; material: faeces...
TCGTTAATAACGTGTAATAAGTCACTAATAACGTATAATAAGTCGTTAATAACGTGTAATAAGTCACTAATAACGTATAATAAGTCGTTAATAACGTGTAATAAGTCACTAATAACGTATAATAAGTCGTTAATAACGTATAACTGTTAATGTCTTGTCTTGTTAATAATGCTAACCCGGTAATTTTCACTTTCAACTTTCAACCTAATAATAGCCCTAACGACAAAAGGACTCCCATGAGCAGCATATTACGCGACGTTTCGCCTAATATGTTGTTTAGTTTTTTACCATTATATATACGTACCATTTTTTTCCATGTGAAGAAGTGGGGGATCAGATAAAGTTGCGGAAGCAATCCCGCATAAAAATGTCCTTCACTCAAGAACCGGAGACAGAGCAAGGACGCTGTTATTCCCAGTGCCAGATAAAAATAGCGTCCGAACTTCTCACCGAAACGGACGATAATGGTTTGTTTTCCGCTTCGTGCATCCGCTTCGCGGTCGCGGTAATTATTGACAACAAGTAAAGTGTCAATGAGCAGTCCGCAAACGAGTGAGGCTACGGTAACATCCGGCGTCCATGTTAGCGCTTGCACATAGTAGGTTCCACCTACGGGGACAAAACCGAAAAAAATGATTACTAAAACATCTCCCCAACCGTTGTAGGATAGGGGATAAGGTCCGGTTGTATAGAGAAAAGCAAAGAGTACACAGAGAACGCCGACGATAATCAGCTCCCACCCCGCATAGAAAAGCAGCGTACAACCGATGAGGCAGGCAAGGGTAACCGTGACGATGATTCCCGTTTTCATTGCCTGAAGAGAAATCCAACCTTGCGCACAGGCGCGTTCAGGCCCCAGGCGGTCTTCCCTGTCCGTCCCTTTGAGGAAGTCAAAAAGGTCATTGATAAAGTTGGCGGCAATCTGCATCAGGCTGGCGAACACGCAACAGATTAGTGCAGGTAACCATTCAAAATGCCCGTCCATGGCAGCAAGTGCAGTACCTATTAAAACGGGAGTAACTGCACCTGTCAGAGTCTTGGGGCGTGCCGCTAATATCCATGCTTGCAGTGAGTTACGCTTTATTTCTTTCATGCTTTAATATATTATAGAGAGTTTTGACGGACAAAGATAGATGATTTTTCGTATCTTTGCACCCCCGAAATACTTCAAAATACTTCAAATTAAGAGAAAATGAAGAAAATAATTTATCCCGTTATCTTGTTGACACTGCTTTCGCTGGCCTCTTGTAAGTCGAAGAAAAATATGGTGTCCACTTTGCCTTCGCCTGTTTTAAATACAGATTCCGTTCATGCGGATACCGTTGCCACTGTCCCGGCAGATGTTTTTGCGCCGGATCATGCCGGACTCAAAGAGCTGGATGTCTCGAAAGAAAAGAAAAGTGAACCGGCAAAGAAACAAACCATTGCCGGAACCGAATCTGCTGATCGTGTACTTCGTGAAGCCAAAATCACTTCATCAACCGAAAGTGTGTCATCCGCTTATGCAGGTGTCGACCGTGTCGTGAAATATGATTTCACTCACCGGGATGTTCCCGAAGCTTTTGAAGGTTTCCGCATCGCCTTCGTCTCCGATTTACATTATAAAAGCCTGTTGAAAGAACAAGGACTGAACAACCTTGTCCGTCTGTTGATTGCCCAAAAGGCCGATGTCCTGCTAATGGGAGGTGACTATCAGGAAGGTTGCGAATATGTGGAACCTTTGTTCGCTGCCCTTTCCCGTGTGAAAACGCCCATGGGGACATACGGCGTAATGGGAAACAATGATTACGAACGCTGTCACGACGAAATTGTCCGTACAATGAAACATTATGGGATGAGGGTGTTGGAACATGAGGTAGATACTCTTCGGAAAGACGGCCAGCAGATCATTATCGCAGGCGTACGCAATCCTTTCGACTTGACACACAACGGCGTGTCGCCTACATTGGCACTCTCTCCCAAAGATTTTGTCATATTATTAGTACATACACCGGACTATATCGAAGATGTTTCAGTGGCTAACACCGACCTTGCTTTGGCCGGGCATACCCACGGCGGACAAGTCCGTGTCTTTGGAGTCGCCCCGGTGTTAAATTCTCATTACGGAAACCGCTTCTTAACCGGGCTGGCCTACAACACCGCAAAAATTCCCCTTATTATAACAAACGGAATCGGCACTTCACAACTCCCGATTCGCATTGGTGCACCGGCAGAAGTGGTAATGATAACGCTTCATCGGTTGGCGGAGTAGTATTGTAAATTTGTTTTTATATATTCCCAAGCAGCCGGATGCAGAAAATACCGTATATCTTTTCCTGTGTCCAGTGCTTTGCGAATAAATGTAGAACTGATCTCGAATACAGGTGAATGGACGAGGCGTACAGTTTCCGGCAATTCATCTTCTTTTACGGGGTAGTTGGGGCGGGGATAAATCAGAATGTTGTTCTCTTTTAGGATACGCTCCGACTGATACCAACGGTCGAAACGCGCCCAGTTGTCAGAGCCGATAATGAAATAGAAGTCCCGTTCGGGATAAGCAGCGCGTAGCTTTTCCAATGTATGCACGCTGTAAGAGGGACGTGGCAGGTGAAACTCGAAATCCGAAGCTTGAAAATGCGGATAACCGTTGATAGATAACTCCACCAATTTAAGACGCAGCCCGTCACTCCATAATTCGGACTGCGTTTTTAAGGGATTCTGTGGGCTGACCATAAACCAGATTTCGTCCAACCCTTCGTATTCGCAAAGATAATTGGCCAAGGCAAGATGTCCGATATGAATCGGGTTGAATGAGCCGCTAAAGATTCCGGTTTTATGTTTCTTCATTTGTATCTTTCTGTCTGGCAAAAGACAATTAACTAGGCCTCCAAAAACTTTTTAATTACTTTCAAAGCTTCCGCCTTAGCCGTCTCCAGATCGTCATTAACGATCACGCAATCGAACTGCGGAGCAAAGCTCAACTCATATTCCGCCTTGGCGATGCGGCTTTCGATTACTTCCGGCGCATCTGTGCCGCGACCTTCCAGTCGGCAGCGCAGTTCATCTACCGAAGGCGGTTGGATAAATACCGACAATGCACGGTCACCGTAAAACTTCTTGATGTTGCATCCGCCTACTACATCTACATCAAACACCACATTCTGACCTTCTTTTAACTGTTTTTCCACCTGTTCTTTCAGTGTGCCGTAGTAACGGTCTTTATACACCTCCTCGTACTCCAGAAACTCATTGTTCTCGATACGGCAACGAAACTCCTCCGGAGTGAGAAAGAAATACTCAACCCCGTGTTGCTCCGTTCCGCGCGGCGGGCGGCTTGTTGCGGAAATAGAAAACGCAAGATTCAAATGCTGTGTCAGTAGATAGTTGATGATAGTAGATTTGCCCGAGCCTGACGGGGCGGAGAAAATAATTAATTTACCTGTCATGTGATTCTTTCTATTTGAAATTACATTACATTCAGTACCTGTTCCTTGATCTGTTCCAGTTCATCCTTCATCTGGACAACAATCTTCTGCATTTCCGCATGATTGGACTTGCTACCTAATGTGTTGATTTCCCGGCCCATTTCCTGTGCGATAAATCCGAGCTTTTTCCCCTGTCCGTTACCGCTTTCCATAGTACTAATAAAATACTTCAGATGATTGCCAAGGCGTTGTTTTTCTTCGTTTACATCCAATTTTTCGATATAATAAATCAATTCCTGTTCCAGACGGTTCTTGTCATAATCTACGCTCAACGTCTTTTCGAGTGCGTCCGTGATGCGTTCTTTCACCTTTTCTACCCGTTCTTTCTCATAAGGAGCGATCTTTTCGAGCAACAGCGAGATATTCGCAATCTTTTCGCGGAACTTCTTTTCCAGTGCGGCACCTTCCTGTTTGCGGAAATCTACCAGATGATTAATCGCTTCAAGCACCGTGGCGTGCACTACTTTCCATTCCTCTTCCGATAATTCCTGGATTTCCGTTTTCGTCATCACGTCCGGCATACGGAGCAACGTTTGAAACCAATCCGTAGGGACAGGAATGCCGATGTTTTCCGAGATAGCCTGAATCTGTTTGTAATATCCTTCCACCAATGCCTGGTTGATAGGTGTTGCACTCTCGGCGCCCTCTTTTTTCTCGATCCACAGGCTGAAATCTACTTTTCCGCGCTCCAGAACCTTGGAAATCTCGTTACGGATTTCTATTTCTTTTTCACGATAAGCCGGGGCGATGCGAGTGGATAAATCCATTGCCTTGCTGTTGAGCGACTTGATTTCTACGTTTATTTTCTTTTCTGGAAGTTCGGCAGTAGCTTTGCCGTAACCTGTCATTGACTGTATCATATTTTTAAAGTTTTGCGCAAAACTACACGAATATTTTAAGAATTGGAAATAATCATGTAATTTTATATTTATATCTGATTATCAGAGACTTATATATCGCTTTTAATGCTGGCTCATATCTGTCCTAATAAACTAGTCGCAAATATAACTATTTTCAATGATACATCTAAAAATAGCTGCAATAAAAAACTTTGATTGCAGAAAAATCAGGGAAACAGGCGGGAAATTATAAGCATGTTTTAATTGTCTGATATCTGAAAATATATGTCTTTTTTGTTAAAAACAAACATCTTGATTACGATGTTTTCTAAACATAATTATTTTAAGATATAACATGAAACTACTTAATTTGTCTGAGCACCGCTCTTGCTTTAATTATCAGCTTAATTTTGCAAGTGGGTTTACTCGATATAAATTGGCTGCACAAGAATGTGGGCAAGTTGATAATGACAGCTGTTTTTGTATTTTATTCCTGTTGAAAGGAGAATTGTTAGTTGATATAGGGCAGGAACATCATATTTCTCTTCTCAGAAACAGAATGCTCCTTATTCCACAGCGGGAGGAGAACCGGATTAAAAGTGTTGTACCGGCAGAATGTCTTTTATTGTTTTGGAACAAACAGATAACGGCTTGTGACAAAATGTATTTTGATTCTATTTCCCGTGACAAGTTGGGAGAGAGGGATAACTGTATTCTTCTAATTCGCAAACCGCTGCTTCACGTGTTAAGGCAGTTGCTTATTTATCTGGATGCAGGATTATTATGTAGGCATATGCATATTCTCAAACAACAGGAAATAATACTTGTATTGAGGGGATTTTATACCAAGCCCGAGCTTGCTTCCTTCTTTTCAGGAACATCCGGAGTAGGAAGAAAATTTGAAGATTTTGTGCTGGAAAATTATCGGAAAGTGAAATCTGTGAAAGAATTTGCCAGTTTGTGTTGTGTGTCAGAACGCTCTTTCAACCGCAAGTTCCAAGATTGTTTTAACCAGAGCCCCTATCAATGGATGCAGGAACGGAAGGCTGAGATTGTTCGTGAGAAAGTCTGTGATCCGGATGTTGCTTTCCGGGAAATAGCCATGGAATTTGGATTTAGTTCTCCCGCCCATCTCACCTGCTATTGTAAAAGACTGTTTGGGCTAACTCCGACAGAATTGCGGAGCGAAAGCAAAAAAGATAAAATTTGACCGTATGATAAATACCTGTCTTTTTTAATACAATATTAAGCAATATGGAATCTTCTATTCAAAAAGTAAGCAAGAAGGAAAAGACTTTTATTTCTCTTCGTGCACATGGCTTGTCGGTATATTGTTTCCGTCTTTATAAGGATCTTGTCAAAATGATGTCCATGTATGTAAGGGATGAAAAGAGGCAGGATATTTTTTATTCCCTGATGACAGGGACTGATATATCCGATCTGTCCTACAGGTATAATCTTTCCATACGAGAATTAATTTTCATGTATGAGGAAGGCGTAAGGGAAGTAAGTCGTTGTTGGGAAAGTCTGGTTCAAGAACAGCAAAGGCTTCAATCAGTCCATCTCCGGTATAGAAACTATAAGGCTGTTTTACACAGGAACAATGTTGTTTGCGGACAATTTAAAGTCTTTGTTCCACTCAAAGAATATGATATACCTGCGGAATGTGTGGATAAACTTTCCACTCCTTTGGAATATTTGGAGATACAACCGAGAATCTTACGGAACCTTAGGAGGTATAATATCTATCTGTTGGAGGACCTGTTGCGGTTTATCAAGAAAAATGGTTTTGACGCATTGGGCAAATTACATGGTGTAGGCAAGCGGTCCTGTGAAGATTTATATCTAATCTTAAAAGATAAAGATATTTTGACGAGTAAAGATACTTGTTATCTGTTTCGTTATATTCTTATATAGAATAGATATTTTGCATTGCTTTACATTTGATTGACCGGCTTTTTTGACTTCACATTGGGTTCTGTGAGTATGATACATTTACACAATAATGACATTTTTTCTAAAATAGTCATGCATCTGTTAATTTCTGTCTTTTTTGTATAATGCCAATGCGATAGCAGCGCAGTACTTTTGCAACATCAAAAAAACGAGAAACAGAGTATTAATAATAATGATAAAAATCTTTAGTATGAAGAGGACTATTTTTCTTTTCTTTTTATTTTTTTGCACCCATTCTTTTGCACAGAAGGTGGCAATAAAAAATAATTTGGCGTATGATGCCCTGAAGACTCCGAATCTTTCTCTTGAGTTTTCAATGGGGCGGAAATGGACGCTTGACACCCAAGTGGGGATGAATTTCTTTTTCTACACGCAGGATGCTACCTCCTCCCGGTATAAAACAAAGAAGGCTAGTCACTGGTTGGTACAGCCTGAACTACGTTACTGGACGTGTGATGTTTTCAATGGTTGGTTCTTCGGGTTACACGCGCATGGAGGGCAGATGAACATCGGTGGCATTGATGTACCTTTTGTTCTTCAAAAGGGAGACGGGAAAATGAAGGAGCACCGTTATGAAGGATATTTTTGGGGTGGTGGTCTGAGTGCCGGCTATCAGTGGGTCGTTTCCAATCGTTTCAATATAGAGGCCTCCTTGGGCATCGGTTATGTACATACCCGTTATGATAAGTACAAGTGTACTACCTGCGGAAAAAAGGAGGGGAAGGGGGATGCTGATTATATCGGTCCCACCAGAGCGGCGATTTCCATTATTTATATGTTGAAATAGTCTTCTTACGTACCCGGATTTTTTATTTTTTATGCAAAAAAGTATATCATGAAACCGTTACAATATTATAAGAAACAAATTTTTATTATGGGCTGCCTGGGAATGTTTCCCATGTTGGTTTTTGCCCAGGAAACTTTATCGTCAGCTAATGGTCTGCACGGGGATTATTCCGGAAGCCGTGTAGAGAGAAGCGCGGACGGGGATAAATTGGATATAGAATTTTCGATAGGGCTTGTCGAAAAGTTGAAAAGCCAGCAAATGATGTATATTTCTCCCCGTTTTGTTTCAGTGGATGGAAAAAAAAGTGTGGAACTGGAACCTGTATGCATTTCCGGCCGAAGGAGGTATAAGGTTGTTAAACGTCGCAAGACCCTGCATAATGTGAAGAGTGACCAGCTTGGCTACGGTGAGGTGCATTCCGTCAAGGAGCTGAAAGAAACACCCTTGACATTCAAAAGCAGTTTCCCTTTTGAAAGTTGGATGGCAGATGGTCATCTTGTTGTGGATGAAAAGTTATATGGTTGTGCCGAATGTGGTATGAGTAAAAACGATGGTATTGCATTGCAAGCCGGTATTCCGCTCTTTGGAGCGAAAGATTATGCCTACGATTTTATCGAACCGGAAAAGGTGCTGGTCAAGTGCTACAAGGATTCTTTTGATTGTAAAGTGACTTTTCCCGTGGCACAACACGATCTTCGCAAGACCTTTGCGGATAACCGTCAGGAGCTTGCCGGACTCGGCCAATTTGTATCTGAAAACTTATTGATTAAAGGGGCGGAGCTAAAGGATGTGTATATAAAAGGTTACGCTTCTCCCGAAGGAGATTTTAATTATAACAAATCCCTTGCGCAAAGACGGACTCAAACCCTTTCAAATTATATTTCCAGTCAATATCCCGCCCTCAAGAAAGCACCGGTTTATCGTACCGAAGGGGTTGGGGAAGACTGGGAAGGTCTTAAGGCAGCAGTCAGTGGTTCCACTCTTTCCAATAAGGACAAAATCCTTTTTATCATTGAACATAACTCAAATGATACGGAACGTGAGTCGGCTATCCGTGAGTTAGATAATGATAAGACTTACCATATTCTTTTGGAAGAGTTTTACCCGGCTCTGCGGCGTACAACATTCAGTCTCAGCTTTGATGTAAGGCCTTATACGTCGGAGGAACTCCCCGGAGTTTTTGAGACCAAGCCTGAATGTCTTAGCCTGTACGAAATGTACCAGCTGGCTGGATTGTATGCTTCCCGGGGGGAGAATCCTCTGCCGGTATATAAGAAGGCATACGAGCAGTTTCCGGGGGACATTGTGGCGGTTTTGAATTATGCCAATGCCTTGTTGAAATATGGCAAGGATGCGGACGGTGCGTTGCAGGTATTGGAAGTGGTAAGAGAAGACAGTCGTGTCCTGTTCCCAATGGCAATTGCCTATGATATGAAAGGTGATTGGAGGAAGGCAGAGAAACTGTTGGAAGAGGCAGCGGCTCGGGGATGTAACCGTGCGAAAGCATTCAAGGCTGTAAGGGTAAATGAATAAATCGTGGGTTGCGGATGTAACTCAGTTATATATTGTATTAGTAATTTCAATTTAAAACAATTCAAATTATGAAAGTGATGAAGTATTTTGCAGTGGCTTCGCTGGCGTTGTTTGCTGCATGTAACAATGAAGAAAATCTGGTTGTACCGGAGGGTGCTAATCAGCCGGTTGATGTGATGATGTCAGTAGCATTGCCCGGTCCCGGTACACGTGCCGCCATGGGCGATTTGCAGAACACTGCCAACAATGGTGATCCGGCAACGGTTGAAAAACTGCATGTGTACTTGTTAAAGGGAGATGATATTGTCTTTGCGAAGGAGTTTACGAAGGGGTCTGATGATTTTACTAAGTTGACTTCATCTACCGCCGTGGGAGCTGGTGAAGCGACAGGAGGTTATAAATTCCTTAACGTGGACAAAGGCGCAACAAAAGCTCTTGTTATTGCAAACCCTCAAGGTGCATTGGTTGAGAACAAGCCCGTGTCTGATGTTAGCAAACAACTGTTGAAGGCTAAAATTAATGAAGTGATCTATGCAGGTTCCAAAGAACTTACCACTGTTGGTGCCGAATCTTATGGCGTTTCCCCAACAGGATAAGCGTACCGTCAAGAAAGCGGAACTCACCTTGGCTGCCAGTATGAACCGTTTCCAAGTGACTGGAACCAAATTTATCAAAGTTACTTGGAAAGACGGAAAAAAGGCCGAGGCGGAACAGTGGTGCAAGACATGGCTGGGTAAGGCTGAAAACAACGGAAAAACCAGTGCTGATGCATGGACGGCTTTCAAGGCTGCTGCCGATGGCTTCAATAACGAAGTGTGGGATGGTAAGTCTGACCTTAGCAAGAAAGCCGCTTTGAGCAAATGGTTGCAGGTTGTTGACGTGACCTCTGCAAATCAGGGTATCCTGATGAACCGTTTCAGCAGAACACTTTCTATTCCTGCACTTACAGTAGAAGAAGAAGCAAACTGGTTCTGGGCCAAGACTTATGCAGGTGACAGATATGATTTTACCAATGGAACATTCAAACCTGATGGCAAGACAGACCTGTCCGATGTATCTTCCTACTTTACAGCAACTGCTTTTGATTTCGGAGCAGGTAAAAAAGCTGCGGCATTTAACTTCTTCTCAAATGGAATTACCGGTTACGGAAAGACTAACAATGCTCCAAAACTCGCTTTCGTTTTCAAAACAGGTGATGCAGGCGTATCTGTAGACAGACGTTTTGTAGTTATATCCGGTTATGCGAAGACAGAAGGTGCAACAGACGGTACGACTGATGTTCCGGCCGGTAAGGGTGGTTACCTGATCAATCTGAATCTTAGCACATTGAACAACGGACAGGGTATCCTGGTGGATACAGATCCGACTATTCCGGAAGGAGTGACTCCAGAACCGGGTGGTCAGGAAGATTTGGAAGATGAAAATGTGAATGTTATTGTTCGTGTTCAAGTACAAGCTTGGACTGCTGTGAACGTCTTCCCTATCCTTTAACAGATAGGAGAGTAATAGTCACTTGCCGGAGCGGTTCTCCCGTGTTGGCTCTGACAGGTCAATACCGGAATCCGCCTGACTTTTGGGGAGGGGAAAGGTTATCTCCTCCCTTTTTTATTATTCCCGGGAGAAGTATACGTTATCTCTTCCGGGGAAGTTATCTGCATTGATTTATAATAATTAGTATAAAGTATGAACATAAGATACATACCCACTTGGCTGGGGCTGCTACTCACTTTATACCTCGTGACCGCCTGTGATCGGGTATATGACGATTTGAGCGGCTGTCTTGGCAACACGATTGTCTTTTCTTATCTGGCTGATGACAATCAGGAACATTTACAGGAATATGTGGATGGTATTGATGTCTTTATTTTTGATGCCAAAGGCGAAGTTCTTATAGAAAAGCATCATCTGGAGAGAGAACGGCTGCTTTCACCACTGGAGGTCACGCTTCCGGAAGGGGATTATAAAGTGGTGGCCGTAGGCAACGCTTTGACAGAAACGATTATCGGTAAAGAGGATAGCTACAAAGGTTCGTCGGTTTCCCGCCCCGAACTAATGGAAAAGGACGGACGAGCATCCGGTACGTTTGACAGGTTATACCTGGGAGAAACAGCTATTACATCTAAAGTTATGAACGAGTCCCGTGACGTAGTTCGCCTTTATTCCCAGCATGTGAAAATCCATGCGGTAGTCCTTTCTGATGATGATAACAATTCGCAGACCTGGTTTGAGCAGAACAAGGAGGCAGGTTTTCGCCTGACAATGGAATCACTTTCCGCACGTTTCTATCTTTCCGGACAGCGGGCTGGTGAAACTTCTTTTGACCTTCCGTTTATCGCAGGCGAGGAGAATGATCGCTTCGTGCTTGACTTCAATACCCTGCGCTTTGATGACAAGGACCCGCTAATGATCCGTCTTATGCAGGGTGACAAGGTTCTTTGTACTGTAAATGTGGCACAATATATCGCACAATATCCCGAGCAGATACGGATAACGGGACGGCAAGAAGCGGTTCTTCCACTGTTTTTCCGCCAGAATCCCCTCTCACTGAGTATAAGTGTAAAACCATGGGAAGCTGTTGATGTGGTTCCTATAACTGATTGATTAATGTTATGTTGAAAAATATTAAATATATTCGTATGATGAAGGCTGTGAGGTACTCTATGATAACGATGTCACTGGTCCTTTGCTTTATTTCGGTATCCTGCCGAAATGAAGATACTGTTTCGGAACAGTTTTTCGATGAGGATGCTGTGACTGTCAGACTAAATCTTACAACCAGAGGTGTTGAAACCGGTGACAGCGATCTGCTGGATGAACTTTCCTCTGATCCTTTTCAGTGGTTTAAGACCGGTACTCTGTTTCCTCAGGCTCCCGCCCAGCCAAGGATAGCACTTATGATCTTTAACAGAGATTTGAATCGGTATGTGTATAATCAACTGCTTCCCTTCAATTCAACCGGGGTGGACGGACAATATCAGATCAATATACGTATTCCTAAGGGGGAAACCGAGTTTTATGCATTGTATGCTCCTAACCAGACAGGAAAGGATCTACCTTATTATACTCCTGAAGGCAATCTTCAGAATAAGATTCCATGGGACTTCCTGGGAGCTGGTACGGAGGAAATCTCCAAAGAGGAATTTGCAGGTGCTGCTTTTCCTGCTATTATTAAGGAACAGCAGGATGGAAGTTTGGGATTACCTGTGAATAATCCTTATGACGGTGTAACTCCTTCTCCAGCAGATGAAAAGATTATTGACTGGAAAGGAACTTCTGTTGTCGCTTGGGCAGATTTGCCCGGCGTGTCTAACAGACTACATTTGAGTTTGCTTTCGGGGAAAACGGTGGCATCTGTTCTGCCTGCATCAGGAAAGCTGGCGCAAGAGATAACAGTTCCCCTATTCCGTGATTTTGCCCGTATCAGAGTATATCTGGCAAGCGCACCCCGTTACGGTCAGGTTACGTATAATTACCAAAGGATTTCCTTTTTGAACTTTCCTGTATTGATGTCTCCCTCTTTCAGGGAAAATGATTCCGAGAAAACTCAGTTGGCTGCCTCCACCCCAGGAACAGGAAAGGCTATGGAACATACAGGTACATATTCTTATGGGGTAAAAAATGAAGGAGCACAATTGACTGTATACGAGGCTCCCCTTACTGCCGAGGGAGAGATTGATTATGTGGCAATGGAAGCTCGATTATACGAACAGTTTGTTGTGCCCCAGTATCTGGCCCCTTATATTCCGGAAAGTAATTCCTGGCAGAAAAAGCAAAATCACCCGAAAATACAGTTGACATTGGATTATTTTACAGGAGGAGATGAATCACAAACAAAAACGAGGACTTTCCTGCTTGATGTTGGTGAGGAGACTTCTCCCGGAGTATATTCCGGTCCTATTTATCCGAATCGGGATTATAAAGTATTCATAGTCCTGCCGGAATCTTCAGATAAAGAGATTATTTACCGGGTTGAGCCTTGGAATAGTAAAGAGGTAGACCTTCCTCCATTCCAATGATGTATACGAGAATTTATTACGATAATTTTTATTATTTATGAAACGATACAAGCTGAAAATAACTTATTTTATTCTGCTGTTACTACCCCTCTTTGCATCCTGTACGGATGAAGAAATCTTTCAAGGGAGCGGTGTCACGGAGGGAGTTCCCACGACGGTGGATATAAGTGTCGGTACGGCAGCTAATACGGCCAAGACACGTTCCGCCTTACTGGAAAGTGAAGAGAGAAAAATCTATAACCTTTATCTGTGGGTTTTCAATTCTTCCGGTAACGTGGAATGCTCACGTGAGTATTCAAGAGCCGACCTTATTCAGGCTGCAACTGATCTTACAACATCCACAGGTGAAGTGGATGCAGATGCGCCCACCAGCATGGGATTGTTGAAAAATATCAGTCTTACCACAGGGAAAAAGACACTGTTTCTTCTGGCGAACTATAAATCGGATGCTGACGGGTTGTTTCATGTGGAGCCTGAAGTATTAAACGGGATTTCAAAATATTCAGACCTGGAAAAAGTAAGAGCGGCCATGACTGTTCATACCCTGTTTCGTCCGAATGGTAACTTATTGATGTCGCTAACCCAAACAGTAACGGTTTCTACCGCTACAAAACAAATCGAAGTCTCCTTGAAACGCTCGGAAGCCAAAATCACATTGAACCTGCAAACAATTGCCGGACTCACTTTTGAGCCTGGAACATATCGTCTTGGTAATGTGCCGGGATCGACCTTCATTGCGGAACATGCAAAAGGAACCGATCAGACTGCTTCATGGGATGCTGACGGGGTGGACAAAAAATCATACTGGGTTTCGGAATATTTCCAGTTCGAGGGTGATGCCGACAATATTACCACTTCATTCTATATGCCCGAAAACCGAAAGATCGCGAAGAAGGCTATTTCTCCGGCTTCCCCCGGTTATAATGTGGAAAGGAAGGGATATGATCTGAGACAGAAGCAACTGAAGTCTCCCGTTGCAGGTGCAACTGACAAACCTAATCTGCAAAACGGTGAGACGGAATATGCCCCGGATCTGGCTCCCTATATTGAATTTACAGGTGAGTTACGTCAGAATCTTGCAACCGGTGATACTCCTACCGAGCGTTTCGGAAGGGTGACCTACCGCATTTATCTGGGATATACGGCGGAAAACGATCCGGCCAATGATTATGATATAGAACGTAACGTACATTATACCTATAATGTGACGATTAAAGGCATGAATGATCTGGTTGTAGAAGCAAAATCGGACAAGGCGAAAGAGGAGGAACCCGCTCCCGGAGTAGAGGGGCTGGTGTATGACGCACACCGGTCATTCAATTTTGACTGTCATTATGAACAGGGACTGATGCGTTTTAAGAAAGATGAACTTGCTATCTTCAATCCGGACGGTACTCTGAAAGATGATGCCATGATTTCTTTTGCCATACGCACACCGTTCTGTGATAAGATTATCTCTTATACGAAAGCGGAATTGGAACAGTTGAAGAATAACAATTATATTCCTTCTAAAGAAAAAAAGGCTGATACGAACTGGCTCAAATTCTATATCCATCCAAGCACTCTGGCCGACAATGGAAACGAGGATATGCAATATTTCTCCGATACGGGTGCCAATCTGCTTTCGCTGGAGCAGTTCCTTTACAGGCTGATGAATGAACCTGATTATGTATTCAATGCGGCTTCGGGACTTTGTAAAGTAACTGTTTATGCCAATGAATATTTCTATGAACAAAATCCTATGCAGGAGAACGCTCCCAAGGATAAAAATTTGTGGAAAACCTTTGCCAACTCCCCGGATCGTACGTTTGATTTGCTGGTGAACACGTCGCATGAAATTTCTCCTGACGGACAGTCACGTTATCATCAAGCTATTGTAACCATTCGGCAGATGTCCATAAAAACGGTGTTTGTCAACAGTCCTGACGGTATGCGCGTTTGGGGAGTGGAGAATGTGAATGAAACCCCTGATTTGGATTGGTCTGTAAGAGGTCCCAGTGAAGCGGATGCTTTTTATAATAAATACTATTCCAATGGTTGGGCAAACACATGGTCTTTGATGAGCAGACGTGCCGGAGGATTAGATGAAACCGATAATATAATGCCTGATCCGATGTTTAGACAAAAAGAGAAAACTTTATGGCAAGTTATGACAAAAGTCAATAATGCGAAGTTGACACTAAGCAAGGATCACACGAACGCAGCTATGAAGAATTATCATGCTACATACGCCTGCTTCACCCCGTTCCTGAGAAACAGGGACAACAACCGTGACGGACAGATGCAGGCAAATGAAATGCAATGGTATATTCCTTCTATTTGTGAAACAAACATGTTGTATGTAGCAGAGCGGGCATTGCCGTTAAAGAGCAGGCTTGTTGGGCACGCTCCGTCGGATAATGCTACAGCATTATTTACCTCAAGAGCTTTCATGGGAAGTACCAACTTGACATTGAACAGCCCTAATGCCATTATCTTTGTAGAAGAATCGCATAGTATGACCCCTTTATATAATTTTGATTACCAGAAAACGGCAAGTCCCGGAGAAAGAACTCCTTTTTCGGATGTGAGACTAATCAGGGATTTGGGAATCTTGGAAACCTCGGAGGATCATAGTTATCATCTTGATGAAATAGCTAAGGAACTCAGCAAGGCACTGGTCAACAAATGGACAGAGCATGAGTATCTGATTTTCAGGGCTGACAATTTACCTGCTAATACTACCAGGACCTCAAGAGCTATTTATGAACTTCCGGCACATAATGAGACTTCACAGATTAATACGATTTATCACAAAGGGTTCGAAGTTGCCCAATATATTGCGAATACGATAGACAAGCCGAAGGATTTGAAGAATCCTAACAGGAGCAGTGAATATTACTACGAAACCTGGACTACCTTGATGAGCGATATAGAGAAAGGAAACTCTCCGTGTGCTTATTATTATCAGAAACCGGATAAGAGTGATTTGGGGACATGGCGCTTGCCTAATGAGGCTGAACTGATGATAATGGCCGGCAGTTTGTTTGACTGGGATGACCGGGAGAAACCTAAAGTCTATGACTTTGGTGGAAATTTATCTTCTTTGAATATGAACGATGGACAGGTAATCCATTCTCGGACAGGATTTTCTAAACGGGATATGAACGGAGGAAGATCATTTAGTGCCGGCTATCAGATGTATTTTGATGGTTATCTCAGATTCGTCACGACTGTGGACACGCAGTGGGGAGGCGATAAAGACAGGCTTGTCAATGCCAAAAAGGGATACGTGCGTTGCGTAAGGGATCTTGAATAAAGATTCTTTTACCTGTTGGACTTATGCCGAAGAAAAGATAGATATTTCTTTTTCTTCGGCATTTTTTTATATCTCAATGTTCGGGACATACTTTTACTTCTGTCGGCAATTTAACCTGCTTTTGGTTTATGTGTACTATCAAATAACTATTAGTCAGCCTCTCACTTTTTAACTGATGAATATTGAAATTAGTTTTACAATTTTATTGATAAAGACTTGTCTTGTCATCACCTCATTCTTTGAATCGGTTCTTTCATTTGGTGCTTCAAATCCGTCCTTTTGGACTGAATATGATACTTTGTATAGATTAGAAGTGCTCTTATACCCCTTCTGAGAATATCTACGCAAATATTAGGTAGTTTCCGACAAATCATGTAAATTTGCGACAATTTAATAAGCTGATTTTTATGTCGTGTATACTGAATATTGAAACCTCTACCTCTGTTTGCTCGGTAGCGGCCAGTCAAGACGGACAGACGATTTTTGTGAAAGAAGACTTGAAAGGCCCTTCACACGCCGTGTCGTTAGGAGTTTTTGTAGATGAAGCGTTGTCGTTCATTGATAGTCATGCCATACCGTTGGACGCCGTTGCGGTAAGCTGCGGACCGGGTTCGTACACCGGACTTCGGATAGGAGTGTCAATGGCAAAAGGTGTTTGTTACGGGCGGAATATCCCGTTGATCGCTATCCCTACACCGGAGGTTTTAAGTGTTCCTGTGTTGTTGCACCATGATTTGCCGGAAGACGCATTGCTCTGCCCGATGATTGACGCACGCCGCATGGAAGTATATGCAGCCGTTTATGACCGCGCCCTGAACGTGAAGCGGGCTATTGCCGCAGATATTGTGGACGAAAATTCCTATCTGGAATATCTGAATGAGCACCCGGTTTACTTTTTCGGAAACGGAGCCGCCAAATGCCGTGAGAAAATCACGCATCCCAACGCACATTTCATCGACGGCATTCACCCGTTGGCGAAGATGATGTTCCCGTTGGCAGAGAAAGCGGTGGCGACAGAAGATTATAAAGACGTGGCTTATTTCGAACCTTTTTACCTGAAAGAGTTTATAGCCACGACTCCTAAAAATAAAATATTATAAAAGTTATATCAATAGAAATTATATGCAATATACTTCGGAATTGAAAAGACTCGTGTTGCCCGAATATGGCCGCAATGTGCAGCAGATGGTAGATCACTGCATGACCATAGAGGACAAAGCGGAACGTACCCGTTGTGCCAATACGATTATAAATATCATGGGCAATATGTTCCCTCATTTGCGTGACGTGCCCGATTTCAAGCATAAACTTTGGGATCATTTGGCCATTATGTCCGGTTTCGAGCTGGACATCGATTACCCTTACGAGATTATCCGCAAAGACAATCTGGTGACCCGTCCGGAACACATACCTTACTCTACTACCCGTATGCGTTACCGCCATTATGGGCACACTTTGGAGATACTGATCAAGAAAGCCATCGAATTTCCCGAAGGAAATGAAAAGACTTGATAGCCTTGATCTGCAACCACATGAAGAAGGATTACATGGCGTGGAACAAAGACACGGTGGACGACCGGAAGATAGCCGAAGACCTTTATGAACTGTCCGACGGCAAACTCCAGATGACCGATGACATCATCCGCCTGATGGCCGAGCGTTTGAGCCAGAACTACCGTCCGAAGATGAACTACAATAACAATCGTCAGAATAACAAGAGACGATATTAAAAAATTTAATGCAGGCCTTGAGCTTGGAGCAGAGTTTGTTGCGTATAAACATTTAT
>ENA-OPSK01001441-OPSK01001441.1-human-gut-metagenome-genome-assembly--contig:-NODE-1441-length-17654-cov-2.622933_pt1 | contig 17654 bp, 13 predicted proteins | sample MGYA00241807_ERZ501905 | MGnify/ENA primary metagenome ERZ501905 (study PRJEB25962, sample SAMEA2042111) | human gut metagenome | biome: human gut; feature: human-associated habitat; material: faeces...
TCGTAGCAATTCTTGGCGGTGCAAAGGTTGCTGATAAATTAAATGTTATCTCTAACTTATTAGAGAAATGCGATACATTAATCATCGGTGGTGGTATGGCATATACTTTCTTAAAAGCACAGGGATATGAGATCGGTAAATCTTTAGTAGATGATACAAAGATCGATTACTGTAAAGAGATGATGGCAAAAGCAGAAAAACTTGGAAAGAAATTACTCCTTCCGGTAGATGCTGTAACCATCGCAGATTTCCCGAACCCGATCGATGCTCCGGTAGAAGTTACTGTATGTGACGTAAAAGATATGCCGGCTGACAGAGAGGGATGCGATATCGGACCAAAGACTCAGGAGTTATATGCTGATGCAGTTAAGACAGCAAAGACTGTTGTATGGAACGGACCGATGGGTGTATTTGAGAACCCGACATTAGCAGCTGGTACGATCGCAGTTGCAAAAGCACTTGCTGATACAGATGCTACAACAATCATCGGTGGTGGTGATTCCGCAGCAGCTGTTAACCAGTTAGGATTCGGCGACAAGATGAGCCATATCTCTACCGGTGGTGGAGCTTCCCTTGAGTTCTTAGAGGGTAAGGAATTACCAGGCGTTATGGCAGCCGACGATAAATAAAAAGTTGCCATAAAGTGAAAATGGCTGCCATAACGCCTTAGTTATAGGCAGCCGATGATAAATAGAAGATTGTCATAGCATAAATCTGGCTGCAATAACGCCTTAGGTATAGGCAGCCGAAATAAAAAGCTGCCATAATGCCTTGGTATGGTAACAGATGATATGTCAACAAACTTTAAAAATGGGAAAAAGAGGATAAAATCATGGCAAGAAAGAAAATCGTAGCCGGCAACTGGAAAATGAACATGACTCCAAGCCAGGCTGTTAAATTAGTAGAGGAATTAAAACCATTAGTAGTAAGCGATGATGTAGAAGTTGTTTACTGTGTACCAGCAATCGATATCGTACCTGTTGTTGAGGCTGTAAAAGGAACCAACGTAGCAGTAGGTGCCGAGAACATGTACTATGAGGAGAAAGGTGCTTACACCGGAGAGATCGCTCCTGAGATGTTAGTAGATGCTGGTGTAAAATACGTTATCATCGGTCATTCCGAGAGACGTGATTACTTCAAAGAGTGCGACTGCATGTTAAACAAAAAAGTGAAAAAAGCTTTCGAGCATAACTTAACACCAATCCTTTGCTGTGGTGAGACATTAGAGCAGAGAGAGATGGGAATCACTTTAGACTGGATCCGTATGCAGATCAAATCTGACTTAAAAGACGTTACTGCAGAGCAGGTTGCTTCTATGGTAATCGCTTATGAGCCGATCTGGGCTATCGGAACAGGAAAAACTGCAACCACAGAGCAGGCAGAGGAAGTCTGCAAGGCAATCCGTGACTGCATCAAAGAAGTATACGGTGCTGACACTGCAGAGAAAGTTCGTATTCAGTACGGCGGATCTGTAAATGCAGGTAATGCAGCAGAGTTGTTTGCACAGCCTGATATCGATGGTGGTTTAGTTGGCGGAGCTTCCTTAAAAACTGATTTCGGTAAGATCGTAAACTATAAATAAATCATAATCAGGTTAAGGGGATTCTCTCTGGGAGTGAAAGCAGAAGGAATCCCCTTTTCCCTTGATATATGCGGAAAATGTGAAATATATGAAAAAGAAAATAGCACGGATCCTGATATGTGTCCTGATTATAATCTGCGGTTGGAACGTGATGGTAAGAGAATGGAACCAGGCAGGAAAAACGGATTCGGAATATAAAGAAAATAATGCGAATGCAAGGGCACAGAGCTCTAACAGTCAGGACGTTTCACTGGAAGACGATTTACAGGAAACGGAGACATCCATACAACATAGTGGATCAAATAACAGATCAGAAAATGAGAATATAACAGGTAATTCCGGGAACTCATCGGGAAAAAATGAAAGAGACGATGAAAAAGCGGATGCCGATGACAGCATAAAAACAGATGTAACGAAAAATGAAACGGATATTGCGGACAATCAGGTCAACGGGGATATGGAAATAAAAAATGAACCGGCAGAAGAAGAGCCGACCGAAGATCCCTATGAATATGAAACCGGGTATATTTTTCTGGGAGATTCCAGATTTTATCTGATGAATGAGGAATGCAAAATCGAAGATGTGCCGAATTTTTTTGTGGTATCCTGTCCTGGAATGGGATATGCGTGGCTGGCAGATACTGCGTTCCCGAAGGTACAGTTGCTGCAGCGGCAGCATACGGAAATCAAAAACTGGATTGTGATTTGTGGACTGGGAGTCAATGACCTGACATCGATCCGTTCCTATCTGAACAAATATCGCAGATGGCCGGAAAGTTCAAAACTTTATCTGTTGTCTGTGAATCCGACAAAGTCAGGTGCTCCGGTAAGATGTAATAATCAGAGGATTGAAGCATTTAATAACCGGATTAAAAAGGTAGAAAACGCTGCATATATCGATTGTTACCGATATCTGACGAATCTTGGGTTTGGAACAAAAGGAGACGGACTCCATTATGATGCGCCCACGAACTGGGCGATTTATTCCTATATATTAGAAAAGCTTAATAAGGATGCCGGAGGGGATCCGGTCACGGAAACAGAATGCCAGGCAAAGGCAAAGAAGTTTGAAAAACAGCTGAGCCAGAAAAACTATTGAAAACAGATGAGGTTATCAGTATAATGGTTCTGGATTAGGAGAATCGTATACTTTTGATAAATGGAAAGAGAATAGAAAGTGAGGAAACAAAACATGAGTAAGAAACCTACCGTATTAATGATCTTAGACGGATTTGGACTGAATGAAAAAACAGAGGGCAATGCCGTATCACAGGCAAAGACACCGGTGATCGACGGACTTATGAAAGACTATCCGTTTGTAAAAGGAAATGCAAGTGGTCTTGCAGTTGGTCTTCCTGACGGACAGATGGGTAACTCTGAGGTAGGACATTTAAATATGGGTGCCGGAAGAATCGTATATCAGGAACTGACGAGAATCACAAAAGAAATCAGCGATGGCGATTTCTTCAAAAATCAGGCATTATTAGATGGTATGGAAAACGTAAAGAAAAACGGTTCTGACCTTCATTTATACGGACTGTTATCAAACGGTGGTGTACACAGCCACATCACACACCTGTTTGGTCTGCTTGAAATGGCAAAAAAAGAGGGCGTTGAGAATGTATATGTACACTGCTTCTTAGACGGACGTGATACTGCTCCGACTTCCGGTAAAGAGTTCATCGAAGAACTGGAAGCTAAGATGAAAGAAATTGGTGTTGGCAAGATCGCATCTATTTCCGGACGTTACTACGCAATGGATCGTGATAACAGATGGGATCGTGTGGAGAAAGCATACAAAGTGCTGACCACTGGCGAGGGAGAAACTGCTGAGAGCGCAGTAGCAGCTATGGAAGCATCTTATGCAAAAGATGTGACAGATGAGTTCTTCGTTCCAACTGCAATTACAGAGAACGGCAAACCGATCGCAACAATCAAAGACAACGATACTGTTATTTTCTTTAACTTCCGTCCGGACCGTGCCCGTGAGATCACCAGAGCCTTCTGTGACGATGCATTTACCGGATTTGAGCGTCCGTTCATTCCGTTGACTTATGTATGTTTCAAAGATTATGATGAGACAATCCCGAACAAGATTGTTGCGTTTGAGAAAGAGTCCATCAAAAATACTTTTGGTGAGTTTCTTGCAGCACAGGGCAAAAAACAGCTTCGTCTGGCAGAGACAGAGAAATATGCTCACGTAACCTTTTTCTTCAATGGTGGCGTGGAAGAGCCAAACGTAGATGAAGCACGTTTGCTGGTTGCATCTCCGAAAGATGTTGCAACTTATGATCTGAAACCGGAGATGAGTGCTCCGGAAGTAGGTATGGATCTGGTGGAAGCTATCAAATCTGATAAATACGATGTGATCATTATCAACTTTGCAAATCCGGATATGGTAGGTCATACCGGTGTGATCCCGGCAGCAGTTGCAGCTGTAGAGCGTGTAGACAGCCTGGTTGGCGAGGCTGTTCAGGCGGTCAAAGATGTAGACGGAATCCTGTTTATCTGTGCTGACCACGGAAACGCAGAGCAGATGATCGATTATACAACCGGCAATCCGCATACTGCACATACAACCAATCCGGTGCCGTTTATCCTGGTGAATGCAGATCCGTCCTATGGCCTGGCTGAAGGAGGTTGTCTGGCAGATATTGCACCGACTCTGATTGAACTGATGGGTCTGAAACAGCCGGAAGAAATGACAGGAAGATCCCTGCTTGTAAAATAGCGAGAGGCTAATTTGTTGTTAGGGGGCAAAGTGAAATATTCCCCAAAAGGCAAAAGAGAATATTTAGAAGAATTTACGACCTTGGATAGAGGAAACTCCTCTATTCAGGGTCTTTTTTGGCTCTTTGTCAAGGATTGGGGTAAAATGCTTTTGTTTTGCGTTACAGTAAATGTTGATAAAAAAACACAGCAAGCTGCGTGCGGTCCCGCAGCTCTAATTTTTCTAAAATGCTGCTGAGGTAATTTCGTACGGTGCCTTCGCCAAGATACAGTGCTTCGGCAATTTCTCTGTTGCTGCGTCCATCTGCCACAAGCTCAATGATAGAAAATTCACGGCTGGTAAGTTGATACGTTTCGTAATCGAAAGCTTTCTGTGGCTCAAAGAGCTTTGGAATCCGTGTCGTGATCTCTGCGCCAAATACAGTTTGTCCTTTCAGGACAGCACGGATTGCAGGGGAGATTCCAGTATAATCTTGTTTTAAAATATAGCCGCGGGCTCCCAGGTGCAATGCCTTTATAATGTATTCGTCATCAGAAAAAGTAGTGAGCAGAAGAATACGGGCATCGGGATAGCTCTGCAAAATCTGTTCTGCGGCATTTAGTCCGTCCAGATGTTCCATGCGGATATCCATGAGAAGGAGATCGGGCTGAAGTTGCTTATATAATCTGACAGCATCATTTCCGTCTTTTCCGATGCCGCAGACAGAAAGATCTCCCTCTGCCTCGAGGATAGTCTTTAATGCGGTAGTGATCAGATAATCATCATCGACAATTAAAAGTCGTATCATAAATCAGATTCCTCCTTTTTGTTCTTTGGGATTGCAATAAAAATCGAAAAACCGTTTTCGCAGGAAAATGTAATCGTGCCGTTTAGTTTTCGGATTCGTTCTTTCATATTTTCCAAGCCGATTCCTTCTGTGGCAGAAGGAGATTGTAAAGTACCGTTATCCTGGATGACAAGTTGCCAGAGTGCAGGGTGTTCTCTCATGAGGATTGAAACGGCGGTAGCGTTACTATGCTTGATAATATTAGAGAGGGCCTCTTTTGTAATAGAGAGAAAAGCATATTTAATGGTTCGTGGGACCGTGATCGGCATGTCGTACTCTAGTGTGATCGGGCAGAAAGTAAAGGAGGAGGTCAGTTCCTCAGTGACTTCTTTTAAATTGACTGAGTCGTCGTGCAAGTCATGGACACTTGTGCGGATATTGTCCATTGCAAGAGATAATGTATCGGTGAGCTGTCTGAGTGGTTCCTGTAACGATTCTTCCTTGTTGATCGTCCTAATGGCACCGGATAGAAGAATTGCCCGAGAAAGCATATGGCCTACATTGTCATGGATTTCTCTGGCAATACGGTTACGCTCCTGTAAGGTGGCAGTATAGATTTCAGAATCCTGTTTCTGGAGGAGTGCTTCATGTTTCTGGGATAGGAGCATGTTTTTTTCGGTCTGATCATCTATGGTGTGAATATACTGTTCCTTTAGCTGATCGTAATCAGAAGTATGTTTTTCCAGCAAAATGGCTGTGATACATCCGAAAAGTATATATAGAATTTGATCAGTAGCGGAAGAAGTTATAAGGAGAAGAAAGTCCGCGACTACCAGAACAAATAGGGGAAGGATTCTGTAAAGGCAGAGATCGTAGCAAATGACCGGAAAAAATAAAAAGAGCGCCGGATAGAATGGAGCTGCCACAAGAAAAATAGGAAGAACAGAACAGGCATAGCGGCGGGATGTAAAAAAGAAAGTAGTCATTGCAGTAAAAACAGCAAGAAAAAATCCCACAACAAAAGAACGGTCCGTATTTGTCGGGCAGAGGAGAAGCAGAGAATATAATATGAGAAATGATTTATTTAAAAACTGGCGCATGGGAAATCCTTTCCCGGAAGTGATCCGGACTGTTACTATGAGAAATATTATACCATCTGTATGAAATGACGTCATTACTTTTTTATCGGTCTGCAGAAATTCTGTCTGTTTTAAGTTCTTTCCTCCCATTTAAGATTAAAAAGTGACAAATGTCATATAGGGAGCTGACGTGTGACACTGTTCGAAGCAGAATAGATTTTTTATAATGGCAGTAAAGAAAATGATGAACATGGGAGGAGAAAAAATTATGATTTTGATAGAAAATCTTGTGAAACGTTATGGAAAGATACTTGCACTGGATCACTTGAATCTCGAAGTACAAGAGGGAGAAATCTACGGACTATTAGGGCCAAATGGGTCGGGAAAGACAACCGTAATTAATTGTATTCTGGCACTTTTAAAATTTGATAAAGGAAGTGTAAAAGTATTTGGGGAAGAAATCCGGCCGGAAAGTTATCATCTGAAGAAACAGATTGGGGTTGTGATGCAGAATGTGGCAGTTTTTGAAGAACTTAGTGTTTATGAGAACATTGATTATTTCTGTGGACTTTACATTCCTGAGAAATCAAAGCGGAAAAAACTGGTGGAGGAAGCGATTGTGTTTACAGGACTTGAAGAATATTTAAAATTCCGTCCGCAAAAACTTTCTGGAGGACTTTTGAGACGGCTGAACATTGCCTGCGGAATTGCACATAAACCTCGCCTGATCATTTTGGATGAACCGACAGTGGCAGTCGATCCTCAGAGCAGAAATAAAATTTTAGAGGGGATTAAGGAGCTTAATCGTAAAGGGAGTACGATTATCTATACCTCCCACTATATGGAGGAGGTTGAGCAGATCTGTACAAAGATTTCCATTTTGGATCGAGGCAAATGCCTTGCGACAGGGACGAAAGAAGAGCTGAAACGAATGGTGAAGACAGGGCAGAGAATTGTGATTGACACGGTTGTTTTAAATGAGAAACAGATTGAGAAAATTCGGACATTGCCACATGTCTTCTCGGCAGTCTGGAAGGACCAGCGCTTGCTGATACACTGTACGGAAGATGGAGAGAATCTGATCCGGCTTCTCAGCTATCTTTCCCAGGAGAAGATTGCTTTTGGAAGAGTGTTCTCAGAGCAGCCGACACTGAATGATGTATTTCTTGAAATTACTGGTAAGGCTCTTAGAGATTGAGGAGGGAGAACGATGTTACATTTAGTTAAATACCGTTTTTTACAGATCATCCGGATGCGTGCATTGATGTTCTGGGCATTATTATTCCCAGTGATTCTCGGAACACTTTACTATTTTGGATTTTGGAAAAATGCAAATTGTCCACAGCTGGAAATGATTGATGTGGCAGTTGTCGCGGAAGAAGATTCTCCTTTTCTGACATTTTTGGAAGGCGCAGAAGATCTGCTATCTCTTCATGTGATGGAAGAAGAGGAGGCAGAAAAAGCACTGGAAAATGGAAAGGTGCAAGGAATTTATACGGAGGGAAGGGAACGGACACTGACAGTTGCCGCCACGGGAGTTGCTCCCAGCATATTAGAAACGATACTGGAGCAGTATAATACAAATGAAAGACTGATAGAGAAAGTGGCGATAGAACATCCGGAGAGGCTTGAAGGAATGATAGATTCGATGAAAGCATACAGGGATCGAACAACAGAAACTTCTCTTGGGGGAACGGTAAGAAACTCTCTTGTAGAGTATTTTTTTGCACTGGTCGGGATGGCTTGCATGTTTGGCTGCGATTTGGGGTTTGCTGTATCTCTTAGCAGCAATGCGGATCAGTCACCGGTGGGGATGAGGAGAAATATAAGTTATCTGTCCAGAGGAAAGATAATGATGGCAGATTTTCTCGTTGTGTACGGGATCCATTTTGTAAACTTGTGGATTTTGATCTGTTACCTGAAAGGAATTCTTCGGATTCCGCTTGGGGAAGATAATGGGAAAATCTTACTTCTCTGTATGGCAGGAGGAATGATTGGAGTGTCTTTCGGCATTATTGCAGGAAGTATCGGAAAAAGTTCAGGGACACATAGACTGAATTTCTTGACGTTGATCACGATGTTGCTCAGTTTTTTTGGAGGGCTTATGGTACAGAATATGAGACATATTGTGGACAAATATTGTCCGCTACTCAATGCATGGAACCCGGTTGCGCTGATCTCGGATGGATTCTTCAGTATGACAATTTATGAAGATATGGCAAGATACTGGAGAAATGTGATTATGCTGTTTGGAATGGGGCTGATGTTTCTTGTTGCCGGATGTATTGTAATGAGGAGGAAACGCTATGACAGTATTTAGAGGATATCTTTTGATCATCAAGCGGAACTGGGGATTTATTTTTATTTACACTGCACTGTTTCTTTTGACAATGCTGATTATACAGGGGGAAACACAGAAAAAGGAAGAAAAAGAATTTCAAAGAAGCCGTCTGAAGATTGCAGTTGTGGATGAGGATGGAGGAATGCTGGCAGAAGGGCTTACAAATTATCTTGCGACTTTGCATGAAATCACAGAGATAGGCAATGCGGAGGGGACTCTTTTGGAGGCAATTTACTATGGGGAAATTTCTAGTGTGATCCGCATTCCGAGAGGAGTGGGAGAAAAGTGGGAAGTACAGTTGACAAAAATACCGGGATATGCAGAAGCGGATTATTTGAAACAGCAGATCAATTTGTTTCTGAATCAAGTGCAGTTTTGTACAGAAAATGGGTATTCCATGCAGGAAGCATTTGCGCTTGTAAACCAACAGTTGGAAGAGAAATCGGTCAGACTTTTAAATCTCAATGGGAATCAGGGGAAATGGGAATCTTATTATTATATTTTTCGTTTCCTTCCATACCTTTCCATTGCAGTATTGTGTCTGATCTTAAGTATTCCGATGAATGCATACCGGAAGAAAGAAATCAGACAGCGGCTGCAATGTTCTGCAGTTTCTCTGCGTCGCCAGACGGTGGAAGCAATGCTTGCATTTCTAGTTGTAGGGATTATTTTCTGGGCAGCGATGATCGGAGTTGCCATAATTTTTTCAAAAAATAGTTTTTTCGAAAGCCCGCATGCGACGTATCTGGCAGGAAACAGTTTCCTGATGGTTCTAACGAGCCTTGCAATGGCATTTTTGATTGGCGCAGTCGCAGAAAGTGAGAACGTCATCAATATTATTGTGAATGTGACAGCGTTGGCAGTTTCTTTTCTTGGAGGGGTGTTCACTCCAACATCTGTATTAGATAAAGGGATATTGAAATTCTCCAGAATACTTCCGGTTTATTGGTATGAAGAAGTCAACAATCTGCTTGCCGGGTTCCAGGAGATTACACCGGAGAGACAGAGCGAAATCTGGAAATCATTTGGGATTCAGTGTTTGTTTGCAGCAGCATGTATCAGTATCGGTATGGCAGTGTTGAAAATAAAAGAGCAGAAAGAAGACTAAAAATTAGTCTTCTTTTCGCTCCAGATTCTTTTGTGCGGTAGACAGCATCAGTTTGATCCGATTCAGCTGGTTGACTTCACTTGCGCCTGGATCATAGTCGATGGCAACAATATTTGCAAGCGGATAGCGGTGTCGCAGCTCTTTGATGACACCTTTTCCGACAATATGATTTGGGAGGCAGCCAAATGGCTGCGCACAGACGATATTTGTAGTACCGCTATGGATCAGTTCTAACATTTCTCCGGTCAGAAACCATCCTTCCCCAGTCTGATTTCCAACAGACACAATGTCTTGTGCCATTGCTGCCAAATCTGAAATCTTTGCTGGTTCAGAAAAACGTTTGCTCTTTGCAAAGGCAACAGAAGCCGGTGCCCGGAACCAGTCCAGTGCGTGAATTCCAAGGTTTCCCTTTGTGGCCGAAGATTTTTTCATTCCAAGGTGGCTTGCTTTGAAATTGTTGTTATAGAAGCAGTAGGCAAAAAAGTCCAAGAGATCCGGAACAACAGCTTCGGCGCCTTCCTGTTCTAAGAGTTCCACAAGGTGATTGTTGGCTGCAGGGAGAAATTTTACAAGAATCTCTCCTACGATTCCAACACGCGGTTTTTTTCTATCGAGAATCGGAAGTTCGTCAAATTCATGTATGATCTGTGCGCACAGCGATGAGAAAGTTCGCCTGGATGGATAACCACCAGATAAAAATTCTTTACACTTCTTTCTCCATTTTTCATGAAGCGCATTGGCAGAACCAGGGACTGCTTCGTATGGTCTAACACGGTACAGACATTTCATGAAGACATCTCCCAGAACAACAGCATAAATTCCCTTCATTGCAAGAGGGAGAGTGATCTGGAATCCAGGGTTGCTCTCAAGGCCGCTCAAATTCAGGGAAATGACCGGAATGTGAGGGTAGCCAGCTTTTTTGAGTGCCCGCCGGATAAAGCCAATATAATTCGAAGCACGACAGCCACCACCAGTCTGCGATATGATCACAGCGAGCTTATCGGTGTTATATTTTCCTGATAAGATGGCATCCATAATCTGTCCGACAACGATCAGTGACGGATAGCATGCGTCGTTGTTGACGTATTTTAGCCCTACATTGACCGCTTCTTTATTATCATTCGGAAGAATTTCCAGTTGGTAGCCGCAGGAGCGGATCGCCGGCTCCAAAAGGTCAAAGTGGATCGGAGACATCTGCGGACAGAGAATCGTATAGTCTTTTCTCATCTCTTTTGTAAATACTGCCTTTTGGATGGAAGATGGCTGGATCGTACGGGTTGTGTGCATCTTTTCGTGAACGCGGATCGCTGCGATCAAGGATCGGATACGGATGCGGGCAGCTCCAAGGTTATTGACTTCATCAATCTTCAGGGAAGTATAAATCTTTCCTGAGTTTGTCAGAATATCAGAGACCGCATCAGAAGTTACTGCATCTAGTCCGCATCCAAAAGAAGTAAGTTGGATCAGATCCAGGTTATCTTTTGTCTTGACATAGTTTGCCGCAGCATAGAGGCGGGAATGGTACATCCACTGATCCATGACGATCAGTGGGCGCTCTACTTTGTGTAAGTGTGAGACGGAGTCTTCTGTAAGTACAGCAATCCCGTAGGAGTTGATCAGTTCTGGGATTCCGTGATTGACTTCCGGGTCAATGTGATATGGGCGTCCGGCAAGAACGATTCCCCTCTTATGATGTTTTTCAAGCCATGCGATCGTCTCTTCTCCTTTTTTTCGGATATCTTCCCGGCAGGCGGCAAGTTCGTCCCATGCTTTTTTTACTGCATGGCGAATTTCTTGTTCTGGAATCTGGAATTCTTTTGAAAATTCTTCTATGAGCCGCTTGGACAGCACTTCCTCACTTTTGAAAGAGAGGAATGGATTTTTAAAGTGAATCGTTCCATTGGTGATTGCATCCATATTATTTTTGATGTTTTCAGCATAGGATGTAACCATTGGGCAGTTATAATGATTGTTTGCATCTTTAAATTCTTCCCGTTCATAAGGAATGCAAGGATAGAAAATAAAGGTCACTCCCTGATTGATCAGCCATTCCACATGTCCATGTGCCAGTTTTGCCGGATAACATTCAGATTCACTTGGAATAGATTCGATTCCGAGTTCATAAATCTTACGGCTAGACGGTGGCGAGAGCACAACGCGGAATTTCAGTTCATGGAAGAAAGTAAACCAGAACGGGTAATTTTCATACATGTTCAAGACACGAGGAAGACCGACCGTTCCGCGTACGGCTTCTTGTTCGGAAAGCGGCTCATAACCGAAGCAACGTTCGCTTTTGTATGCGAATAAATTTGGGAGTTCCTGTTCTTTTTTCTCTTTTCCAAGTCCGCGTTCACAGCGGTTTCCGGTAATAAAACTTCTTCCGCCGCTGAAACGGTTGACAGTAAGCCGGCAGTTATTTGTGCATCCGCGGCACTTTGTCATTGTTGTGCTGTATGTAAGCGCTTCAATTTCTTCTATCGGAAGCATGGTTGTTCCTTTACTTTCATTGAAACGCTCGCGGGCAATCAGAGCAGCGCCGAAAGCGCCCATGATTCCTGCGATATCTGGTCGAATACATTCGCAGTCTGCAATTTTTTCAAAACTTCTGAGCACGGCATCATTGTAGAAAGTACCTCCCTGTACGACAATATTTTTCCCAAGCATACTGGCATCTGATACTTTGATAACTTTATACAGTGCATTTTTGATGACAGAATAGGCGAGTCCGGCAGAAATGTCCGAGACAGATGCCCCTTCCTTTTGTGCTTGTTTGACTTTTGAGTTCATAAAAACAGTACAGCGTGTTCCGAGATCAATCGGATGCTTGGCAAAAAGTGCTTCATGTGCAAAGTCTTCCACGCTATAATTTAAAGATTTCGCAAACGTCTCAATGAAGGATCCGCAACCAGAAGAACAAGCTTCATTTAACTGTACACTGTCCACAGTGTGATTTTTGATTTTAATGCATTTCATATCCTGTCCGCCGATGTCTAAAATACAATCGACATCTGGATTGAAAAAAGCGGCAGCATAATAGTGGGAAATAGTCTCCACTTCACCCTCATCAAGTAAAAGGGCGGCTTTTATAAGGGCTTCTCCGTATCCTGTGGAGCAGGAGTGGGCAATTTTAACCCCATTTGGAAGTTTTGTATAAATATCTTTAATTGCCTTGACCGTTGTTCCTAACGGATCACCATCATTGCTGTGATAAAAAGAGTAAAGAAGATTTCCGTCTTCGCCGACAAGTGCCGCTTTTGTTGTGGTAGATCCTGCATCAATCCCGAGAAAACAGTTTCCCTTGTAGGAGGAGAGATCAAGTACAGGAACCTGATGTCGTTCGTGCCTGGTCTTGAAGTTCTGATACTCTGCTTCACTTGCAAACAGTGGTTCCATACGTTCTACTTCAAAATCCATATGGATATGTTCAGCCAGTCTTGTCTGAAGGGTTGTCAGAGAGGTTTCGTGATCTCCCTTACAGTTAAGTGCAGACCCAATCGCAGCAAACAAGTGGGAATGCTTCGGTGCGATAATATGTTCATCGTCGAGATTTAGAGTGCGGATAAAGCTATTTCGCAGCTCTGACAAAAAGTGGAGAGGACCGCCAAGGAAGGCGACATGTCCGCGGATCGGTTTTCCGCAGGCAAGTCCACTGATCGTCTGATTTACCACTGCCTGAAAAATAGAAGCGGCGAGATCTTCTTTTGTAGCGCCCTCATTGATCAGAGGCTGGATATCTGATTTCGCAAAGACACCACAGCGTGCAGCAATGGAGTAGAGCGCCTGATAATTTTTTGCGTAGGAATTTAATCCGGTAGCGTCTGTCTGCAGAAGAGAAGCCATCTGATCAATGAAAGAACCAGTACCACCGGCGCAGATTCCGTTCATGCGCTGTTCGACATTTCCGCCTTCAAAGTAGATGATTTTTGCATCTTCTCCACCGAGCTCGATCGCAACATCGGTCTGAGGTGCGTAGTCCTGGAGAGCGGTAGAGACTGCGATGACTTCCTGTACAAAAGGAACTTCCAGGTGATTGGCAAGTGTCAGCCCGCCAGAACCAGTCATGACAGGAGATACTAAGATTGGACCGAGTTTATAAAGCGCTCGCCCGAGAAGATCGGAAAGGGTCTCCTGAATATTAGCAAAATGACGCTCGTAGTCAGAAAAGAGTACATTATTTTCTGTATCAAGAATTGCAATCTTTACAGTAGTAGAACCGATGTCGATTCCCAGTTTATATAGTTGTTTGTAATTCATAAATATTGCTCCTTTTAGAAGAAATAAGGTCTGTTCTAACCTATTAAAATATAGTCTGCTTAAAAAAACAATTTTCATTATATGACAACAAGTTACAAAATACAACGAAAAAATAATAAACTGTTAGAATTGACAAAAGGGGAGCTTGCAGGTACAATTAGTATGAGTAAATTTTAAGAAAGGTCAAGAGGAGTAGTTATTCATATGAATTGGATCAACAAACTAGAACGTAAATTTGGAAGATATGCAATACACAATCTGATGCATTACATTATCATCCTTTATGCTGTCGGCTTTGCTCTGAATCTGATCGCACCCGGTTTTTATATGGAGTATCTCAGCCTGGATGCCAGCGCGATTCTGCATGGACAGATCTGGAGAATTGTGACGTTTCTGATTCAACCGCCGGACGGAAGCCCGATTTTTATTATTTTTGCATTGTATTTGTATTACATGATCGGACAGAATCTGGAGGCGGCATGGGGTGCATTCCGATTTAATCTGTATTTCTTTACCGGAGTACTGTTTCATCTGATTGCGGCGCTGATTGTATACTTCCTGACAGGAATTTCATTCCCAATCGGGACTTCGTACTTGAATCTGTCACTGTTTTTTGCCTTTGCGGCACTGTATCCGAATGTGGAATTTTTGCTGTTCTTTGTCATTCCGATTAAGGTAAAATATCTGGCACTGCTTGACGGGGCGTTTTTCGCTTTCACGATCTTGCAGGGGATTCTGCCGTCTTATGCGGGAGGCCTGTATGGAATTATATATAAGGCAAATGCGATCGCGGCATTCGTCTCTCTTTTGAACTTCCTGATTTTCTATGTATCATCAAGGAATATGAAGGCTTACTCGCCAAAAGAAATCAGAAGAAAGAAAGAATATAAGAAACAGGTGCACCGGGCAGAACATACTTATGCCAACGGAGCAAGACACAGATGTGCTGTGTGCGGCAGAACAGAACTGGACGACCCAAATCTGGAATTCCGCTATTGTACGAAATGCAATGGCGATTATGAATATTGCCAGGACCATTTATTTACGCATGAGCATGTCAAATGATTTTGAAACTGAAGTGAGATAAGAAAGGAAAAGTAAAAGATGAGAAAGACAAAAATTATATGTACGATGGGACCAAATACGAACGACAGAGCTATGATGAAGCGTCTCGCGGAAGAAGGCATGAATATAGCACGCTTTAACTTTTCACATGGCTCTCACGAGGAGCAGAAAGGAAGAATGGATCTTCTGAAATCTGTACGTGAAGAGATTGGAAAGCCGATTGCGATTCTGCTCGATACAAAAGGACCGGAAATCCGCACAGGTTTGCTGAAAGACGGAAAGAAAGTAAAGTTGGAGGCAGGAGAACTGTTTACACTGACAACAGAAGAGATTGAAGGGGATGCAAGAAAGGTATCCATCACATACGACGGACTTGCAGAGGATGTAGAGCCGGGCAAGAGAATCCTGATCGATGATGGTCTGATCGAGCTGGAAGTAAAGACGATCAGTGGCAGTGAAATCACTTGTAAAGTATTAAATGGAGGAGAACTCGGAGAGAGAAAGGGTGTCAATGTCCCGAATGTTCCGGTACGCCTCCCGGCACTTACAAAGAAAGACCGCGAAGATATCATTTTTGGTGTAGAGCAGGGAATTGACTTTATCGCAGCATCATTTGTTCGTTCAGCAGAAGGAATTCTTGAGATCCGGGCACTGTTAAAGGAGTGCGGAGCACCGTATATACCGATCATCGCGAAGATTGAGAATGCGGAAGGAATCAAAAATATCGATGAGATCATCCACTGTGCAGACGGAATCATGGTTGCGAGAGGAGATCTTGGTGTGGAGATTCCGGCAGAGAAAGTACCGTACTTACAGAAGATGCTCATCAAGAAATGTAATGACAACTATAAGCCGGTAATTACTGCGACACAGATGTTAGACTCCATGATCCGCAATCCTCGTCCGACAAGAGCGGAAGTGACAGACGTTGCAAATGCTGTTTATGACGGAACAGATGCGGTGATGCTTTCAGGTGAGACTGCACAGGGAAAATATCCGGCGGAGGCTCTGCAGATGATGGTACACATTATTGAAAATACGGAGAAACATCTGGATTATGATGTACTTCTTGAAAAAGCACAGGAACATAGAAAGAAAGGAATTTCCAGTGCAATCGGATATTCTTCTGTGGCAACTGCGATGAATCTTTCTGCAAAATGCATCATCACACCATCTGTGACCGGGGCGACAGCAAGAGTGGTATCCAAATTCAAACCGAAGGCAGACATCATTGGCGTGACACCATGCGAAGAGACATTGAGAAGAATGCAGATCTACTGGGGAGTGACTCCGGTAAAATCGATTGAATACAATACGACAGAGGACATCTGCAACGATGCGATCGATCTTGTGACAGCAAAGAGACTTGTGGAGCCGGGTGATATTGTCGTAATGACAGCGGGAATTCCGTCCCCAACGATCAAAAAATCACGCGACGGCGTAACCAACATGATGAGAATCGCTGTGGTAGAATAAAACAGTCCGAGAGGGCATGACAAGACGGCAGTCAGGTCATGCCTTCTCTGCAATAGAAAAGGAGAAGAAACAATGACGAAGAAACCATTTGTGACAAAAGAGCAACTGGAAGAGATTGCAAAAGTCTATCCGACTCCGTTTCACATTTATGACGAGAGAGGAATCCGTGAAAATGTGAGAGCACTAAAGGAAGCTTTTTCTTGGAATAAGGGATATAAAGAATATTTTGCGGTCAAGGCAACACCTAATCCATTTTTAATTCAGATTTTAAGAGAATACGGATGTGGGTGCGACTGTTCTTCTTATACAGAATTGATGATGTCGGAAGCAATCGGAGCTGTGGGAGAAGATATTATGTTTTCTTCCAATGCAACTCCGGCAGAAGAATTTGTCTATGCGGATAAGTTGGGAGGAATTATCAATCTGGATGATTTTACCCATATTGATTTTCTGGAGAAGGCAATCGGACATATCCCGGAGACCATCAGCTGCCGGTACAATCCGGGTGGGCTGTTTCAAATCAGCAATGATATTATGGACAATCCTGGAGATGCGAAATATGGAATGACGACAGAGCAGCTGTTTGATGCATTCCGGATTTTAAAAGAAAAAGGGGCAAAACACTTCGGAATTCATGCCTTTCTTGCAAGCAACACAGTGACAAATGAATATTATCCGATGCTTGCAAAAGTTTTGTTTGAAGTGGCAGTGAAGTTGCAGAAAGAAACAGGAGTCCATATTAAATTTATCAACCTGTCTGGTGGAATTGGAATTCCGTATCGCCCGGATCAAGAACCGAACGATATCCATGCGATCGGGGAAGGGGTCAGAAAAGTATATGAGGAAGTACTTGTGCCAGCAGGTATGGGAGATGTTGCAATCTATACAGAACTTGGCAGATTTATGATGGGGCCGTACGGTGCACTTGTGACAAGGGCAATCCATGAAAAACATACGCATAAGGAGACTTCATGGAATCATCACTTGCCTTTACGCCGGACTTCAGCAAGTCTGGGGGCCTCATCGCCGCCGTCGCGCAGGATGCGGAAACCCTTGATGTTCTCATGCTGGCGTGGATGAACCCCGAAGCATGGGAAAAGACCCTCGAAACGGGCGAAGCCCATTATTACAGCCGCAGCCGCAAGTGCCTGTGGCATAAAGGCGGCACGTCGGGGCATGTGCAGAAGGTGAAGTCCATCCGACTTGACTGCGACGGCGACGCCGTCGTGCTGCTCATCGAGCAAATCGGCGG
>ENA-OPSK01001449-OPSK01001449.1-human-gut-metagenome-genome-assembly--contig:-NODE-1449-length-17591-cov-2.429345_pt1 | contig 17591 bp, 18 predicted proteins | sample MGYA00241807_ERZ501905 | MGnify/ENA primary metagenome ERZ501905 (study PRJEB25962, sample SAMEA2042111) | human gut metagenome | biome: human gut; feature: human-associated habitat; material: faeces...
CTGATCCGTCGTGCGGCTAGACATGGAAAAATGCTTGGTATCGACGGACTGTTCCTTGCTGAACTGAGCAAGACCGTTATCAACGAGAGCAAAGACGGTTATCCGGAGCTGGAAGAGAAGAAAGAATTCATTTTCCGTGTACTGACACAGGAAGAGGAAAAATTCAATAAAACCATCGATCAGGGTCTTGCTATCCTTGCAGATATGCAGACAGAGATGGAAAAAGAAGGTAAGAAAGTTCTTTCCGGTGAAGATGCCTTCCGTCTGTATGATACTTACGGATTCCCGGTAGATCTGACAGAAGAGATTCTGGAAGAAAAAGGATTTACCATTGATCAGGAAGGCTTTGAGGCTGCGATGGAAGAACAGCGTACCAAAGCACGTAAAGCAAGAAAAGTAACCAACTATATGGGCGCTGATGCAACTGTTTATGATGCCATCGATCCGTCCATTACAAGTACATTTGTCGGATATGACCGTTTCAGCCATGAGTCAGAAATAACTGTTCTGACCAGCGAGACAGAGATCGTAGAAGCTCTGACAGATGGCGAAGCAGGTACCATTTTTGTAAATGAGACACCATTTTATGCAACCATGGGTGGACAGATCGGAGACAGCGGTTACATCCGTACAGCAGAAGGTGAGTTCCGTGTGGAAGATACCGTAAAAATGCTGGGTGGTAAAATCGGACATATCGGTCGTGTGACAAAAGGCATGATCAAAGTCGGCGATACTGTGACACTGGAAGTAGATGCAAAGAGACGTTCTCTGATCGCAAAGAACCACAGTGCAACACACTTACTTCAGAAAGCACTTCGTAACGTGCTTGGTTCTCACGTAGAGCAGAAAGGTTCTGATGTAAATCCAGATCGTCTGCGTTTCGACTTCTCTCATTTCTCCGCCATGACAGAGGAAGAGTTAAAACAGGTTGAGACTATTGTAAATGAGAAAATTGCAGAGGCACTTCCGGTTGAGACAAGTATCATGAGTCTGGAAGATGCAAAGAAAACAGGTGCAATGGCACTGTTTGGTGAGAAATACGGCGATGAAGTACGTGTCGTAAAAATGGGTGATTTCTCCACAGAGCTCTGTGGTGGTACGCATGTAGCCAACACAAGCGAGATTTCCGGATTCAAGATCGTATCTGAATCCGGTATCGCAGCAGGCGTAAGACGTATTGAAGCACTGACATCCGATGCTTTATATGCTTATTATGATAAATTAGAAGAGATTATCAATGAGGCTGCAGCATTACTGAAAACAAATGCAGCAGGTCTGACAGAGAAAATCACACATCTGCAGGAAGAAGTGAAATCACTGCACAGTGAGAACGAGTCCTTAAAGAGCAAAGCAGCTCAGGATGCACTTGGTGATGTTATGGATCGCGTAGAAGATGTGAAAGGTGTAAAACTTCTGGCAACAACACTGGAAGATGTAGATATGAACGGACTGCGTGATCTGGGTGATCAGTTAAAAGAGAAACTTGGTGAGGGTGTTGTCGTTCTGGCATCTGCAAACGAAGGAAAAGTAAGCCTGATCGCAATGGCAACAGACGGTGCTATGAAACAGGGTGCACATGCAGGTAACCTGATCAAAGCAATCGCAGCAAAAGTTGGCGGTGGCGGCGGCGGACGTCCGAATATGGCTCAAGCTGGCGGAAAGAACCCGGCAGGCATTCCGGATGCAATCGCAGCAGCAAAAGAAGCACTGGAAGGTCAGATTAAATAGTTTTTTGCATGATGCGTATGATGTAAAACATATATAATTTGCAATAAAATGCAAAAAAACAAAAAAAGTTTGAAAAAACTATTGACATATACGCGAAAAATGATTATAATTGTCAAGCAGTGCAGTAAAATATTACCCAATCAGTTGAATATGCACAATACGCAACTGGAGGGAGGTTAGGTGTGAGACTATGTCAAATGTAATCGTAAAAGAGAACGAGACTTTAGATAGCGCTTTACGCAGATTTAAGAGAAACTGTGCAAAAGCTGGTATCCAGCAGGAGATTCGTAAGAGAGAACACTACGAGAAGCCAAGCGTAAAACGCAAGAAGAAATCTGAAGCAGCAAGAAAAAATAATAAAAAAAGATAATAAAAATACAGCCTTCTTGGCTGTTTTTTTATGCCGTTTTTTCATTGAAAAAATAAGTATCATTTAGTATACTTTATATGATAAAAATAAAGATGTTTTTAATCGAAAAAGGGAGAAACTATGAAAACTGTATTAAAAAATGGAAATGTTTTTTACCAAAATAAAATTCAAAAATTAGATGTAGAAATTGATGGTGAAACAATTAGTCAAATAGGTCATGATTTAGATGGTGAAAATATAATTGATTGTACAGATCTTTTAGTAACACCAGGTTTTGTTGATCTTCATGTTCATTTACGTGAACCAGGATTTGAACATAAAGGAACTATTAAAACAGAAACTTTATCTGCTAAATATGGAGGATATACGCATATTGTAGCGATGGCTAATACAAATCCATGTATGGATGATAAAGAAACTATTGAAGATTTTATTCAAAGAGTTCAAAAAGATAGCTCTATTCATACATATACTTATAGTGCTATTACGAAAGATTTAAAAGGACAAGAGCTTGTTGATTTTAAAGAAAATAATGCTTTTGATATTGTACAGGGATTTTCTGATGATGGAAAAGGTGTTCAAAGTAAAGAAATGATGGCAAAAGCCATGAAAGAAGCAAAAGCAATCAATAGTATTATTGTTGCTCATTGTGAAGATGAAGGAGAACTTGAAAAAGGAGCATGTATTAACTTAGGACGTGTTTCTAAAGAAAATGGTCTTGTAGGAATCAATAATGCTTCAGAATATAATCATGCTTTACGTGATTTACAATTATCTAAAGAAATTGGTAATCGTTATCATATTTGTCATATTTCTACTAAAGAAACTGTGGCAGGATTAAGAGAATATCGAAAACAAGGACTTCCTGTTTCAGGAGAAGCTTGTCCACATCATTTGATTTTAACAGATGAAAATATTAAAAACTTAAATCCAAATTATAAAATGAATCCACCACTTCGAAGTAAAGAAGATTTAGATGCTTTAATTGAAGGACTTAAAGATGGAACAGTGACATGTATCTCAACAGATCATGCACCTCATAGTGATGAAGAAAAATTAAAACCAATTGATCAAGCACCATTTGGTATTATTGGTAATCAACATGCTTTTAGTCTTGTTTATACATATTTAGTTAAGAAGAATTTGTTAGATTTAGAAACTGTTTTAAAATGTATGACAGTCAATCCAAGTCAAGTAATTGGATTGGATCATGATATGGCTGTTGGTAAAAAAGCTAATATTGCTATCATTGATTTAAATGAAGAATATACGATTACGAGAGATAATATTTATTCAAAAGCAAAAAACACACCATTTTTAGATACAAAATGTTTTGGTTTAGTGAAGTATCATATTTTAGATGGAAAAATAGAAAAATTATAGGAGGAATTTATGAACTATCAAGGGTTAATGGAAATTACAAAAATTGAAAACATTGCAGATGATGTTTATGAAATGACTTTAAAAGGAGAAGGGGCTAAATATATTAGCCAACCAGGTCAATTCATTAATATTAAGATTAATGAAAGTTTACAACCTTATCTTAGAAGACCAATGTCTATTTCTGATTATGATGAAAATACAATTGTGATTGTTTTTAAAGTTGTTGGTCAAGGAACAGAAATTTTAAAGAATAAACAGATTGGAGATCAATTGGATTGTTTAATTGGTTTAGGAAATGGTTTTACTGTTCAAGAAGGAAAAGCTTTACTTATTGGTGGAGGACTTGGAACACCACCTCTTTATAACTTAGGTAAAAAATTAAAAGAAAAAGGTGTAGAAGTCACAACTGTTTTAGGATTTTCTTCTAAAAAAGATGTTTTCTATATTGATAAATTCCAAGAATTTGGAGATGTATTAATTGCGACAATGGATGGTTCTTTAGGTGTTAAAGGAACAGTTATTGATGTTATTAAAAAAGCTAATTTAACATTTGATCATTATTATACATGTGGTCCTGAACCAATGTTAGATGCGCTTGCTTTAAATTATCCAGAAAACGGACAACTTTCTTTTGAAGCAAGAATGGGATGTGGTTTTGGAGCTTGTATGGGATGTTCATGTAAAGTGAAAACAAAACCTTATAAACGTATTTGTGTAGAAGGACCAATTTTATTAAGTGAGGAGGTTATTGTAAATGGTTAATTTAAAAGTTAAACTTCCAGGTTTAGAAATGAAAAATCCAGTTATTCCAGCATCAGGAACTTTTGGATTTGGATATGAATTTACAAGATTTTATGATATTAATGTTTTAGGAAGTATCATGATCAAAGGAACAACGCTTGAACCGCGTTATGGAAATCCTTTACCACGTATTGCGGAAGGGCCAAGTGGAATGCTTAATGCAATTGGACTCCAAAATCCCGGTGTTGATGCGGTCATGTCTCATGAGCTAGAAGAACTTCGTAAATGTTATAATGATAAAGTCATCGCTAATATTGGTGGAAGCTGTATTGATGACTATGTTGAAACCGCAAAACGTATTTCAACACATGATATGGTAGGAGCGTTAGAACTTAATATTTCTTGTCCAAATGTTCATAGTGGAGGTATTCAATTTGGGACAAATCCACAAATGGCTGCGGATGTTACACGTAAAGTAAAAGCCGTTTCTCAAAAACCGGTTTATGTTAAACTTTCTCCTAATGTAACAGATATCGTTGAAATGGCAAAGGCTGTAGAAGAAGCTGGAGCGGATGGAATTACAATGATCAATACTTTAGTAGGTATGCGTTTTAATATCAAAACTGGAAAACCGATTATCGCTAATGGAACAGGTGGTTATTCAGGACCAGCTATTTTCCCAGTAGCTTTACGTATGGTTCATCAAGTAAGTAAAGCTGTTAAGATTCCAGTAATTGGTATGGGTGGTATTTCAAGTGCCCATGATGTTATTGAAATGATGGTTGCAGGCGCAAGCGCTGTGGCGATTGGTTGTCAAAACCTTGTTGATCCATATGCTTGTTATAAAATTATTCAAGATTTACCAAAAGAACTTGAAAAACTTGGTGTTGAAGATATTAATGATATCGTTGGCTTATCACATCAATATTAAAAAGAGAAATGAAAGATTTCTCTTTTTCTATCATTATCCATGTAATATAATAAGATAAATAGGGGTGAAATAAATGGATTTAGATACATTGTTAAATAAAAATCAAAAAGAAGCAGCAACGTATTTAGATAGTCACTTAAGAATTATTGCGGGGGCAGGTTCTGGAAAAACAAGAGTCGTGACTTATCGTATTGCACATTTAATACAGGATGTAGGAATTGATCCTCGTTCTATTTTGGCAATTACTTTTACCAATAAAGCTGCTAACGAGATGAAAGAAAGAGTGAATGAAGTTGTAGGTATTCATGGAAGTGGAACACTTATTTGTACGATTCATTCTTTATGTGTGAGATTTTTAAGACAACATATTAATGTTTTAAATTATCCAAGTAATTTTACAATTATGGATGAAGAAGATCAAAAAGCACTTATTAAAAAGCTTTATACACAATTAGAAATAGATGCAAAAGTTATTTCTATTAAAAGCATGATCAATACAATTTCTTCATATAAAACAGCGAGAGTTTCTCCACAAAGAGCTATTGAATTAGCTGGACAATTTTCAGGAGAACTCAAAAAAGCAAAAGTCTATGAAGCCTATGAAAACTATAAAGAAGATCATTTCTTATTAGATTTTGATGATTTATTATTAAAGGCAGTTTATATTTTGGATAATTATCCAGATATATTAGAAAAATGGCAAAGAAAATTCCAATATATTCATGTAGATGAATTCCAAGATGTAGGTGAAATTGAATATCATTTAGTTCAATTATTATCAAAATATGCCATTGTTTGTGTCGTTGGAGATCCTGATCAAACAATTTATAGCTTTAGAGGAGCAGATGTTCATTTTATTTTAGATTTTGATAAAGATTTCAAACCTAATAAAACAATTATTCTTGATCAAAACTATCGTTCAACTGGAAATATATTAAAAGTATCAAATAATTTAATTCGTAAAAATAGTCAACGTTTAGAAAAGAATCTTTTTACAAAGCAAACAGGTGGAGAAGATGTGATTCACCATGTTGCTAAAAGTGAAGAAGAGGAAGCTAATTGGATTGCTAATAAAATCGAAGATATTGTAAATAATCAAGATGGGGTTAATTATCGTGATATTGCAATTTTATATCGTGCAAACTATTTATCACGTACGATTGAACAAGTATTGATTCGTAAAGGAATTGATTATCGTATTTTTGGGGGATTAAAATTCTTTAATCGTAAAGAAGTTAAAGATGCCTTAAGCTATTTAAGACTTGTTTGTAATCAAGAAGATTTAGCGTTTGAAAGAATTATTAATACACCAGCTAGAGGTATTGGTAAAAAAACATTAGAAAATATTCAATTAGTAGCACTTAATCATCAAATTTCACTTTATGATGCTTTAACGCTTCATAGTGATGAAATTAGACTTTCTAATAAATCAAAAAAAGAAGTGCGAATTTTAGTTGAAGCAATTGAAAAAGCAAGATGTTCAACTTTACCATTACATGAAATGTTTGAAAATTTAATGATTGATGTTGGTTATATTGAAATGCTCAAAAATGATTTAGAAGATAATCGTATTGATAATATTCATGAATTACAACGTTCAATTTATGATTTTCAAGTTTCTCATGAAGATGCACCAACATTAGAAAATTATTTACAAGATATTTCTTTATATACAGATAATGATGCAATTGATCAAGGTCAATATGTTTCTTTAATGTCTATTCATATGGCTAAAGGTCTAGAATTTGATTATGTCTTTGTTTTAGGCTTATCTGAAGGAATTTTCCCAAGCTTTAGAAGTTTATCTGAAGATGGAGATGATGGTCTTGAAGAAGAAAGAAGACTCGCATATGTAGCCTTTACAAGAGCAAGAAAACAGCTTTTCTTAACAGATAGTGAAGGATTTAGTTTTGTAACAGATTCACCTAAAATTTCTAGTCGTTTCATTGATGAAGTAGGAAATGAAGGAATTATTCATAGCGGAAGTAAGCCTCGTTTTAAAACAACAGATTATGTACCTAAACAAACAGTGTCTAAAGCAGAATTGATTGGGGATAATAAGGTTGATGATTGGAAAGTTGGAGATCTTGTAAATCATGATATTTTTGGTAAGGGTGTTGTTGTTAAGGTCAATAAGAATATTTTAGATATTGCTTTTGAACTTCCAGCAGGACTTAAGTCTTTAATGGCCAATCATAAAGCATTAAAAAAACTTACAAATTAGAGAATTCTTTGAATTCTCTTTTTAGTATTATTTTGTTATAATAAAAAAGATTTTAAAAAGGAGTAAGAATATGGATGATTTAAAAAGATATGAAGAATTAGTAAAAACAATTGAATATCATAATGATCGTTATTATAACCAAGACGATCCAAAAATAAGTGATTATGAATATGATATGATGATGAAAGAACTTAAAAAAATAGAAAAGGATCATCCTGAATTTGTCACACCAAATTCACCAACACAACATGTTGGAGGAAGTGCTAAAAGAGAAGCAGGAGTTTTAGTAAGACACCGTGTTCCTATGCTTTCTTTACAAGATGTTTTTTCTAAAGAAGAAGTCCAAGACTTCGTAAAATCAATGCAAGAAACATTAGTTGATCCTGTGTTTGTTGTTGAATATAAAATTGATGGTCTTTCAATGGCTTTAAGATATGAAAATGGTCTTTTAACAACGGCTATTACTCGTGGAGATGGAATCATTCAAGGAGAAGATGTAACCGTTAATGCTAAAGTGATCAAAGATGTTAAAAATAAATTAAAGGAACCTATTGAATATCTTGAAGTACGTGGTGAAGTTTATATGACAAATGAGGCCTTTGATAAAGTAAATGAAATTCAGGAGCTTAATAATAAAAAAACTTTCGCAAATCCTAGAAACTGTGCGGCAGGAACATTACGTCAATTAGATAGTCGTATTACAAAACAAAGAAATCTTTCTATGTTTATTTTTAATATTCAAGATATTCGAGGAAAAGAAATTACAAGTCATAGTCAAGGCTATGAATATTTAAAAATTCAAGGCATGAAGGTAATTGATAATTATCAAGTATGTCACAATTTTGAAGAAGTATGGAAAGCAATTGAAATGATTGGTGAAAGCAGAGATCAATTAGGCTATGATATTGATGGAGCAGTTGTTAAAATTGATAGCTATGCACAAAGACAACAATTAGGGCAAACAGCCAAAGTGCCTCGTTGGGCCGTGGCTTATAAATATCCACCAGAAGAAAAAGAAACAAAGCTTTTAGATATCGAACTTTCAGTTGGAAGAACAGGTAGAATTACACCAACAGCTATCTTTGAACCAGTCCGTTTATGTGGAACAACGGTTTCAAGAGCAACGCTTCATAATCAAGATTTTATTGATAGTTTAGATGTACGTCTTGGCGATACGATCATTGTTTATAAATCAGGAGAAATCATTCCTAAAGTTAAAGGTGTCAATAAAGATAAAAGACCTGCAGGAAGTGTTCCTTATCAAATAGGAAATACGTGTCCTGTATGTGGGGCACCAACGTATCAAGAAGAGGGGACAGTTGATATTAAATGTTCTAATCCTACATGTCCAAGTAAATTAGTTAGAAATGTTGTTAATTTTGTAGGAAGAGATGCCATGGATATTAAAGGTTTTGGTTTATCGTATGTTGAAACTTTAATAGATCAAGGGTATATTCATGATGTCAGTGATATTTATATTTTAAAAGATAAAAGACAAGAACTTTTAGATAAAAAGGTAATTGGTCTTGTTAAAAGTACAGATAATTTATTAAATGCCATTGAAAAAAGTAAAGAAAATGATGCAACGAAGGTTTTAACTGCTTTAGGTATTTCAAATATTGGTAAATCGGCTGCAAAATCTTTAATGAAGAAATTTAAAACGATGGATCAATTGATGAATGCTTCTTATGAACAACTTGTTGAAGTCAATGATATTGGTGATACCAGTGCACAAATTTTAATTGATTATTTTAAAGATGAAAAGAATAAAGAAATCATTCATAAATTAGAGCACTATGGATTAAAGATGGAAATTGAAGATACTCAAAGTTCATCTATATTAGAAAATATGACTTTTGTTGTTACAGGAACACTTCCTACATTATCTAGAAAAGAAGCAGCTACTTTAATAGAAAATAATGGTGGTAAAGTTTCTGGATCCGTTTCTAAAAAGACAACCTATTTATTAGCAGGGGAAAATGCAGGTAGTAAGCTTACAAAAGCACAATCTTTAAATATTCCAGTTTTAACGGAAGAAATGTTTATGGAAATGATAAAATCATAATTTTATGCTATAATGTGCCAAAAAAGGAGGGTGCTCATGAAAAAACTATTTACAGTTATATTATGTTTACTTCTTTGTACAGGATGTACGTCAAAAACAAGTAAAAAAGAAACAAAAAGTAGCCAAGATACATCATCTACTGATTCTTTAGATGATTCATTTTATCCTATTGTTAATTTAGGAACGAATCTTGTAAGAGAAACTTTTTATCAAGATTTTTCTTCTTCTGAAGATTTTCAAACAATAGGAAGAGAATTACAAGCTTTATCGACAGATTATTTCTCTACTTCAGATTATTATATGTCTGAGGGTCTACAACTTGTTCAAAATGATAAAAATCAACTTTTAAAGAAAGAAAAATATTCTTTACAACCACTCAATGGAGAATTAGTTGATGGTCAAGAAATTAATAAGATGGTAGAAAATATTAGTGAACAAGATTATTATGAAAAAAGTGGAGATAAGTATACTTTAAAAGGGATGTCTATAGCGATTATTCTAGATCCAAAAGGTGGAACGAATGCAACTTTATCTGAAGGAAGTATAGACATTTACGCAAAAGAAACGATTTCTAGATTATATAAGTACTTACAAACAAAAAAATCTGTGAAAGATATTCCTACATTGATTGCTGTTTATCGTCAAAATGACAGTGAAGAAAATAGTTATAATGGACGCTTTATTTATAGTAGTTATTGTCAAAATGGAAAAGTTGGAAATATTAAATCTTTAGATTATGCTACTTATATTTTTACAAGTGATGAAGCAAATAAAGCAGATGAAGCTCTATATTCACAATTTTCGGTTTTTAAAAACAATGTAAAAAATGCTTCAACTGAAGCTGTTGGTGTTGTAGGTTATGGGAAATATAAAGATGGTTCAATTCAAAGTTTAAAAATTCAAATTACTGCGAGTGTAAAAAGTTATACAGAACTTATTTATGTAGTAGAAACAGTTACAGACCAAATGGATAATCATTTTTCTGGATTTGATAGTTATGCAGTGATTAATGATCAAGATGGATTGAAAGCTGTTGTGATTAAAAATGCTGGAAAGGATGCACAAAGTACATTGTTGTATTAATGATAGACATTTGATACAATGATAGAAGAGAAGGTGAAAGAATGGCAAGAGAAAGATTTTCTTTTGATGATACAATCGAATTTGATAAAGACGAATTAAAACCAAATAATGATATTCATGCAAATCATACAGGGAAATTTACATTTGATGATGAAGTAAAGGAGAAAAAGGTGGCTAAACCAAAAAAGAAAAAGAGAAAGCTTAAAATATGGCATGTTGTTTTAACTTTATTTGTTGTTGCAGTAGTTGCTTTTTTCCTTTATATTTTTGTTTTTTCAGGAAATAATAATGGACCTGTTTATGGAGAAAGATGTGTGAAATTATTATCTGTTGATAAAAATGCAATTACTCAAGTTGAATCACAAATAGAACAAGATGAAAATATTCAAGATGTTGCAATTAAAGTTGGTTGTCGTACAATTAAGCTTACTTATCAATTATCAGATAATATTCAAGTTGATACTGCTAAATCTTTAGTTGAAAATTCTTTACATACTTTTGATGATGCAATGGGACAAAGTAAAGAAGATGGTGCTGCATGGTCACAACTTTTAAATAAAGCAAATGGACGTTTACAATATGATTTAGAAATTATTGTAAAATCTAATGGTGAAAGTGATTTCCCATTATTTGGAACAAAACATGCAGGTGTTGATGCAATTACTTATACAGGTCAAAATGTTAAAGATCAAGCATCAGCAGATAAAGCAATTCAAAGACAAGCAGAAGTCGATGCAGCAAATAAAGCTGCCGCAAATAATAATCAATAAACGAGCTCAGCTCGTTTTTTTGGAGGAAAAAATGAAGAAAAATGATTATTTTATAGGAGAATGTGTTGATCAATCTCATGATGGAAAAGGAATCGTTAAATATGAAGGATTTACTTATTTTGTAAATGGCATGATTACAGGGGAAGTTGGACAAATTAAATGTATTAAAATGTTAAAAAATTATGGGGTAGGACGTTTAATTGAATTACAAAAACCTTCACCTGAAAGAGTGAATCCTAAATGTCATATTTATCAAGGATGCGGTGGATGTCATTTAATGCATTTATCAAGTAAGGGACAACAAGAATTTAAAACAAAAAGAGTAAAGGATTGTATGGAAAGAATTGGACATTTAGAAGTGGATGTACAACCTTGTTTGATGCAAGAAGATCCTTGGTATTATCGAAATAAAGTTCAAATGCCATTAGGTTATGATAAAAATGGTCAATTAGTAACAGGTTTTTATAAACAAAGAACAAACGATATTATTGCTTGTGATGAATGTCTTATTCAAAATAAAGAATCAAATGCAGTGATTCAAAGAGTGAAAGAACTCTTTGTAAAATATGATATTAAACCTTATGATAAAACAACACATAAAGGTAATATTAAACATGTTCTTACTAAAAAAGGCTATCACAGTGAAGAATTTATGCTATGTTTTATTACTTATCAAAAGACAATTAAACATACTGATCAAATTGTTGAAACACTTGTTAAAGAATTTCCACATATTAAAACCATTATTCAAAATATTAATGAAAGACATGATAATGTCATTTTAGGTGATGAAGAAAAGATACTGTATGGAAAAGGTTATATTTATGATACATTATTAGACAATCAATATAAAATTTCCTTAAAATCATTCTATCAAATCAATCCTATTCAAGTAGAAAAACTTTATCAAACAGCGATTGATTTAGCTCATATAAATCAAGATTCTGTTGTTTTAGATGCCTATTGTGGAATTGGAACCATTACCCTTTCACTTGCAAAGCATGTAAAGAAAGTCTACGGGGTCGAAGTTGTTCCACAAGCCATTGAAGATGCTAAAAATAATGCTCTACTTAATAAAATAGATAACGCTGATTTTGTTTGTGATGATGCTGGAAAATACATGGTCGAACTTGTTAAGAAAAATACTCATTTAGATGTTGTTTTTGTTGATCCACCACGAAAAGGATGTTCAGAAGAATTCTTAGAACATTTATTACAGGCAAGTCCAAAAGAAATTATTTATATTTCATGTGATGTAGCCACTCAAGCAAGGGATGCTAAGTATTTAAATGAACACGGGTATACAATTACACATTGCCAACCAGTAGATATGTTCCCGCATACTTTCCATGTGGAGACTGTATGTTTGCTGTCAAGAAAATAAAATTAAGTGCTGAAAAGTAGCGCATTTCCGGGCTTTTTTGAGATTAGTAGGTAGCTTATGAAAGTCCGTATTTCTTATATTGAAAGATATCTACTGTAAAAACGGTCAGAGGGTTTAGGCTGTGTATTAGATGTCGTGGGTTGTGGCACTAGGATAGATGTTATCTAGGGTGCAAACTCCATTTGAGTGAGTGATATAGATGTTGTCTAATCCGGCAACTCGACTGTTGGCTATATAGCAGGCAGTGGATTAGATGTTATGGAAGGAGAAGGCTTTATGGCTGAAACAAAAGCGAAGTATCATCATCTGATTCCAAGAACTTATCTATCAGCTTGGGAACATGGTAATGGTACTTTATACATTCGATACCTAGAGAATAAAGGAGATGTAGTAGAACGTAATAAAGATAATGTTGCTGGTATAACAAACTATCATTCAATAGTAGCAGGAATGCCCATTGTGACTAAAGAAGATGCTGATGTGATATTTGCTTGTTTAGATGGCTTAGAAGTTCATTATGGCGATACGATTATTTCGGATAATCTCGAACTGAATAAGATTTATTATGACTTTGAAAATTGGACGGTCTATAGAAAGGATGGTTTTGTTGTAAGCAAGAAGAGATTAAAGTCGGAAATAGATAAAGTTAAGATACGAGACATAGAGGCATTATGGTCTTCAAAATATGAGGATGCATGGGGTACCATTCGTTCAGAGCTTGAAGAAGCAATAATGAATTCTCCAGATGGAATTATTCCAGATACTAATAAGGAGTATTTGATGAAATTCTATACAGCATTAGATTGGAGAAGTATAAAATCAAATATTCAGTTTAATGTTGCTTGGGAGTGGCTTTGTAAAGAAGTTCTTCGTTTAGATGAAATAGATATTCCAGAAGAAGAACGTGAATTACCTATGCTTGACAATGCGGCAGAAGAAATGAAGCATAATTTGTTATTGAAATTTTATCGTCAGTACTTAAATGATTCTGGAGTAATCTTTACTCATGCAATGGCAAATCTTGCAAATACATCATTTCATTTTCTTGTAGCAGATGGCTCTGAAACATTTTACACCAGTGATAATCCTGTTTTTATATTTAGAAGACGAGATGGTAAATTACAAGGCGTATTACCTCTAACCCCTAGGATTTTAATGGCACAGGGCAGAGATTCTGACCACGAAACCAATTTCTATATTAGTCATATTACGGATGAAGCGGTAAAGAGATATAATGCGGAAATTGAAAAAAATGCTTCAAGTTTCATTGTTCAATTGAATAACTAAAAACAACCCTCTCAACCATCATGGCTGGGAGGGTTTCATGCGTCTATGCTTATCTTTCTACGTCAATCTTGAGTCCAAATTTTAATTCAACTGAGCAGTTGATGTTCTTACAAAAAAGCGAGTATCTAACAACGGCATTGTTCCGCAATACTATGTTGAGAACAACCACGAAGCAATCATACCAAGACAGCTGTTCATGCAGGTGCAGGAAGAACTCTTTCGCAGGGCACACCTTAAAACAGAAGGTGGAGCAAGTAATGCATTATCGAGTATTGTCTATTGTGGCAAATGCGAAGATATTTTCAGAAGAGTGGCATGGAAGGCCAGGGGTGCATCATACAACAAATGGAGATGTGCCAGCAGAATTGAAAAGGGTCCAAAGAAAGGATGCGATGTCGATGCCATCAGTGAAACAGAGATTCAGAATGCAGTGGTAAGAGCTATTAATAAAACTCTTGGTGGACGAGAGCGGTTCCTGGTACAGCTACAACACAATATTGAAGATGTACTGAATGGGGACTCCACAGCAACTCTTGAGTACATCGACCAAAGGATGGCAGAACTTCAGGAAAAGCTTGTAATGTGCGTGAACAAGAATGCTGAGTACGATGTTATTGTAAATGAGATTGATGCTTTAAGGGAAAAGAAGGCAGCAGTTGTAACCAAGGATGCCGAGCAGGAAATGTTAAAAAAGCGAATCGAAGAGATGTGACAGTTCCTGCAGACACAGTCAAGCCGAGTGACTGAATACGATGAACAGGTGGTAAGAAGACTCATTGAGAAGATTACAGTCTTTGATAACAAGCTTATCTTTGAATTTAAGTCTGGAATGACGCTTGAGCTAAAGAGATAATCGTAGAAATAACAAGATACGGACACCTTGCAGCGATGCAGGGTGTTTTTTTTGTTCATAGAAAATTTTAAATTTATTACTACATTTTTTATTGTATTACTACATTTGTTGTGTTAATATAATGCTACAAGGAGGAGTTGCTCATGGATACTTATAGCGTAAAAGAAATAGCTGATATGCTTGATACAAATCCAGAAACCGTGAGAAGATGGATTCGCTCAGGTAAGCTTGAAGCAATTCAGAAATCAAGAAAAGGTGGAAATGTAGTTACAAAAGCAATGTTGGATGCCTTTCTTAAGACCTCTCCAAAGTATGCTAGTATTGCAACTGGGTTATTAGCATCACCAGTTGGATTAACAACAACTACTGCTGCGATTGTAGGAGGAATTCTTGCTCAACAGCTTATAAAGAATGATGAAATAAAAAATGCTCATGTAAATACATCAGAAATACGTAAGCTATTATTATCCAATATAAAATCTTCTAAAGAAAACATTGCAAGAAAAAAGAAGAGTATTAGGCATCTTCAAGAAGAAATTGCAGAAGAACAGTTACGTATTACTGAAGCAGAAAAACTTATAAAAGGGCTTGATGAAAAGATTCGAGGTCAAGAGGAGGAATAGTATGGCGCAGAATTGGGATTATGCAGAATTATCAAAAGCAGCAAAAGTAGCTGGAGGACCAGAGAAGTATGTGGAAATGCTTGAATTAACAAGCAAAGATGCTGGGAAAATGGAGATGCTCCCTTGGATTGGAGCTGCTGCTGTAGGGGCTTCGTTGGTGACTGTGGCTGCCATTAAGGTTGTTGACTACTTTAAAGCCAAAAAGAAGAAAAACGAAATCGAAATTGCAAAAGCAAAGGAAGAGATTATAAATGGTATTAAAGAATACGATGCTATGCATCCAGATGAAGAAGGAGGTGCCAAAGATGAGTGAAAGATTTCCAGAAATCGATTGGTATTGTGACCGTTGTAATGCTTATTTGAACGACCAGCCGGGTTTTGATGATCATCACTATGTTTGGAAGTGTACAGAGTGTGGCCACAAAAATAGTATTTCCTCTGATGATATTTACGAATCAGAAGAAGATTTTAGAAACTTTAATAAGTAATTGAGGGAGATAAATATATGACTAGAGAAGAATTAAAAGAACAAATTGATGAGCTTATGCAACAGTATGCTAATGAAGAAATTGATGGGGATACATATGCACAAAAAATGATGGAGTTAACCACATCTGCTCAAAATGATGATTAACGATAGACCATATCTTCTAAAATGGATTGAAAAACAGAAGAGATAATTTATGAGGTGTGCTTATGGAGTTGTTACTAAACAACATTTTAAATCTTACGGAAGAAGAGATTGATAATAGTAAAATTGAATTTAATATGCAAGCCGGAAGTGGTGGTCAGCTTTTTCTTGATAGATGGTTAAAGCATACGGACGAAGAAAAAGGAACTGGAACATGTAAGGACTGCTCTTACTGGGGATGGTATAGGAAACAGAGGAATTTCTATCCTAGACAATGGGTTTTTAGTTTCGCAAGAATGCCGGAAGATGAGTGATTGCTTATTTCGGCTGCACAGATAATAGATACTCCAGCCGATGATTGGGCTGATGTTCAAGTGCTTGATAGATTTGTTTCATTATTCGGAAGGCTCATCATCAAATGCAAAAAAGGAAATACCTTCTCAAGATATGTATTTAATTTGCGTAAGTACCTCGACCAAGCTATTGTGAAGGAAATTCTGCCTTGTATTTATAGTGGTGAGAAATTTGAAGGATATGATAGAGTGCATTTGCCATTTCATAGATTGTTAGACATATTTAATGGTAGAATATTACCTACATATTATGAGGCGTTAAAGAAGATAACTGGAGTATATTGCTTGACCGATACCCATACTGGAAAATTATATATCGGATCTGCTACAGGAGAAGAAGGAGTTGCTCAAAGATGGGGTAATTATCTGGATTCAAAACATGGTGGCAATAAGAAACTTATAGCACTGTACGAGCAAAAAGGTGAGGAGTATTTCGAGAAGTATTTCACATATACCTTGTTAGAATATTTTGGTCTTTCATATGATCCAATAAAGATTCTAGAAAGAGAGCAATATTGGAAAAGATGCTTTGATACCATCAAGAATGGATATAATGATAATTAGTGAAGAGGTAGTACTGAACGGAAAGAAAAGATGTGTATAATTTTGTCGTGAAGTGGAACGAGAAATTTCGTGATCCTGACATTGATTATATACAGTTGGTTGATCACTACTTGGCAGATGATTGTTCAGCACTTAAATTTGAGATGGATTGTGGCCATGCTTTTGAAGAAAAATTCGAAAAAGCTGTATATGATGCAAGAGCCTTAGATACCATCATTGAAAATGTAAATGATATTTCTTTGCTTGGATCGGCTATATATTCCAGATGGAGATATTTCAATCATTGGGCATACGATGTAGCAAAGATACTTTCTATGCCCAACAGGAGCTGGTTCATTATTGCTCTTAATAGACTGGTTGAATTATGTAAAGATGAACAAGAAAAATAAGAGAATCAGTATATTGTCATGTTCGATAAATATGGCAATATCAAGGTTTTAGATGGCTCGACATACCGATTTTCAAGGGGAAATGACTGTTCCACGATTGCCATATACAGTAGAGAGATTATAGGTTACTCGTTGAACAACCGAGCCATGTGGAGACGGTTGTTCTTTTGTCCCAACTGAAACAAAAGCCGGATGATTACATTAATGTCACG
>ENA-OPSK01001495-OPSK01001495.1-human-gut-metagenome-genome-assembly--contig:-NODE-1495-length-17141-cov-3.410102_pt1 | contig 17141 bp, 18 predicted proteins | sample MGYA00241807_ERZ501905 | MGnify/ENA primary metagenome ERZ501905 (study PRJEB25962, sample SAMEA2042111) | human gut metagenome | biome: human gut; feature: human-associated habitat; material: faeces...
ACAAATTCCGGAAATTCTTTTAAAAACCAGTGTACATTTTCTATATTTTCTGCCGGATTGATCGTACAGGTGCTGTAGATCAGCGTTCCTCCCGGCCGGACATAGGACGCAGCATTTTTCAGAATCTCCCTCTGCAGTCCTGCCAGCTCTTTGGTGCCCTGTTCGGTTGCTTTATATTTTAAATCTGTCTTTTTTGCAAGAACCCCTAATCCGGAACAGGGCAGATCTGCAATCACAAGATCCGCCGCATCTTTTACATCCGCATCACAGACAGTCGCATCTTTTTGTACTGCGTGAATATTCGTAAGACCGCTTCTCTCGATATTTTCCGTGATCAATCCTACTTTATACAGGCTTAGATCTCTGGCTTCTACACTTCCTGTTCCCCGCAGTTTTTCTGCAACATGAAGTGCTTTTCCGCCCGGTGCCGCACAGACATCGATCACCCGATCCCCTTTCTTTGGATCTGCGAGTTCTCCCACCAGCATGGAACTGATATCCTGGACATAAAACGCTCCCTTTTGAAAACTTTCCAGCTCTGAAAGATGATCATAGTCCTGAATCCTGAACGCGTAGGACAGATATGGATGCGGCGTTACCGTAACCCCTTCCTTTTGCAGGCTTTCTTTCAGATTTTCCGGCGTTGTCTTTGCCAGATTACACCGGATCGTCACCGGTGTCTCTTCCTGGAAGGCCTGCAGCATAGATTCGATCACATCCAGATCATAAGTCTTCTTCCACAATTTTAAAATCCACTCCGGCATGGAATACACAACAGACAGCCGTTCGATCCCCTCTGCGGGATACTCTACCTGATCCAGACCTCGCGCCACATTGCGGAGCACTCCGTTTACAAATCCACGCAGGGTGCCGAATCCTTTTTTCACTGCCAGCTTTACTGCCTCGTTGCACACTGCCGAATCCGGCACGCTGTCCATATACTTCAGCTGATATACAGCACTTCTCAAAATATTGCGGATAACCGGCTTCATCTTGTTGACCTTCACTTTGGAAAACTGATTCAAAATATAATCCAGTTCGATCATGTGCTCCAGTGTTCCTTCAGTCACTCTCGTGATAAATGCGCGTTCCTTTTTCTCCAGATACTGATATTTTTCCAGGACGGCATTCAATGCAAGATGGCTGTAGACATTTTGCTGTGTCACCTCCATCAGGATCGCCAGCACCAGTTCTCTCTCTGTCACCTGTTTAGTCATCTCTTCTTCCTCCGCTTATGATCAACAGACGAAGCAGCTGCAGAATCATAGATGCGGCACTTGCCACATACGTCATCGCTGCCGCCCGCAGCACTGCCTTTGTCTGACTTAATTCTTCCGGATATAACATTCCGGATGTTTCCAAAATACGGATTGCACGGCTGGAGGCATTAAATTCTACCGGCAATGTCACGATCTGAAACAGCACTGCAGCCGAAAACAGCAAAATTCCGAGATTGATCAGCAGACTTGCTGTATTTCCATTCATGAATAATCCGATAATGATCAGAGGCCAGGCTGCCATAGAACCGAAATTCGCAACAGGTACCAGAGCCCCTCTGATCTGAAGAGGCGCATACCCTTTCGCATGCTGGATTGCATGCCCGCATTCATGCGCAGCCACACCGATGGCTGCCACCGATGCTGAGTTATAGGTTGCATCAGAAAGCCCCAGCGTCTTATTTGCCGGATTATAATGATCTGTCAGATTGCCCGGAATATGATGTACTGTTACATCATAAATCCCGTTTGCATGCAGGATTCGCTCTGCTGCATCCTTCCCTGTCATACCGGACCGGCTCCGCACCTGTGCATATCTTCGATAGGTACTGTTGACATGCGCCGAAGCTGCCATACATATTACGGCTCCGATAATCACTAATATATAAGTAGGATCATAGTAAAAAAACATGCTCTTCCTCCAATCCTTTTATTTATGAATGAAACAACGTTCCTTCTTCGAGATGATATCCTCTTAAAAATGCATCTGTCTTCATTCTCTTCTTTCCCGGAATCTGCAATTCCTGTACGATTAAAGTTCCCTTTCCTGTCTGCACAGAAAAACTGTCTTTTGTCACATCTGTAACCGTCCCTGGCTGTGCCTTCGTCTGCTCTTTCGAGACTTTTGCACTCCAGATCTTCACCACTTTATTCTCCCAGTGTGTATACGCACTCGGCCAGGAATTTAATCCCCGGATCAGTCTCTCGATTGCTTCTGCGGAAGCATTCCAATCGATGTTTCCCATTTTTTTGTTCAACATACTTGCATAATGTGTAGGAGTCTCTCCCTGTTTTTGAGGAACGATGGTGCCTTCTTCCAGTGCTTTTAATGTCTCCACGCAAAGTGCTGCTCCGGCTTTTGACAATTTATCATGAAGACTCTCTCCCGTCTCTTCTGCCGTGATCGGCACTTCGGTCTTAAGCAGCATGTCACCCGTATCCAGACCTTCATCCATCTGCATGGTGGTCACACCTGTCACATCTTCTCCGTCAATGATCGCCCACTGGATCGGTGCCGCTCCTCTATATTTCGGAAGCAGAGACGCATGTACATTGACACATCCATATGGTGTCAGTTCCAGAATTGCTTTCGGAAGAATCTGTCCGAAAGCGACCACTACGATCACATCTGCCTTATATCCTGCCAGTTCTTCCACACAGGCCGCTTCTCTTACCTTGATCGGCTGAAATACCGGGATTCCATGAGAAAGTGCCGCCTCTTTCACCGGCGGAAACTGCATCTCCTTGCCTCTTCCTTTTGGCTTATCCGGCTGCGTCACTGCCAGACACACCTCATGCCCGGCTTCAATCAGCGCTTCCAGTGTTCCCACCGAAAAATCCGGTGTTCCCATAAAAATCACACGCATCTATTCTACCTCCTCTTCCGGTGGTTCTACATCATGCAGTCCGTCCTCCACACGTTCTACATACATATGTCCTGCAAGATGATCGATCTCATGACAGAATGCTCTTGCAAGAAGACCTTCGCCTTCCAGTTCCACTTCTTCCATTTCTTCATTGAGTGCACGTACCTTCACATAGTTTGGTCTTGTCACGATCCCCCATTTGCCCGGCAGGCTTAAGCATCCCTCTTCGCCTGTCTGCTCTCCGGATGTCTCAATGATCTCCGGGTTGATCAGCACGATCGGGCCTTCTCCCACATTGATCACAACGATCTGCTTCAAGACTCCCACCTGAGGTGCTGCCAGTCCCACACCATATTTTTCATACATCGTATCCAGCATATCCTCGATCAAAATTTTTGTGCGCATCGTCATCTTTGTGACCGGTTTGCACTGTTTTTCCAAAATGTCATCTCCCATGATCCTGACTTCTCTGATTGCCATAATTTCACTGTTCCCTTCTATTTATTCTTTGTTATCTTTTAAAAAACATGCATCGGATTGAAATCAAACTGAATCCGCATCTTGCGATATCCCGGATTTACTTCAATATATTGTTCCAATCCGTTCTTTATCCTCACAAGTGTATCATAATTTTCATCTTTTATGTAGATTACTTTGCGATACACATCATTAATCTTTCCGATTCCCGGACTTGCAGGTCCGATGATCTTCGCAGTTTCTTTCGGAGCAATCCGGATCGAAAACTCTTTTAAATACTTACACCCTGTCTCTAACAGCACCTCATCCTCACAGCTTACCAGAACTGCAAGCAGATTTTCTACCGGGGGATATCCCATGATCTGCCGATACCGGATCTCCTCCTCATAAAACGCCTCATAATCCTGTGCTGCGGCGGTTACGATACTGTAATGCGTGGGAGTGTAGGTCTGGATCACAGCTTCTCCTTCTTTCTGCCCCCGTCCGGCTCGCCCTGCCGCCTGTGTCAAAAGCTGGAAGGTGCGCTCCCCGGAACGATAATCATCTGAATACAACGACATATCTGCCGCCAGCACACCAACTAACGTAACATTCGGAAAATCGTGTCCTTTTACGATCATCTGCGTTCCGACCAGTACATCTGCTTCTCCATTCGCAAATGCAGACAAGATTTTTTCATGGCCGTCTTTCTGTCTTGTTGTGTCCATGTCCATACGAAGAACTCTTGCCTGCGGAAACTGTGCTTTTACAATGTCTTCGATCTGCTGTGTTCCTGCCCGAAATTCTCCGATATGTCTGGAGCCGCACTCCGGGCAGACAGGTGTCCTTGGTTCTTCATATCCGCAGTAATGACAGACCATCTTTCCGTTTCTGTGATACGACAGCGAAACATCGCAGTGCGGACACTTTACCACATGGCCGCACTCTCTGCAGGAAAGAAACCCTGCATACCCTCTCCTGTTTAAAAACAACATGATCTGTTCTTGTTTTTCCAGCCGGTCTTCCATCAACTCCTGCAGATGCCGGCTTAAGATCGAACGGTTGCCTTCTTTTAACTCCTGCCTGAGATCCGCTACATAGACGCTCGCCATCTTTTGCATTCCCGAACGGTTCTTCAATTCCAGCAGGCGGTACTCCCCGTTTTTTGCGCGATACATTGCTTCCAGAGACGGGGTTGCCGAGCCAAGTACTACACTGGCATGTTCCAGATTTGCCCGCTCTATGGCAGTCTCTCTGGCATGATATCTTGGTATCTGTTCACTTTTATAAGTTGTTTCATGTTCCTCATCAATAACGATCAGCCCCAGCTCCGGAAATGGTGTAAACAAGGCGGACCGCGGGCCGATCATCACGTCGATCTCTCCCGCTTTTGCCCGCATCAACTGATCATAACGCTCTCCGGCAGACATTCTGGAATTTAAGATGGATACCCGATTTCCAAAACACCGGTAAAACCGCATCACTGTCTGATACGTCAGTGCAATCTCAGGAATCAGTACAATCGCCTGTTTTCCCTCACAGACCACCCGGCGGATCATCTCAATATAAACTTCCGTTTTTCCACTGCCGGTCACACCGTACAACAAATAAGCTGCCCGCACATCTCTGCTGTACTCCTGCCAGAAGCACTCGATCGCATGCTCCTGCTCTGCCGTAAACACAAGAGTTTTTGCTCTCTGCTCTTTTTCTTTCACCGGATTTCGAAACACCTGCTCTGATTCCAGAACTGCCACCTGCTGTTCTTCCAATGCATTGACGACACTACGCGTAATATTCAGTTTTTTCGTAATCAGTTCGTATTCAATGACCGGATCCTCCAGAAGTGCTTCCAGAAGTCTTGCTCTCGCCTTCTGATTCTTCTGCTGATAATAATGCAGCTGCGCTTCTGCCCGTTCTTTGCCAAGCAGCAGACGGACATACTTTTTGATCTTGGCATTCTCTTTTTGCTTGATCGGCAATACCGTCTTGAGTGCCTGGATCATCGTTCCGCCATAATGTTCTTTCATCCATGCCGCCAGCGCGATCAGCTTCGCCTCGATCTCTACACTGTTTCTGGAAATATCTTCGATCTCCTTGACTTTGGAAAGATCATAGTCGCAAGTCTCTGAAATTCCTACCACATAGCCTTTCGTCTGCCGGTTGCCTTTCCCAAACGGAATCACAACCTCCATTCCCACATTCAGCTCTTCTTTTAACCACTCCGGAATTCGATATTGAAAGATCCGATCCAGTTTTTCATGTTTTATATCTACAATAATATCTGCAAACAATCCATTTCCCCTGCTTATTTTTTCTGTTCCTCTTCCAGTTCTGTTAAGATCTCCGCAATCAGAACCCGCTCATCCATCGGATGCTTCACACCTTCGATCTCCTGGTAATCTTCATGCCCTTTTCCTGCAAGCACGATCACATCCCCGGTCTGCCCGTGTGTGATCGCATAACGGATGGCTTCTTTCCTGTCTATGATTTCCACATACGCTCCGTCCGTCTTTTCGATTCCCACTTTGATGTCATCGATGATCGCCTGCGGCTCTTCAAATCTCGGATTATCGGAAGTGATGATCGTCAGATCTGCCAGACGGCCGGACACTTCTCCCATCTCAAAGCGTCGGTCTCTGGAACGGTTTCCACCGCATCCGAACAGACATACCAGACGTTTTGGATGATATTCTTTTAACGTGGTCAAAAGACTCTCCAGACTCATGGCATTGTGTGCATAGTCGATCATCAGAGTGAATTCATCAGACACTTTCACCATCTCGATTCTGCCCTTAACCTTCGCCTTTTTCAAAGCCGCCTGAATGTGCTCTTTCGGCACATCAAAGTGTCTGCACACTGCAATCGCTGTCAGTGAATTGTAAACACTGAATGTTCCCGGTACATCAATCTCCACATCAAAATCCATGACTCCTGCCACATGATATGCCACACCGAGATATCCCGGTCTGGACACCAGATTTACATCTTCAGCCCGCAGATCCGCCTCTTTGCAGAAACCAAATGTCTCCACTTTACATGTAGCATTTTTAAATACATCCTTAAAATACCGGTCATCTGCATTGGCAATTCCAAGCCTGCACTGCTGGAACAATAATCCTTTGCATCTTTTATAATCTTCAAAATCCTTGTGTTCATTCGGTCCGATATGATCTTTTCCAAGATTTGTGAAAATCCCGATTTCAAACGGAATCCCTGCTGTCCGGTGCAGCATCAGCCCCTGGGATGACACCTCCATGACCACGCTGTCACAGCCGGCTTCCACCATTTTTGCAAAATACTGATGAATGGTATAAGATTCCGGCGTCGTATTCGCTGCCGGGATCACTTCCTCTCCGATAATGGCCTCAATGGTTCCGATCAGCCCTACTTTATGTCCGACTCCCTCCAGAATGGATTTGATCATATAGGTTGTGGTCGTCTTTCCCTTTGTCCCTGTAATTCCAATAATGTGCAGCTTCTCTGCCGGATAGCCGAAATAAGCGGCAGAAGCAAGTGCGAGTGCGTACCTTGTGTCTTCTACACGGATCACTGTCATTCCCTCCGGTGCCTCTACATCCTGCTGCACGATCACGGCTTTTGCTCCTTTTTTTGCCACATCTGCTACATACTGATGTCCGTCTGAGACGGCGCCGCTGATGCACACAAACACAGAGCCTTCTTCTACCTTACGGGAGTCATTGATCAATGTTGTAATTTCGATCTTGTCACTCCCCTGTACTACTTCATATTCCAAACGTTCCAATAACTGTTTTAAAATCATAACTGTTCCTCCTGATCAAAGAGATTTTCATCTCTGCATACATTCTATAGGATACCATAAAACAATCTCAGTTGCAAAAGCTGATAGAAAAAAGAGCTGGAATCTGCTCACAACCGCAGTTTTCAGCTCTCTTGCCTTTTATTATTTTTCCGCCATATGCACAGTCAGCTGATTGAACGGTATCTCAATACCTTCTTCATCAAATATCAGCTTGATTTCTTCCAGAAGTCTCCATCTTGTACTCCAGTACTCCTCTGTCTTCACCCATGCGCGCAGTCCCAGTATAACAGAACTGTCAGCCAGAGAATCCACAAACACCTTGATATCCTCGTCCTGAATAATGGAATCATCCTGTTTTAACAGCGTTTCGATCAGATCTTTTGCTTTTTTCAGATCTGCATCATAGGCGATCCCTACTTTTAAATCCAACTGCCGTTCCGGTCTTGCCGTAACATTCGTCAGACTGCTGTTGGAAAGCGTTCCATTTGGAATCACGATCGTCTTATTATCTACCGTTGTCAGCTTTGTATAGAAGATCTGGATGACTTTTACCGTTCCTTCTGTTCCATCATTGGCAACAATGATGTAGTCACCTACTACAAACGGTTTCAAAAGCAGGATCAGTACGCCTCCCGCAAAGTTCGAAAGACTCCCCTGCAGTGCGAGACCGATTGCCACACCTCCGGATGCGATCAATGCCGCAATTGAAGAGGTCTCAATCCCAAAGTTTGTTGCGATCATAAACAAAAGTAGTGCATACAGCCCAAATTTCAGGAACGATTCTACGAACTGAATCACTCCTGTATCCGCATTGGCCCGCTGCATGGAATGCTTCACCATCTTCTGAATTCCATGGATCACCGCTCTTCCGATAAAGAAAAATACGATTGCAAGCACAACCTTGATTCCGAAAGAGATCAAGGTTGGGATCTGATTCTCAAACCACTGTACAAACTGGTTTACATCTTTTGCCACTTCTTCCGGGGACTGTACTACATCCTGGATTTCCTCTGTTGCTAAAAATATCACTCTTACACCTCCTGATTTAATGCCAGAAACGCACAGAGATTTCCTCTGGCATCTCCTGCCTGTCTGTGAGAATACAGAATCTCACTGTTACAATGCGTACACAGATTGGTCACTGCAATATGCTCCGGCAAAATCCCTGCCTCATAAAAGATCAGTTCATTGGCTTTCCACAGATTCAGCTGGTACTTCTGATTTTCTTTTTGATAAAACAACGCATTCCAGCAGTCTTCCGGAAAATTTTTCTGAAACTGCCGGATCACATCTTCACTGACCTCATAGCAGTCCTGACAGATTGACGGTCCGACCGCTGCGAGAATATCCTCCGGTCTGCTTTTAAATTCTCTGCACATCGTTTCCACAGTCACCTTTCCGATCTTCCCTATGGTTCCTCTCCATCCGGAATGACTCAGTCCGATCACTTTCTTTACCGGATCCACAAAATACAAAGGAACGCAGTCCGCATAAAATGTTACCAGACAAATTCCCGGAATGTCAGTCACCAGACCATCTACATCCGAGTAGGTCCTAGGTTTTACGATCCCGCAGCCTTTGTCTGCTTCTGTCACTACCCGCACATTGGTCGTATGTGTCTGGTGAGTAAACACCATATCCTCACATCGGATTCCCATCGCTGATCCGATCCTTCGGAAATTTTCACGAACAGCCTCTTCTTCATCCCCTCTTGTGAAACTTAAATTCAATGAAGAAAAGCAGCCTTTGCTGACGCCTCCTATCCTTGTAGAAAATCCATGCTTTACAATCCCTGTCTCTCGAAACATCGGATATTCCAGGTATGGTGGTTCTGTATATTGTTCCTGAAAAATCTGTTCTTCATTCTTATAACGAAGTCCTAATCCCATTTTTTCCACTCCCCTTTTTATATTCTATGCCCCCTCAAAGGCATTTTCAATGTGACACACCTCGTTCCCCTCTATTGCAACTACATCAAACCTTGCCGCAGCATCGGGTATTTTATGTGCCGCCACATATTGCTGAGCGCATCGGTACAATCGTTTCTGCTTTTTTGTATCCACTGCTTCCAGCGCACTGCCCGCACTTTTTGTTCGCCGGTATTTCACTTCACAGAATACCAAATACTCCCTGTCCCTGGCAATCAGATCGATCTCCCCTGCCCGACACCTGTAGTTATACTCCAGGATCTGAAATCCCTTCTTTTCTAAAAATCTGCCGGCAATCTGCTCATAGGCAGTGCCGACAGCTCTGTTGTTTTGTTTCATCCTTTTCACACTGCGCCCGGAAAACACCACATTTTTCAGACAAAATTTTTAATAAAGGTACGGCGGTGAATCGGCGTCGGTCCAAGTTTCCGAAGTGCTGCGATATGCGCTGCCGAGCCATATCCCTTATTGTCAGCAAACCCGTATCCCGCAAGTACCTGATCATACTCTTCCATCAGACGGTCTCTTGTTACTTTCGCAATTACACTTGCGGCCGCAATTGAAACACTTTTTGCATCTCCTTTGATGATCGGCACCTGTGGAATCACAACCTCCGGGATCGTGACTGCATCATTTAAAAGAACCTCCGGTTCTACAGACAGCTGACCGATTGCCTGACGCATCGCTTCATAGGTTGCCTGAAGAATATTGATCTCATCAATTCGCGCCGGTCCCGCCATTCCGATCCCAATTGCAATTGCTTTTTCCTGTATCTCATCATACAGCTCTTCTCTTCGCTTTGCCGAGAGCTTTTTGGAATCATTCAAATATAGAATCTCGGCGTCTTTCGGGAGAATTACCGCCGCTGCCACAACCGGACCTGCCAGTGGTCCTCTTCCAACCTCATCAATTCCGCAGATATAGTCACAATGACTATACTTTTCTTCATACGGCCGCATCTGCTTTAAACGAAGTCTTTCATTTGCAAGCTTTTCGTCCTGCTTCTGATATTTCTGAATGAGCTTTTGCACTCCCATCCTTGTATCATACGCATACATCTCATACAATTCTGCTCTTGAACCCCGGCACGCTTCAAACTCTGTTCTGATCTCACTGATACTTTTCATTTCTTTTCCTCAATCTACTTCCTCTTAATCGTGCCGGATAAACCCAATGTCACTAAACGGCCAGATCCTCACCCAGGCTCGCCCGATCAGATCCTTCCTGTGCAGCACGCCTACACTCGGATCCCTGCTGTCAGAACTGTGATTTCGATTGTCACCCAGAACAAAATATTCATCGTCTCCCAGTGTGATCGATTCTGCTGCAATCCCCGGATCCAGCATCACTTCTTTTCCATAATGTTCATCCGCCAGCAGTTCTCCATTGATATAGACCTCTCCGTCTATAATCTGGACAGTTTCTCCCGGCAGTCCGATGATCCGTTTGATATAATATGTATTTTCCTTATATTGATAAGGGAATACGATAATCTCATACCGCTCAGGTTCCCTGAAACGATAACTGATCTTGTCTACGATCAGATTGTCTCCATGTTGCAGTGTCGGTTCCATAGAATGTCCGCTGACTTCTGTCCGCTGTCCCACATACGTAATCAGAACATATACCGCAGCCAGCAAAATCGCAATATACACGAGCCATCCTAAAATTTCTTTGAAAATACTTCTATCCTGATCTTTCTCTTTCATGCTACGACTGCCCCCTCTTTACTCTCCGTCTGTCTCTTCATAATCCTGAGGGAATTCCAGAGTAATTCTTCCAATTCTTCCATTTCTAAAATCATCTAACAACAGCCTTGCCGCCTTTTCCATATCCAGCTCACTGCCTCGTACCAGACAATGCCTGTTCTTCGCAATTTCTTCCAGACACGCATAAATATCCTGTGACTCACTCACATCATATTTTTCCTGCAATACACCCGGATAACTCTGTACCAGAAACCGGATCAGCTCGCCTCCCAGCTCTTCTGTATTGAGAATCTCATCTTTAATAGAACCGATAAATGCCAGCCGAAGTCCCACGGTCTGGTCTTCAAACTTCGGCCAGAGAATACCCGGCGTATCTAAAAGTTCTACATTTTTATTTAAACGGATCCACTGTTTTCCTTTTGTCACTCCCGGCTTATTCCCGGTCTTGGCACAGGCTTTTCCTGCCAGTGCATTGATAAACGTTGATTTTCCTACATTCGGAATCCCAACGACCATTGCACGCACCGGACGGTTTAAGATCCCGCGCTTTCTGTCTCTTTCTATCTTCTCTTTACAGGCTTCCTGGATCACGCCCTGGATCGACTTGATCCCCCCGCCTCTCTTTGAATTAACCTTGACTACAGAATATCCTTTCTTCTTAAAATACTCTGCCCATGCATCATTCCACTTTTCTTCTGCCAGATCGGCTTTATTTAAAAGAATGAGACGTGCTTTATTTTTTCCGAGCTCATCAATGTCCGGATTCCGGCTGCTGACCGGCAGCCTTGCATCCACCAGTTCGATCACCAGATCGATCAGTTTGATATTCTCCTGCATCATCCGTTTTGCCTTTGTCATATGTCCCGGATACCACTGAAAATGCATATTGTCCCTCCTCACTATTTTACAAATCCAAAATTACTGCCCACACTCGTATCAAACCATATCTTCCCGTAAATTTCCGAACGTTTTACATTTCCGATATCAGCCATCCTGCTGTCATCGCTGCTGGACGCCTGATCTCCCAGTACAAAATACTCATTCTCACCAAGTGTGATCTCATCCCGGGCAACTCCCGGCTTTTCAATTTCGGACACAAAGATATCTTTTTTCTGTTCTTTTCCATTAATATATACTTTTCCATCCTTGATCTGAACCGTCTCTCCCGGCAGTCCCACGATCCTTTTGATATAATAATGTGCATTTTCTCTGCCATTTGGCTTAAACGCAATAATATCTCCTCTTTTCGGAGTCATGGCATTATACACCAGACGGTTCACCAGAACAACATCTCCGTTTTTTAATTCCGGCCTCATCGAATCGCCTGCATTGCTCACTCGCTGTCCAAAATAAAATACCAGTATAAATGCAAGTGCACAGACGACTGCAATCTCTGCGATCCAGAGCGCAACCGCTTTTTTGTTCCAATGGATCTTTTCACTCAGAAAATGCAGTTTTGCCTTGTGTGGCGCTCTTTTTCGCTTTTTTCGAAACTTTAAGTGCCGCATACATTCTCCTTATAACAGAAAAGGGACAATCTACACTTCTGTAATTGTCCCTCTCATCATTCCTACTATTTTACTAATTCTTTAACCTTAGCTGCTTTACCGATACGTGATCTTAAGTAGTTCAGTTTTGCTCTTCTTACTTTACCTCTGCGAACAACTTCCACTTTCTCAACGTGTGGAGAGTGGATTGGCCATGTTTTTTCAACACCGATTCCGTTAGAGAATTTTCTTACTGTGAAAGTAGCTCTTACTCCGCCACCCTGTTTTTTCAGAACTGTTCCTTCGAAAACCTGGATTCTTTCACGGTTACCCTCTTTAATCTTAGCGTATACTTTTACAGTATCACCAACGTTAAACTCAGGTGCATTTTCTTTCATCTGCTCAGCTTCGATTTTTCTGATAATTTCGTTCATTGTGTTCCTCCTTCATCTTGGACGTTCTTAATACCACTTCGGTACCAGAGGACCATCTCTTCTTTTCACAACTGTTTCATTCTATCATATTTTGTAAATAGTTTCAAGCATTTTCCTCATCTTTTGTCAAAAGTTCCTGCAAAAACTTCATTTCTTTCTTATCCAGAACTCCGCTTTTCATGCACTTTTCCAAAAGATCCGGTCTTCTCTCCTTTGTCCGGATGATCGACTGCTCTCTTCTCCACTTTTCAATATTGGCGTGATGTCCGGACAGAAGAATCGGCGGAACTTTTTTCCCATGCCATTCCTCAGGTCTCGAATACTGCGGATATTCCAGCAGATCATCCTGAAAAGATTCAAATTCTGCGGATACATCATTGTGCAGCACACCCGGGATCAGACGGGAAATCGCATCCACCATGACCATGGCCGGCAATTCTCCGCCTGTGAGCACATAATCTCCGATAGAAACATAATCTGTCACAATTTCCTCCAGAACACGTTCATCGATTCCTTCATAGTGCCCGCAGAGCAGCACCAGTTCTTCTTCTTTTGCCAGCTCTTCTGCCATGGTCTGGGAAAAAGTCGCTCCCTGTGGAGAAAGATACACGACACGCGGCTTCTTTTTCACTTTTTCTGCGATCGCCTCATATGCCTGATAAACAGGTTCTGCCTGCATCAGCATACCTGCTCCGCCTCCATATGGATAATCATCCACGCTTTGATGTTTGTTAAACGCATAATCCCGGATATTGACCGCCTCAATGGAAAGCAGTCCGTTGTTTACCGCCCTTCCGATGATACTGGTACCCAGTCCCTGCATGACCATGTCCGGAAATAATGTCAAAATATGAAAATTCATCGTATCTGTCCTGCACTTTCTTTCATTGAAATCATTGATCCAGCAATCCGTTCAGCAGATGCACCTGCATTTTCTGCGCTTTTACATCCACGGAAAGAATACACTGGCGGATTGCCGGGATCAGCACTTCCCCATGTGTTTTTGACTCTACAAGATAAACTTCATTCGCCCCGGTTTCGATCACATCTTTTAATGTCCCGAAAAGTTCCTCCGGATTCTCATTCGTGTAAACTTCCATCCCGATCAGATCAGCAATAAAATATTCGTCTTCCTCCAGTGCAACTGCATCCTCACGGCTGACAAAAAGAGAGCAGCCTTTGTACTGTTCAATATCATTGATGTTGTCAATCCCTTTGAATTTCACGATGACAAACTGTTTAAAAAATTTCACTCCCTGGACTTCCAGCGAAAGCTTCTCTTTCTTGGTCTCCAGAATCACTTTTTTGAGCTTTTTAAACCTGTTTGGGTCATCCGTGGTCGGAAACACTTTGACTTCCCCGCGGATTCCATGTGTGGATGAGATCACACCTACCTGTAAAAACTGTTCCATGCTCTTCTCCTATCCTCTCTGTGAAAAAGAAAGGGGGCAGCTGCTTTGATCCAAAGCCTGTCCCCTTTTTGTCAAGTTACTGTATGATATCAACAACAACTTTCTTATCTTCCTTTGCCGCTGCTGCTTTTACAACAGAACGGATCGCTTTTGCAATGCGCCCCTGTTTTCCGATCACTTTTCCCATGTCACTGTCAGCGACACGTACTTCAATAACCGTAGTTCTGCCGTCCTGTCTCTCAGAAACTGCAACGCTGTCCGGATCGTCTACTAATGCTTTCGCAATTACTTCAACTAACTCTTTCATTTACGCGCACCTCCGCGAAACAGCTTATTTTTCGATTCCAGCTGCCTTAAAGATCTTTCCTACAACTTCTGTAGGCTGAGCTCCGTTGTTCAGCCATTTTTTAGCTGCTTCTTCATCTACTTTGAATACGCTTGGGTTCTGATTTGGATCGTATGTTCCGATCTCCTCAATGAACTTTCCATCTCTTGGTGCTCTCGCATCCGCTACAACGATTCTATAGAAAGGAGCTTTCTTCTGTCCCATTCTTTTTAATCTGATTTTTACTGCCATTTCTTTCACCTCTTCTTAATATTTTTCTTTTTTGTTATCTATGTGCTAAAAAGGAAGCTTAAATCTGCCTTTTTTACCACCTTTACCCATCAGTCCCGGAAGTCGCTTCATCAGTTTTCTGGATTCGTTAAACTGCTTTACCATACGGTTGACCTCAGAAATATCTACACCAGCGCCTCTTGCAATACGGTGTTTTCTGGATGGATTTAACAGATCCGGGTTCTGTCTTTCCTCTACTGTCATTGACTGGATCATGGCCTCCATCCTTGCCATCTTCTTTTCATTTTCTTCGGAGTCAAGTTCCGGCATCTTTGCCCCCATGCCTCCGAGTCCCGGCATCATACCGAGAACACTGGATAATCCGCCCATTTTCTTCATCTGGTTCATACTTTCCAGATAATCTTCAAAATCAAACTGGGCTTTTTTCATCTTCTCTGCCATCTGCTGCGCTTTCTCTTCATCCAGCTCAGCCCCGGCTTTCTCGATCAGTGTCAGAACATCTCCCATTCCAAGAATACGGGATGCCATTCGATCCGGATAGAACTGCTCCAGATCTGAGAGCTTCTCTCCCATACCTACATAAAGAATCGGGCATCCGGTCACTGCCTTGATCGAAAGTGCAGCACCGCCTCTTGTATCGCCGTCCAGCTTTGTCACGATCACGCCGTCAATCCCAATCTTATCATTGAAACTTCCGGCCACATTGACCGCATCCTGTCCGGTCATCGCATCCACAACTAAAATCGTCTGATGCACATCCACTGTTCCTTTGATCTCCTGAAGCTCTGCCATCATATCTTCATCAATATGAAGTCGTCCCGCTGTATCCAGGATCACAATGTTATTCTTATTCTTTGCTGCATGCTCCATTGCAGCTTTTGCAATATCAGCAGGTTTAATCTTATCACCCATGGAAAATACTTCCACGCCCTGCTTTTCGCCATTAATTTCCAACTGCTTAATTGCAGCAGGTCTATAAACATCACAGGCTACCAGAAGTGGCTTCTTACCTTTTAACTTGAACTTTCCTGCTAGCTTTGCAGTTGTCGTTGTCTTACCTGCACCTTGCAGACCGGCCATCATAATAACGGTGATCGCACTTCCCGGCTGAAGCTTAATCTCTGTTGTATCAGATCCCATCAGCTTGATAAGTTCTTCATTAACAATCTTGATTACCATCTGTCCCGGATTCAGGCCGTTCATCACATCCTGACCAATTGCCCGTTCCTGAACTTCTTTAACAAAACTCTTCACAACTTTGAAGTTAACATCCGCCTCAAGAAGCGCCATCTTAACTTCTTTCAAAGCTGCTTTGACATCATCCTCAGTAAGTCGTCCTTTACTTCTTAAGTTTTTAAATACATTCTGAAGTTTTTCAGTCAAACTATCAAATGCCATTCTACAACTCCTCTATAATCCGATTCGAAATCTGCCTTATCTGTGAAATCATCTCTTTTTTATCTCTTCCTGTCTCTTCATAAGTATCCAGCATTTCATCAATCTGTCCTACCTTTTCTTTAATAGACAAGAATTTCTCCACCAGATGTAGCTTTTCCTCATATCCTTCCAATGTCTTCTGACATCGTTTTACAAGGTCATGTACGCCCTGTCTGCTGATTCCTTTTTCCTGAGCAATCTCACTCAAAGATAAATCATCTAGCACAAACTGCTCATACACTTCCTTTTGATGATCATTCAGCAACTCGCCGTAAAAATCATACAATAATGATTGTTCTAATATTTCATTCACAATTATCACCTATGCTATCTTACACGAAATACTGCATTGTGTCAAGTGTTTTTTCTTGACACCTTTTATATTTTTTATTTCATCAACTTTCTCATATTCAACTTTCCCCATCCCAGCTCCTCTTTTTCTTCTTTTAAACAGCTTTCCCGAAGTCTAAGCTTTACTTCCACATTTGTCATATCCGGATATTTTGACAAAAGACAGGCTATTGCCCCTGCTACTACCGGAGTTGCCATAGACGTCCCACTCTTTGATATATAGGGCTTTTTCCAGCGATGTGTATACTGTCCATTACAGCTTATTACTTTTGTCCCCGGTGCTGTCAGATCTGGCTTAACAACACATTGTTTTGTCGGGCCTCTCCCCGAATAATTCCATTCCTTTTGCGAATGAACATTAACAATTTGTGAGCCGCCTGTCACTCCTACTGTAATCACCTTTCTGCTGCTCCCCGGAATAGCGATTGTTCCATCCTTTGGACCATAATTTCCCGCTGACACTACAACCACCAGCCCTGCATCCCATAACATCTCCACAGCTGACAACAAGTTTCTTTCTTCTATATTATTTAGTTGTGGCTTTGCCCCTACTGAAATATTTACAATACGGATATTTCTTTTATTTTTCAATTCCAATATCCAATGGATTCCCTCTTCTACAGCCTGAATTGTTCCATTTCCCTGCTGATCTAATACTTTTCCTACAACCAACTCACTCTTTGGTGCCATCCCTTGATATATACCA
>ENA-OPSK01001508-OPSK01001508.1-human-gut-metagenome-genome-assembly--contig:-NODE-1508-length-17047-cov-4.506886_pt1 | contig 17047 bp, 28 predicted proteins | sample MGYA00241807_ERZ501905 | MGnify/ENA primary metagenome ERZ501905 (study PRJEB25962, sample SAMEA2042111) | human gut metagenome | biome: human gut; feature: human-associated habitat; material: faeces...
ATTCCTATAGAGGTAAGGAATTTTTTCTATATTTAGTTAAAATCTAGTGTCAGCATTTACTTTTTTGTATTGACATTACTTTAAAATTTAGATATAATTTCTATATAGGCGTAAGAAAAAGTACCCATAACCTCTATAGGCTATAAGTTTAGGCGGTTACCCTGCTTTAGGCTATAAGTTTAGGCGGTTACCCTGCTTTAGGTTATAAGTTGATAATTAGTGTCGGCATACATTTTTATTGACATTGCGAAATTTCTTACGTTTGCGTATGAGGCAGCAGCTCTGTAAAGAGTTGCTGCTTTTTTATTTTAATCGAATTTGATAAATTTGTCTAGTTGTGGATAATGTGGATAACTCTGTGTATAAACTATATATAGTATTTAAACAGGGGAATTAGCCTATAAAATCACAAGATATAGTAAAAATAAAAGTTGTAAAAATTTTTAGCTTGACTTTTTAGCAATGGAGCTTATAATTTAAATGTAATTACAAAATGCGTTAGGGGGGGCAATGCCTGTTCTCAAACGAATCAAAAGCCGCTCCCGGTAGTTTCTAACGTCGATTAAGTAGCAAGAACATCACAAGAACAATTTTTTTCTTCTTAAAACAAGTATCCTTTCTGTATGATTTATTAAAAAAATCTTAGTAGGTTATCCCTAGAATGCAGCTATACATTCTAGGGATTTTTTCTTTTTATTTTTTTCAAAATTCACTTGACACCTTCTTGTATTCGCTTTATAATGAGAATAAAGGGGGGCTACAAATGAGGTTTGTGTTAATGGCGTTAGGGACTGGTGTTGTTGCCGCAACAGCGGTATTCGACACATTTAGTCAGATATTAAATTTACTTTTTATCACGGTCAGCAATCAGCGACATTGCTTACTGAATTTACTTTACTTTATAAGCGCAGTTCTTGCGCTGCTGGTGATTTTGAAATGAGGGTCATATTAAATCCTTTAATGCCGAATAAAGACGGTTACTTGACGCCTGTAAAGTCGTCACAAGTCTATCATTGCGATAACATAAATCAATTTGTTACGCAAGTTGTTAAATCCGGCTCGCTCAATACTGAATATGTTGATTTGTGCAACATAGTTGGCTATTCAGAAGAAAAGGCGGATGTTAAAACATTAGTCGAGATTTTGAAAGACTTATTTTTTGAAAAACATCTAGCTTTAACAGTGGATTTTGACGAATAAAAAAACGCCTGCACAAGACGCACAGACGTAAAAAAGGAGTAAGCCGCTACACATAAATAATATAACTAAATATGTGCTTAATCAAACTTAAAGGATTACTAATGAGAAAGAAGGGCAAAGCTATGCAGATTAAATTCCCATTACTGAACGCAGAAGATATAGAGATACGCGTTAACCGTATCATTAAGTGCTATGCCGAGAATGCACAAGGCGAACGTGTTGAATACTATAAAGCAGATTTACTGCTTTATAAAGACGCTCGTGTTGACATGTATTATCTTGATAGATATGTTGGAGCAGATAGCTGGCAAAGAACACATAGGGCGGAAGGAAACGACTTCATCTGCGGAATATCCATAAAAAATGAAGCTGGAGAATGGATAACTAAAGAAGATGTAGGCGAATTATCCAACGTTTCAGCGAACAAGGGGCGCGCTTCCGACGCTTTTAAACGTGCTGCTACTAATTGGGGTATAGGTCGTGAATTATACAGCTCGCCCAAAATTCAGCTCATACTAAAAAAATATGAAACGTATATCAACAATCGAACGAAAAATGTAGCTTTAAGCAATGATATTACTTTCTTCGTTTCAGAAATTGAATACGACGAAGCAAAGCGTATTATTAAAGCTCTTGTGATTAAAGACGGGAACGGTAACTATCGTTTCGCCTACCCGGACGCCAAGCGCAACGAGATACAGAAACGAATCGAAGCAGCGCAGCAAGTCGGCGCATTAGTTGCCGCCAGCGTCGAAAAAGGCAAAGAAAAGCCGTTGCCCGAAATTATCCCTGTTAAGCGGGAACGGGCAGAAGAAGCACCGCCAATTATTAAGCCCAAAAATACGCCGCCACCTAAAGATGATGACACACGGAATATGTGTATCATGTGCGGTGTCGGCATAAGCAAAGCCGTAGCAGCTATATCTAACCATAAAGTTCAGCAGACAGTTTGTTTGCAATGTCGAGAAAAAATATTGAAAGGCAGGTATAAAAAGTGAATTTAAAAGGTATCATTTCAGGTGTCGTTTGCGAAAAATGCGGGGCAGTAAAGCTGTTCCCATTTTCAACAAAAGGTCAGACAAAAATCAAAGCCCGGTCTTTAGGCTGGACTATTTCTAAACAAAAGCAAGTCGGTACTGAATGGCGTTCTGTCTGTAAATGTCCCGATTGCGTGAATAACGGTTAAGAAAAAGCCCCTAGCGTGTCACACAATCGACGCTAGGGGCTTTTAATTTTATCTTGCTTATGTTTCCTTGTGTTGATGATTTAAACGGCTTATAACTTAAATTTGACGTTCTCGCACTTTAAAACCTTTACATTCTACTATTGCCGCCGAATTTACTTTCTTATTGCTGACGCTGCTATTTATATACCGCCCTTTCACTGCTGACCATGCCAGCATATATTTATCAACAGCAGGTGTAACCTTCGTTGCTGCCTTTTTTGTAATCAGCCTTAATTTACTGTAGCGTCCTTCGTGTGCAGTGATAAAGCCGATATGTGGCGGCACTTCGTCGACTAGCCCCAGCTTTTCAAGCTGCTTGAACGTGTCTGACGGCACAACGTAGTAGTTAACATCACCCACCAAGTTATGCCCGTTAGGGCTTTTAAAATCGCCTACAGTGCTTTTTATCTCGAAGCACATAGTAATTAATTCGGTAGGTAAATCAAAAGCCTTAAAGGTCTTTATAACATCGCCCCTGTAGTTCTTTTTTTCACAAGTAATATAATGTTCTTCCGGATTAGTTATCCCGCAGGTTATAGGCGGCAGCATAAAGCTTTCACAAACTTTTATACAATCTACCTTCCCAGCTTCACTCAATCCGTTTAAAACGGCTATTTCATACGCGGTTAATATTCCGCGTGCTGTAGCAATTCTAACCCCGTCAATCTTTGACGGGGTATATTCTTTTAACGCCTTTTCTATTCTTAATACTATATCACTTTTCATTGTTTATATCCTTTTTTCTATAGTCTATAGTTAAAAGATATCGCCCAGTAGCAAGCAAAGTTTTAACCCGCCGCCTATAGAATATATAAGCCTTTTTTATTTGTCGTTCACGTTCTTTTTTATCATAGTTCTAACTATTTCCTTATTTTTCAAAATTGTTAGGAAGTTTTTTCTTCCGAACGTCGCGGATAAAATATAACTTCCACCTGTAAGCAAGGCTATATCCCCCGCGACGGTAGAGGGTAAAGGCTTTTTTAAACTGCTGTATTCGTTCTGTTTTCATTTTTACCTCAAATAAATAATAGGTTCACTGTCAGGCTCGTTAACGACTATAACGCCAAGCAAAGGGCAGCCGTCCGAGTGGTCAAGGTCTGCATAGTCGTTTATTTTATAAATTTGTGTTTCAGCAGGCAAGCCCGTTATAGCACTCATAAGTTCTTCTTTAGTCATTCTTTTTCTCCGTTTCCAATTCCAATGTTGCCCAAAAGGCACCATTACCTTTTACTATGCTGATGATTCGCCAACCGCGGCGCATATAGTATCTGTTGATGAATTCTATCAATTTCTCGTGGCTTGGGTTGAATATTGACATATATTTTCTCATTTTGCACACCTCCTATATTTTTACCCGTGTAAAGTCAAATGGATTTTTATATGGATTTTTTAAACTGTATCCGCTAATTAATCCACCCTGATAACCAAAATTGTCAAGCCATTGCCCATTTTTTCTAAATCTTATGGCGTCCTTGCAATTTGTGCTTCTTAAATAAATCGTCCCGCTTTTGGTAATTTTTAAAATTTTTTCTATTGTCTGCCTATCGCCAGCCATTGAATGATATTCTATAGTAACTTCATCACCGACTTTCAAGGTCGCTGCATATTTTTCTAAAGTCATATATTTACTTCCCATTTTTGCACCTCTTATATTTTTCCTATTCGTTAGGCGGCAAGCTATCTGTTATATCTTTAGCTGCCCATTTTAAAAATTTTTCAGTAGATATTATTGGATATTTTGCCTTAAAAGTCACGCTAGGACTGTCGTACTGAATACTTTCTCCGAACGGTGATATATATAGTATCTGTCTATTATTGACATAACTACCGTCTAATCTATGGATGCCTCTAGGACGTTTAGCCCTATATACTCTACCTACTTTCAAATCTTCTATCTTCATTTTTCCTCGCTCCAATCTTTCGCGCACTCGTCACATAGTACCTCTACTTCGTCTAAAACTGTTGCTGTACCATTACGAACAACTTTCCCGCAGTTTGTGCAATTCAGCTCCCAGCCATTACTTAAAAATTCTTTTGCTGGTATTATTTTACTGGCTCCATATTTATCAGCCCACGGAACACGGTAAACCCGCATTTCTGTAAATTCTCGATCATGTTCGGAAGCAAGTAACGCTTTAGCTTTTCCCGGTGTAGCCGCCCAAACTACATGACTTTCGTCATAATCTTCGTCGTCCCACGCATAAGCTTTTATATTCATTCTTTTTCATCTCCTATACATTTTAATCCGCTTCAAATAGCGGAATATCTTTTCCTACACTGGCTATACGCTTTTCGGCTATGTCGCAATATTCCGCTGATATTTCAAAACCTATAAATTTTCTGCCTGTTAACATAGCCATTTTTGCTGTTGTACCGCTGCCACAAAACGGGTCTAGAACAACATCACCTTTATTTGACCAAGATAAAATGTGGTCATTCGCCAAGCGTTCAGGGAATACAGCAGGATGTTTCGTTTTATTTAATCCCCTTGCTACTTCCCATACATTAAAGCGTCTTGAATATTCTTTGATAACTCTTTTTTTAGGTAAGTAACGCCGCTGCTCCCTGCTGCTTCTCGTTTCACAGTTAGAAATGCTTCCTACACTTTTATTTTTTCTGTCGCATAACAAATTCAACGTTTTCGGTCGTCCTTTTGACAAAATAAACATATATTCAAATACATCATAGTATCTGCTTTCGGTAGGTACGGCTGGCGATGGTTTTAGCCATATCATTGTGTCATAAATATTAAAGCCTATTTTTTTGAAATATAGTGCTTGTTTAAAAGATGTTCCCGTTTCGCTTCCGTCAATAGTTACGTCCGAAACTATCCATACAACTACCCCCCGGATTTTGTTATTCTATAAAGTTCCTCGGCAACTGCTTCAAAATCCCACGAAAAACCTTTATATTTTCGCAAGTTATCGTAAGGTGGTGATGTTACTGTTAAATCTATGCTGTCATTCGGAAGCTTTTTCATTCCCTCTAAACAGTCCATGTTATAAATTTTGTTCATATCCATTTTTAATTTTCCTTACGTTTTGGGAATAATTTTAAACACCCTATTTGTAGCACACTCAAAGAATTTATCCGCTTGATATTTATCAACATATTCTTTGGCTTTTTCTTCCGCTTCTACTCTGTTGTTTGCTTCTACTTCAAAGTCAAAAGCATATGTTTCAATTAATTTTACTTTATATTTTTTTATGGTTATTCTCCTGTTAAATATTCATAGTCCTCTTTTAAATGTTTTTTCGCTTCCAAATATGTTCTATAGTATTTTTTTGCTTTTTTTAAAAGTAAAAATTTTATGTCGTTTTTATCAAACAATGTTTCGGCATGTATAATCCCTTCGCCTTTGTCGCCAACAGCAACGTAAAAATATACGTCGCCGATTTCAGGTTGCCACGGTTTCTTTTGTACGCCATAAAAGCCAGTTAACAAACCTAATAATATATTCGGGCAAAATCTTTCTTCATCTTTAGATATTAAAATATCTCTTGACGAGGTTGGATTACCGTTAAAGAAAAATGTTTTGTCTGGATGTATATGTCTGCCATTTTCATTTGTCAGCATAAATTCTTCGCCTATTTCTAAATTATTTTCACCTAAAAAATATTGGATATATTTACTTAACATTATTATCACCGTCCATTTTAGCCCCGCACTCCGGGCAGTATTTAGTTTCGTATTCTTGTGTAGTTTGGCAAACGCTGCACATACTCGCGTCAAAAGTAATGTCTATCCAATGTCCTTTATCACATTCTTTTTCCGCTGTAGGAATTGTATCAAGCCTATCAGCAGCACTTTGATAACCAGCTTTAAGACCGTCATAAAACCCACAGCAATCGTGTATATCTCTAGCTATTCTTAATAATTCAGCTTTCGCCTTATCAGCGTCTATTAATCGCATAAGTTTATTCACTCCTTTATGGCAGTCCCCTTACTGTTACTATTTCCTTTCTGTCGGCGTTGCGAATTTCTACTGTATGAATTTCAAATTTTTGCACAAAGCCGCACTTGTTATATATCGCCTGTGCGCCTTGTTTCGCCCTTGCAAACGTTTTATAAAGCTTAACTTCTCCATTGATTGTTGGAACGTGTCCCGGTGCATATATATCGCCTTGAAGTCCTATTGTTCCAGTATAGTAGCCTAAATTGTTGCCTGTGCAATTTCCGAAATTATGAATTAAATAAATCGCGTACCGGGTATGTGAATCTAGTTGAAAAAAATCCCCGTACTGCTTTGCCGCCGTCAAGGTCGGAAAAGATTTTATCATTCTATCTCGAAAATATAATATGTAGTGTCGGTTCACTTTTTCTATCGTGATTAAATGGCTATGTGACATTTTATAACAGTCATTTACTTTATCTTTAATCCACATTCTGGTAAACCTCTCTTATAATGATATCTGTAGTTATTCGGTATATTTCACGAATAGCAATCGTGTTTTCTTGGCGGTATTTCAAACTAAAAAGTTTTATGTAGTCTTTTGCTATTTCCATGCTATCAAAATCTAACTTTTCTTGTATCTTGCCATTTATAACAATGCAGTATATCTTTTTTACAACAGCGTTACTATCTTGCATTTTTCATAACCCCTTTATTTTTTATTTTTCCTTACCTCTTGTTTATATTATAGCCCCCCCTTCGTCCTGTTGTCAAGTATTTTTTTAAAAAATTGCAAAATAAAAAAACAGGGCAAAAGCCCTGCTTTTTTGCTTTTCTGCTTTTTGGTTATAAGTTAGGAAAAATAAATTCAAAAACAGAAAGACTGTCAGCTTGGTAAACTGTAGCGATTATTCTGTGATTAATTAAGTTTTTAAAATTATAACACACTTTTTTAAAATTCAACTGAAAAAATCTTGTCTGCACGTTTATATTTGTTTACCGCGTCCCGTGCTTGCTTGAAGCGGTTGTACGCGGATTGTTGCAGCAAGGCGGATTTTAATAAAATGCTTTCAAAGTCGCCTACCGTTAACGTTACAAGCTCATATTCTCCCGCTTCATTTTTTGCCCTAAAAAGGTTATCGCCTTTCATTTTTGCAACTTCATGCGCCGAATTAAATTTAATAATGTTGTCCGTGTCCCGGTCAATGTAGTAAGTCTTACCGTTGACTTCGTACTTTGTGGGGACTACTAATTCGGACTGATATTCTTGATATAGCTGGCTAATGCGTATAGCTCGGGCTTCATCCGTACTGTAATTTAATTCTAATTTTAATATATTTAACGCGCTACACTGTTCATCTGTCAATGTGTTTGGAAGTGATACATTCGGCATAGCTCGCCGCAACGCGTTAATGCTGGTGTAGTCAGTCCCTTTGTATCTGTATACTGTTTTTTTATCCATTTTCAAACCCCTTTCTTAACCGCTATACGGCAGGACTACTGTGTCGCATACCTGAATTGAAAAGCTGCCTGTATAATTCGCTATTGCTATAATATTAATTATATTGTTCGCATTTGCCGTTAAGGTCGGCGCAACACCTTTAGGGTAGTAGACTGCGCTACCCGTCGGGAACATCCAAGTTACCGCCGGAACAGTAGCCCCCACAGGTAACCAAATGGTTAACGTCTTACACATATGAGGCACACTTCCAATGGGCGCTTTGAAGTTCATGTATGAGAAATTTATATTTAAGCTTGACGGATTGTTGATTGAGCAGTTAATGAGGTAGCAGTTCGCTCCGGATTGATAAATAATGGTATTCCCGGTATTAGGGGCTTCGAACCAAGTATTTTCCGCTGTTCCCGCAAAGTAAAGGCAGCCTTCATTGTTCCCAGCTCGAATAACGCCGTTAGACATGCCAGTATTTAACGTTGAGCCAACCGTTAAGCCCTGTGATATATAAAAGTTACCATTGCTATCAATGCTGCTTGTGTTGCTGGCTAGGTTGTTCGGCGTGAATAGTATCTGCCCATTACTGTCTGCCTTTATAGTTACATTATTGTTATTTCTGTCAACTTCTAATATCTTAAAGTTTCCAACTTGCAAGGCTGCATTTTTCGTATAGCTGATAGCAGAGTTATTCTGCAAGGAAATAATGCTATAATCTGTGGAGATAGCTTCTGCTTGATTTGAAAGCCGCATACCTGCTGTGTTATCGGCAGCTTCGGGGTAAAAACCTATAATTTTGCTTGTACCGCCGCCACCTACTCTTAAACCACTTGAAGTGCTATACTTTAGAATACTATTAGCTAAAAAGTCAAGTGTAGCCGTCGTTGCAGTGCCGCCTATTGTGGCAACTTCTGCTGTGCCAACATTGAAAAAGTGTGCCAGTCCTTCTGTAGCTGTATAATACATTGCTCCGGTGGCAGTAGATTTTATCTTTGCTTGCGTTGTTGCGCTATTAGGCTTCGTGCCTAATGTGATAGTTCCACCAATGCCAGCAAGTGCGCCGTCCCTCACTGTTATAGGTTTATTAAATGTGTTCGTTCCTGTAAAGTTGTTATCTCCTGCGGCGGGAACATCACCGCCGCCGCTTGCTTCAATGGTAATATCTTTCGTTCCGTCAAATGCTACGCCGTTTATTGTGCGGGCGGTTTCTAGTTTCGTAGCTGTATTTGCATTACCTAGCCACTTCGCAACGCCTTCATGAGTTACCGTTGCGAAAGCTTTATTATTACTTATTAAAGCCATCTTTGAGGTGTCATCACGTATGCTAAGCACATCGTTGTTAGTTCCAATTCTAAATACATGAGGTTGATTTGTGCTTGTATTATAAAATAATCCACCTAAATTGTCTGTACCAATTCTCGCTTGTACTGTTTCATCTGCTGGAGAAATGCCAAACCTTATACTGCCACTGCTACCTGCTGTTGTGCCATTCGATACAGCAAGGTTTGCTCTGAAAGTATTTAAAGCGGTAAAGGTATTAGCTAAATTTAATTGAGCGTATCCACTTAAATCATGGTTACCGCCTAGAATATCCCATTGTGCGCCGTCCCATGCTACATTGTCCCCTGCTTTAATACCGTGGTCGGGGTCTGCCGTTTCAACGTTCCACACGTCGCCTACTTTCTGCCCTGTAGTCGGTAAATCGGCGTAGGTAGCAACGCTGCCTTTATATTGATATACCGTTGTTAATCCGAGTTGTTCGGCGGTTACTTTATGCGGATTACTGAAGTCAGCTTCATGTGTAGCAAGGTTATTCGCCACAGTAGTTATTTTTTCGGTTAAGTCTGTTGTAGTTCCGTCAATATCTGCTTTTGTAGCCAGTTTATACCATTCTGACCAACTACTAACAGTAGCAGGTTCACTATTTTCTACGATTTGCCCGAAACGGTTATAAATCGCTCCGGTCGTTTCGCTCACCCATAACTGTTTACATACACTGTCATTATGGTCGTTATCAACGTTTAAAAAGCCCGGGTTTATTTCGGGCGCGTTAGGATTATTAGAAGCTTGTAAATACCAGCGATGAATATCAACTAATGTGTTTACATCTGTCGCTTCTGTCAAGTTGTTATAATAATTTAATACGCTTAACTGCTCAATTTTTGTCAATGCGTCCTCTGCTTTTGTTAACGCATTTGTAGCGTCATTAGCTGCGCTGTTAGCGGCTTTTTGTGCAGCGTCAGCAGTATTTTGCGCAGCGTCAGCGGCTTTTTGCGCTGCGTCAGCTAAATCGTATGCTTCGTCTGCTCTGTTTTGCGCTGCTGCTGCGGCTGTAGCGGCAGCTGTTCCAACGCTTAAAGCATTGTTTGCAATATTCAATGCAGTATCAGCGGTTTGTTGCGCTGTTTGAGCCGCGGCAAGTGCATTATTCGCCGTTTCTAATGCTGCTAAAGCTATGTTATAAGCCTGTTGTGCTATTTTTAACGCTTCATCTGCGACTTGTTCCGTTGCATATGCTACGTTGCCTATATCGTTAATAGCGTCCTCTGTTTGTTGCTGGAAGTATAGCCCGGATAGTGCGCCCTCAAGCGGCACGTATTTAAATTTATAGTATTCTCTGTTTAATATCTTGCTGTTTATATCGTCGAGTAACCTCGCATTTCTCATACGGGTCGAGTTGACTATATTGTTAATATCCATTTTTTCACCCCTTTGTTAATCGCTTATTAATGGTAGCCAGCGCACATACTCCGCGCCACTCACTAAATAGGTAGCACCTTTTGGTACTGGAAAAGATATTGAACAGTTTCCTTGTCCGTATTTACTTCTACCTGCGGTATACATTACTTCTAAACCGTTTACATAGCCAGTAATCCCAGTATTCGAATAACTTTTTGCAGTTATAATTCCGTCTGTTGCAACAGTGCCACTTGATGAAACACTTGAATAACTGCCGAAATGTGTTGCCACAGGTTTGGGTATCTCTCCAATGGATACGTCTATTTTATCTTGTACTTGTTCAGGTGTGATACCGCCTATATATGGCAAAAGCTCTTGCCAGTATGTTGTATCAACGCCCGGAGTTTTTAGCCCTGCCGCCGTATCTACGCCGTTAGCAAGAATGCACATATAAAGCTTGTTGTTGTGATTTACTAGGCAGTTTGCAGAATACTGTAAAGTCGTCTTGTAAGTCATTAAACCGCCGCTTTGCTGCCAGTAGGCAAAAGCAGATAACATATAAAGAATACCGTTAAAGTCCGCCCGTGTCGGGGCTATGCCTCCTGCCTTAATTGGGACTTGCGTTATAGCAGGGAAGCCGTTCGTCTGTGACGCTAATCCCGTTGTTTCGTTATTCGTTGCCGGAATGATGTTTTTTGTCCCTTCGTTTGCAAAGGGTCTTTCAAATAAATACAATGGTTCTTGAACTACTGGTATAGCCATTTTAACACTTCCTTTTTTCTTTATTCTATAGATTGGGGTACGGGTCAAAGACGCCATTATTGAATGGTTGAAGCAGGCTGCCGTTAAAACCAAACGTATTATCGGTATCAATCATTACCAGCGACCAGCCTACGCCTGCGCCTACTATTAAATTCGCGCCTATCCTAAATACGGCAAGCTGAACATCTGTTAAATACATTGTGAATACGAAGCGAACGTGCATGGGATAGTTGTTGTAAAATGTGCCGTCCTCTCTTTGTTTTTCATCTATAACGTTGAATACAACGCCGCCCAGCTCAGGAAAAAGCTTGTTTAACATATAGTTAAGCGTCGCAAGGCTTGCGTCGGTGATATTAGCTAAAGCTTTATAGTAAAGCAGTGAGCGGTATTCATCATCTTCTAACGTGAATTTTTTCCCGTTAATAGGGTCTGTTATCGTTCTGCCAATAACAAGGATTTCGCCCCATGTATCAAGCCCGACGCCATTAGCCGTCGCTATATTAAATATGTTATCATAAAAAACTAGCATATCTTTACTAGGGTCGATATTCGCGCGAAAATCATCTAAAATCTGATAAATAGTTGTGCTGCTACCGTATTGACTTTGGATATACGGTTGTAGTTCAACACGTATATTGTCGCACTCTCGAACATCTTCTTGCCCTCTAAAGTCCATGTTTAAGCCCCCTTAATCTAGTACGGTAATATTAATATCGCTTTCGCTCATTACTGGTATCTGATTAGCTGGAATATCAACGCTATCAGTCCATTCTGACCCGCTAGGGTATGATATCTCAATATTTTCAAGGTTATCTACACCGACGTCAACTATATCGGCGTAGAAGCGGCTTGCGTAAATCGTCTGTGCCATTTTCGCGCGTCCGTATTTATTAAATTCGCCGTTGAAGTTTTGAAGAACAACTTTTTTAATTTGTTCTTCGTAATTGGTCGGAAGCGTCGAAGTTTTCCTTATCTTTACAGACAGCGCGAATGTTGTTGTTGTCGGTATCTCAATGTAGTAAACGAATTCATTGCCTTTTTCATCTACATAAGCGATTTTTGTGTTTCCCGAAATTCCACAGCCGCCGTCAATTTTTTCGTGAATCGTTTTGGCTATACTCTCTATGTTCCCGCCATAGACGCTACAGTAAATGCTATGCGGGGGCAGTGTGACGCCGTAAAGCACTTTGTCCGTGTCACCGCGGTTTTCTAAAACCGATACGGCTACTACGTCGGAAAGGTTAGCTAGTGCGCCCTCAACCGCCGACGCTATGCCGTGGGCGTTCTGTGCTACGCTGGCACGTCTGCGCTGTTCAAATTCTGCCTGCGTTTCGCTGTTTCGTCCGGTGACGCCTGCGGCTAGATTTGTTATGCTGTCCCAGCCGGGAACAACGGTAACTATCTTCGTAAGCTGCCCTACGCCTATTTCAATCGCCCCACGCTGGCTACAGCGGAAAATAGCTGTAGCTGTTCCGTCCTCTCCTATGGTCGTTACTGTGACGTTCGTATATGTGTATCCCTTTTGGTCTTGGACTATAGCTCCATAGGGTATAACTGTGCCGTATGCGCCTTTGATGTTGCCCGTAACAAGGGTTGCTATGGCTATATGGCGTTCAATGAAGTAAATGCCTGCTAGTGCGTCCTGCCATATTCCAAGCGCGGTTTTTGGATTGAACATATTCGCAAGATAAAGAATCTCACTATCTTTCCTGTTAATCAATACAGCCTGTCCGTCAATAAGCTGCCCCGCTGGTGTTTCGGGGGCTGTGTCAAGCAATGGCTTATCGGGGTCTGTCGCGAATGCTTTTTGCCATTGAGTTACAAGGTTAGCCCGTATCGCCGCCGTTCCGCTTGATATAAGCCCCGTATCCGGGTTGAATGTTATCATTGTTAATCCCCCTTAATCGTTTAATCTAAATGGATTGATATGAAAAGCGATCATAGATTGCCCCGCAGTCCCCTTGAATTTCCAGCCTAAATAAATTCGCAGATAAAACCATTTGCAATATTTTTTTGTGTAAAATATGCTCCATGTTTTATTTAAAAATATTCGATTATCGTTAACGACAGCGATATAGCATTTGTCGTTTTCAGCATAGTTATAGTCAACGTATGTTTTCACCTTATCGGCGAATACGTAACGCCCGCAAACTTCATAAGAAAAGCCATAAGCAGTGTTTCTATAAAGCCAAACGTTACGGCAAAAATAACGCTGAATTTTTTCCCATATAGTAAAATTCGGGTCTAATATCTCTACGTATCCCGGCTTCATGGCGTATTTATTTTTGAATTCAGGGGTGTATTTATAATGCTTGTCAAAGTCATATCTAAACAGCTTTGGAACGCCGCTGTTAATTGTATGCGGTATGTCGATACAATTATCGTAAGTCTGCCACCAGCGCAGAGGATATGGAAGTTCTCCGTGTTCGTTTGAGAATAATATTACAACTGGATTAGTTACATAGCATATCAATGTAAACATGATATCTAATATTAGATAAAAAATGTAAGTCATGTTTTCGCTCCTTAAAAATCAATTTGAACGTTTTCGCTTTCCAATACTGTCGCTTGCACTTCACCGCCCATGACACGCCCGCTTTCATCAAATGTTAAGTCAACTTCTGCTCCTGTTACTCCGTTCACGTTCAGAACGGTTTCACGTATGCGAGTTCGCAGGATAGGGGCGGCAATCGCCGGGGCTTTGCCTAGCTCGATTTCAAAATGTGGAATCCCGCGCGTTTGTGCTAAATAAGCGTCGTTTTTAAACAGCCTGACTGCGTTCGCCGCATTCTGTGCTATAGCATATGCGCCGGATACTAACGCTATCTGTCCGCTTGCGTCACTAAATATATCCCACTTGTCATTAAGGTATAGCGTACGCCCTATATCGCCGGGCGTAAAATACGGGTTCATTTCAATTCCATATTTACCTGTGACGTAAATAGGTTCTTGGATATTGGGCGGCTTTGGCGGTTTCGGTTTATCTTTAGCTTTAACTTCAATCTGATGCGTATTATCAATATCTATTGAGCCTGTAAGTGGTTCAAACGTGTATATCTGCGTTATAGGTTGTAAGTTAACTCCCACAACGCGCATTGTTTCACCTTTGATATAGCTGCTTTCATCAGATTTAGACGTAACATAACCTTTAATAGTCGGATATGCTTCGTATGCTCTGTTTTGCGCTGCTGACGAAAAATCCGCTTCGTTTGGGCTGGACGTAACAAACGCTTTTAATTCAACAACTTCTGCCATGTTTACACCCCCTAACTTTTTCTAAAATAACTGGTTTCTTGTGTTTTAGAGTTTTTTTGTGACTTCTTATTCATTCTTTCGTATATTTTAGGCAAGCATTCTTTACATATATAATAAGTCTTATGATATGCGGGCATTTCAAAAGCCCACTCAATAGGCTTTATCTTACCGCACGAAGTACATTGATGTATCATTTTAGCAATTCCCCTTTTTTAGCGCAGCTTCAACCTCTTTGATATGTAACTGGTTTTCGTTTCGGATTTCTAAAACGGATAATTTAGTAATGCAATCTATACATATACCGAATTTGTTATTAAAGTAGTAGTAACCAGTAAGCAAAGGCTTATTGCAGCGGCAGCAAATTCTATCTATATCCATTTTATCACACCTTAACTTTTGATATTTAAATTGAATCAAGTAATATTAAGTAATCTACATTCGCATGAAAAACAGTATCTTCTAATATTGGCAAAAACCTATCATCTTGCACTGTTATTTCATATACCGTTTCCGCATACAAATTCACAGGAACGCCAACGGTAGAATTTACTTTTGCATAGTAAGTTAATTCTTCTGTTTTAAAATCTGATATCTTAAAAGTTACAGGTAGGTCTATAATTCCCGGCTGATAATCAGGGCATTTCAGATAAAAATTTATAGTTACTACAGCGGGTATGTCCCCCCGAATTTGCAATCAATAATCTGCGGTTAAACATTAGCTTGTCAACTCCGTTTCAGTAAAGCTAAAATTTAATAAATTCTGCGGGTATAAATCGCCTACTTGTGCGCCGGGCTTTATTGCTACAATAAAAAACAAACAGCTATTTACAGAGGTTATTTTATTTGTAGAATTTATAGCAAGAGGATTGTTTGGCGATATCGCAGCGTATATATTACTTCCGTCTAAAGCCTGCAAGAGTGCTGTTTTATCTTGAAACAATACTGGTCTAACTTGGCTTTGCTGTGTTCCTATCGCGGATATAATAATCGTACTGGACTGATACCCCGCTGTTAATGTTCCGCTAGATATTTCAAAGCCTGCCTCTGTTCTTAAATATAACGGGAATCCGATTAAAGGGCAAAAATTCGCAACACCTACTGTTGAGGTTGGGTACGAGATGATATCTGTAAATGTATTTACAGTGCCTAAACTAAAAGGACTGCTTATGTCGACTTCTTCACCGTCCGCTGCTCCTATAGTGCCACCAGTGTACCAGTGTAAATGATTTGCCATTTTTTACACTTCCTTTCTATTCTATACTATGAATTAAATCTATAACATAGGCATAAATTTTTATTGAAGTATCTACCGTAACCCCGTCACTTGCTGTTGCGTAAAAAGTAAAGGTTAATTCTTGATTGACATCCGAAACTGTTTTTAATACGGTTTCAAAATACCCCCCTGTTAAACCTATCGTTTGCGTAATTGAGTTGTTGAATGAAGTTATACGGCATTTAGTAAATTTATCGGCATTAACTCCAACTAAAACCTGTCTATAACTTTCTCCCGCGTCTGCTCTGATATATACCTTAACGCTTTTGCTTGCTGCCGTGCTACCCGACGGGAAAAGCCCTGTAGCTGTGATAGGATTTATTTCTGTAACTTCTGTACCGTCTTTTTGCCCTGTTGTCCCGTCTATATAGAATCTAATCATTTTCTAGCCCTCTTTCTACATTTTTTATCGCACAATCAATAATGTTTTTTAAATCAATAAATATATTGGTGTTGCAGTCAGGCGCGCAAGACATTTCTGCTTCTATCGCTGTCATACATTCATTTAACAGCTTTTCTACGACTTTTTTGTCATAAGTTATACTTAACGCCGTTTTTCTAAATTCTTGGCAGTATATATCTAGCTTGCCTGTTAATTCTTTATCATTGTCGGGAACATCTAGTTTGATAGCCTTAATATAAGCGTTCCCGCTCAACATCAACAGTTCATCCTCGCATTTTATTATAATCATTTTTTATAAGCTCCTCTAAATCTTTTTTTATCTCGTTGCTGGGTCTTTCCCGCACTTCTTTTTTATTGATAGCAACAATCATTGCTTCTAGTGGTGATAAATTCAGTTCCATAAAAAACCTACCCCTCTGTTAATACTGTTTCAACATATTTCAGCAAAAATCTATTTAATACGGTTTGTCCGAATTCTGCACCTTCCGGAATATTTGAGCGCACATAAAATAATGTATTTGTATCGCCGATATTCGCAAATTCTAACTTTTGACCCCACGTGCTACCGTCTTTCGATATCTGTAACCATTCAGGATTACTGCCGATAACAGAAAGCGAAACGTTATAAACATTGGTCGTTAAAGCAGCACGCAGCGCATAGGGAACAATAGTTCCAATCTCGCCCTTTTCCCCTGTGTACTTCAAAATATCGCCTGTGGTGATTAGTGTTCCGTTTGTTTCGCCGGATGTAACACTGCCGTTATAAATGCTTAATTGCGCCATAAATAAGCCCCCTTTTATTTTTTATTTAACTATGTTATAATTTTAGCGTAGCATAGTCATATCCCTTATATTTTTTCCCGAAGCGGCTTGCAACCTTCGCTAAGGTTTTAGTATAGGATATACCC
>ENA-OPSK01001509-OPSK01001509.1-human-gut-metagenome-genome-assembly--contig:-NODE-1509-length-17043-cov-3.041264_pt1 | contig 17043 bp, 9 predicted proteins | sample MGYA00241807_ERZ501905 | MGnify/ENA primary metagenome ERZ501905 (study PRJEB25962, sample SAMEA2042111) | human gut metagenome | biome: human gut; feature: human-associated habitat; material: faeces...
CCGCCATTCGGATGGGAGCGTCCGGCGTGAGCCGGTCCAGTTCTTCGGCGGCAGCCGTGAACAGGGCGTTGTTGAACGTGATGATGCGGCGTTCGCTCCGGTAGTTGATGGCAAGGTTCCTTATGTCGGGGCGGTGTACGGCCATTTCCTTCTCTATGTTTTTCAGGATGGTCCAGTCTCCGTTCCGCCAACGGTAGATGCTTTGTTTCACGTCGCCCACGATCAGGTTGCCGAAGCCGGAGGCCATGCTCTCCAACAGCAGGATTTTAAAGTTCTTCCACTGCATGGTGGAAGTGTCTTGGAACTCGTCTATCATCACATGATGGAAAAACGCGCCCATTTTTTCGAAAATGAACGGAGCATCGTTTTCTTCTATCAGTTCGTGGAGCAGGATGGGGGTCTTGGCCAACAGGAAACGGTTGTTCTCGTGGTTCAAGGCCGTGACCTCCTCGTCGATGACGCCTAACAGCCGCAAAGGGTTGAGGTGTTTCAGTGCCAGCGACGCACTGGTGTGGCGTACGAGTTGTTCGGTCTGGAAGCCGCGCAGTTCCGCCAACAGTTCGCTGAAGTGGGCGGCGGCTTCAACCAAGGCCGCCACGGAGCGGTCGGCCTTGCGGAGCATTTTTTCCGCATTTTCTGTATAACCTTGGAGCGTGCTGCCGAACTCGGCCCTGATGTTGCCGTCTTCGATGCGCCGGAGGTAGGTGTCTATCGTGCCGCCCCGGCTGAATTGGTCGAAGCCGAGTCCCCACGCTTCCATTTCGGCACGGAAGTTGGCTGCCGCGCTCTGCACGACGTCCAAAGAGGCGTGCAACTCGTAGTTGAGCGCGGTGCGGAGTTCGCCGATGCGTTTGTTCTCGCGCAGCACTTCGCGCATTTCGTGTTCCCGGGCCAAATAAGCCTCTTTGAAAATCCATGCGGCGAAGCTTTTCACCTCACGGGCGATGTCCCACCGCTCGTTGTTCGAGATGCGGTCGTCCACATATTCCAGAATCCAGTTCAGGATGGTGGGAGTAAGGTGAAGGCGTTCCATGATGTGGTCTACAGCCGCATGGAGCACTTCCTTGTCGTTGAGGTCCACTTTGAGATTGGCCGTGAGGCTCAGTTCGTGTGCCAGGTTTTTCAAGACCGACTGGAAGAAAGAGTCGATGGTTTCCACCCGGAAACGGTTATAGTCGTGCAGGATATGGCATAGGGCCGATCCGGCACGGCTGCGAATCTCCTCCTCCGGTAACTCGATGCCGTCCGCCCGGAGTTCTTTTTGGAGGGATTCCAGATAATTGGCAGAAGACGGGAGTCCTTTCCAGATGCCGTAAAGTTGCTGGAGGATACGGTCTTTCATTTCGGCCGTAGCCTTATTGGTGAAAGTGACGGCCAGAATGTGGCTGTAGGCATGGCGGCTTTCCTGTTCGATCAGCGTCTTGATGTACTGTATGGCCAGGGTGAACGTCTTGCCCGAGCCTGCCGATGCCTTGTAAACAGTCAGACTGGATTTCATGTCGTTCAGGGATTCATGTTCTGGTAAAGATAGCGTTTGATGCTCTTCTTGGCGGTCTTTTCAAACTCTTCGTTTTGTAGCACCACCTTGGTGATTTGCGAATAGGGCGGCAGCTCCTTGTTCAGTTCCTGGCGTGAGATGTCGATCTGCCGCCACAGGGCATGGTCGTCCAACCCGTCTTTCAGGCTTTCGCCCAAATCAGGGTAGACAAGAGCCACCAGTTTCTCATTGCACATGATAACCAGTGATTCGTTGACATACGGAAGGTTGTTCAACCGCGACTCTATTTCTTCCGGATAAATGTTTTGTCCGCTTGCACTGAGCAGCATGTTCTTGCAGCGTCCTTTGATGTACACGTCGCCTTCCGGGTTGATGACGGCCATGTCACCCGTGTGCAGCCAACCGTCGGCGTCGAATATTTGTTCCGTGGCTTCCTGGTTTTTATAGTAGCCCAGCATGGTGTTGCGTCCGCGGCATAGCAGTTCGCCGGGAATCCGTGCAGGGTCGGAACTCAGCACTTTCAGTTCCATGCCTTCGGCCGCCCTTCCGCACGACATATAAGCCGTTTCGTGCCACGGGCTGTGGCAGATGATGGGGCCGCATTCCGTCATGCCGTAGGCGATGGAATAGGGGAAATTGATGGAACGCACGAACGCTTCCACCTCGGCGTTGAACGGTGCGCCGCCGATGATGACTTCCTTGATGTTCCCCCCGAAAAGGCGCAGGCTTTCCGTGCGTGCCTTTTCCTTGATCTTTTCGCTGATGATGGGGATGTGCAGAAGCAGCTTGCCCAATTTGCTGTCGATTTTCGGAAGGACTTCTTTCTTGAATATCTTTTCGATGACCAATGGCACGCAAGACATGATGCGGGGATGAAACTCTGCCACGGTGGTCATGATGACCTTGGGCGAAGGCATGCGCGTGAGGAAATACAGGTGAGCGCCGAAACATACGCCATAGAGGAAGTCGTAGACCAAACCGAACACGTGTCCCATGGGTAGCATGGATACGATATTGTCACCGGGCGCGATGCCGATGGTACGGTTGCAGAACAACACGTTGGACACGAGGCTGCGATAGGGAAGCATGACCCCTTTGGAGAATCCCGTAGTGCCCGAAGTATAATTGATGACGGCGAGCTGTTCCGGTGAGCTTTCGGGCGTGAAATGTACATGTTCGCGAAGGAACATCATGGGAAAACGCTGTCCGAACAGGGCGTTGAGATGTTCGCGGGCGAAAGAAAGTTTTTCGGAGCGGCTGTTCACGAGCGTGAAGTCCTTCACGCAAATGATGCCTTGCAAGGCAGGCATGCGGTTTTCGTTCAGGTTTTCCCACACCTGGTCGCCCACGAACAACAGGCGTGCTTCGCTGTGGTTGACGATGTGGTGCACATTATCCGGCTTGAACTCGTGCAGGATGGGCACGATGACGGCGCCGTAGGTAATGGTGGCCAGAAACGCCACGCACCAGTTTCCGCTGTTGCGTCCGCACAAGGCGATTTTGTCGCCGGGCCGGATATCGGCCGCTTCGAAGAGCAGGTGCATTTTGGCTATTTTACGCGCCACGTCCTTGTATTGCAAGCTCTCTTCGTTGAAATCCGTGAACGCTTTCCGGTCCCAGTTCTTTTTTATGCTGTTTTCGATAAGTTCTATCAGTTTGTCTTCCATATCGTTTGGACGTATATCTTGGTATCGGAGACAAAAGTACAAAAAACAAGGCATATCCGTTTCTTTGTGGGAGACGATTTTGAATTTCGGGCGTAAGTTTTTCTGTAATTTTAAGAGTCTTTCCTCTCCTGTAAGTTTCGCAAATCATCCTTCATGTTTCAGTGAATATCATAAATTATTCAAAACGAAAAGGTTACAACCTGAAGGATGTTTCATTCATCTTTCAGCCATGTTTCAATCCGCTCCAATGAGGGCTGAAAAAACGTTTGGGGTATGAAATATTTTTTTCTCAGCCGAACGATTTTCCAATCTCAGGCGAATGATTTTTCAATCTCAGCCAAACGATTTTTCGTTCTGCGCCGAATGAAATGACGTGTGGCTGAAGGATGCCTGAAACATCTTTCAGCTCATAACGATAATGTTATGAGTGATTTACCGTATTGTCTGAAGGATGAAGGATGTTTTTGCAAAATCCCTTGTGTGTAGGGGATGGGATAATTATGACTTTTGCCGGATATTCCAATTAAAATCCGTAATTTTGTCCGTTGAATTATAAAAACGGCGAAAGAAAATGATGGAATTAAGTAAAGGCCAAGAGGTGGCGGCTTTGTTTGATTTGGACGGAGTGGTGTTCGACACCGAGTCTCAGTATTCACTCTTTTGGGGTATGAAAGGGAATACGTACCATCCCGAAGTGGAGCATTTTGAGAACGTGATAAAGGGACAGACGCTTGTGCAGATTTTCGACCGATGGTTTGCCGGATGCGATGACGTGCAGCGTAAGATAGCCAACGAGTTGGAGGACTTTGAACGGAACATGGCCTACGACTACGTGTCCGGAGTGGAAGATTTCCTTCGCGCCCTGCGGCGGGCCGGTATCCGTACGGTTGTCGTAACCAGTTCGAATGATGATAAGATGCAGAACGTGTACCGGGCGCATCCGGAATTCAAGTCATATTTCGACCGTATTCTGACGGCGGAATTTTTCTCCCGTTCCAAACCGGAACCGGACTGTTATCTGTTGGGAGCCGAAGTGTTCGGTCTTCCGGTGACGCGCTGCGTCGTGTTTGAAGATTCTTTCAACGGACTGAAGGCCGGGCGGGCGGCAGGAATGAAGGTGGTCGGTCTTTCCACGACGAATGCGCCGGAGCAGATTCAGGATTTGTGCGACAGGGTGATTCCGGATTTTCGGGACTTCGATGTGGAAAAACTGCTTGAAATGCTCGCCTGAACGGATAATAATGATTAATTTTGCGGCCGATTTTATTAAAAAACAGTATTATGGCAGGATATTTAGTGGAAGATACGCGTAAAGTGACGACGCATCGTCTGATTGAAATGAAACAGCAAGGAAAGAAAATAGCCATGCTGACTTCATACGACTATACGATGGCTCGTATTGTAGACGGTGCCGGAGTGGATGTGATTCTGATTGGCGATTCTGCATCGAACGTGATGGCGGGCAATACGACCACGCTTCCGATTACGTTGAATCAGATGATATACCATGCGACTTCGGTGATGCACGGTGTGGAACGGGCATTGGTCGTATGCGACATGCCTTTCGGTTCTTATCAGGTCAATCCCACGGAAGGAGTGACCAATGCCATCCGTATTATGAAGGAAAGCGGCTGCGACGCTCTGAAACTGGAAGGCGGGGCGGAAATTATCGACACGGTGAAGGCTATATTGGCAGCCGGTATTCCCGTTATGGGACATTTGGGGCTGACACCGCAGAGTATCAATAAGTTCGGCACATACGCCGTGCGTGCCAAAGATGAGGCCGAGGCGGAGAAACTGGTGGCCGATGCGCATTTACTGGAAGAAGCCGGCTGTTTTGCCATCGTATTGGAAAAGATACCGGCTGCATTGGCCGGTCGGGTAGCCTCAGAATTACATATCCCCATCATCGGTATAGGAGCGGGTTCGCAAGTAGACGGACAGGTCTTGGTGGTCAACGACATGTTGGGGATGAATAAGGGTTTTTCTCCGAAATTCCTCCGACGTTATGCCGATTTGCATACGGTGATGACTGATGCCATCGGGCAATATGTGAGCGACGTAAAAGCCCGGACGTTTCCGGATGAAAACGAGCAGTATTAAGGAGTGGCACAAACCAGTATCGGGCATAAGACCTTGTGGCATGCTGATTTCCTGAAAATCATCTTAGCCAACTTTTGTGTATGCACCTCTTTATATATGTTTTTGCCTGTCGCTCCCGTGTGTATGGGACGAATACCGGGGGAAGACGTAGGAGGAATGTGTGCATCCGTGCTGCTCTTTTGGGGGGGCGTATGTTTACCTGCACCTTTCTGCAATTACTGGTTGGATGCTTACCGGCGGAAGAATGTGGCCTTGTGGGCATTAGCCGGCATCGTATGCGCTACGGTGGCGTTTCTTTTCGATGGCCCGCAGTGGGGGAAGTGGCTGGCGAGGATGATGCAGGGGGCTTCATATAGTGTGTTCCAAATAGCTTTGGGGAGTACTTTGTTGCTGGATTTGTCCGATACGAAAAAGCGGACGGAAGCCGCACATGTCTATTATTGGTTCACTCGTTTGGCTTTGGTCTTCGGTCCTTTGTCGGGTATTGTCGTGCCGATGCATTACGGTGTACGCCTTTTTGCCGGAGTATCCGTGGCTTTTCTGCTTTGCGCCGGCCTGTTGGTTTTGACGATGCGTGTTCCTTTCAGGGCTCCTTTGGAACCGTCGTGGTGTACATTCGACCGTTTTTGGCTGCCTCGGGGATTCCGGCTCTTTATTCCTCTGACAGGAGTGACCTTTTCCGCCGGATTGATGTTGGGGCAATACCGGGATGCCGGATTTTACTTGTTTTTGGCTGTCGGTTTCTGGTTGGCCTTATGGGGGCACCATCTGTTTTTTAAGGAAAAGTTGCAAACGGAGTTTGCAGTAGGATTTGTTGCTCTCGTGACAAGTGCGTCGTTATGGGGATTGGGGGGCGATATGGAAGGGATGAAATGGTGTATCGCCTTATGCCTGGGAAGCGGCCTCGGTTTTGTGACCAGTCGGTATTTGCTTTCTTATATTCGTATCTGCGAGCATTGCGAGAGAGGAACGGCACAGACGTCTTATCTTCTGGGATGGGATGCCGGACTTTTGGCCGGGTATTCCGTAGCTTTCGGGTTAGGAACGGAAGTCGGACAAACGATATATACTTATATAATAGGGGCTATATTCGTAGGAACGGGAATGTATCATTTGTTTTTGGTCAGACCGTGGTATATGCGAAACAAACGGAAATAGTGTGAAAAGAACTGTGCTAATTTTCTTTAATACGTGGAAAAAACAGATTTGTGTCAGCTCAGAAATATGTTTTTAAACATGTTTTCGATATTAGTTTAGATTTTATTATGTGTTTTTACAGAAATGTCATATCTTTGATACCCAAAAGGGGGAGCTTTGTGCACCCGATTTAAAAAATATTGAATAATTAACCTAATGGAATGTAAAGTAGGCTATATTAGAGGACACGGATTCAGCGCTTTAGAGGAGTTAGGACTCCCGAAAAGAAAGTGGCAAAAATGTTGTGTGGGCACACTGCTGGTCAACTCTCGGCCGAGAGCCGGTGACGGGAGGGACGTGGTGTATCAAAACGATATTTATATATTGAGTGAATAATAAATCTATTAAAATATTAACCTAATGGAAATATGAAAGGCAGTAACATTAAAAGTAAAATGGGTCGTTTTACCTATTCTGCATGTGCGCTGTTCTTTGCCGGTGGTTTGTTAGTCTCTTGTGAGGACGAGCTTTTGACCGGAATGCCTTCGTGGTTGGGTAGCAGCATCTACGAAGAGTTGGAGAAGCGTGGGAATTATAAAACGATGTTGGAACTTATCAATGACAAGGATGTTTCGACCGCGGATGCAAACGGCGAGACAGAGTATGCCAGAACCTTACGTTTGACGGGTAGTAAGACGTTGTTCGTTGCGAATGACGACGCTTTCACCCGATTCTTTCAGAACAATGTGTGGGGAGCCAAGTCTTATAGCGATTTGACGCCTTCGCAGAAAAAGTTATTGTTTAATTCTTCGATGATAAACAGTGCTTATCTGATAGAGTTGATGTCGAGCACGCCTGGCAATAATCCGGCACCCGGGACTGTGATACGCCGCTCTTCTTCGTTGAACCTGTATGATACGATTCCGCAGTTGCGCGCTTCGGACATGCCGGACAACGAATATTGGCTGTATTACCGTTCTAAATATTCGGATGCGGCAACGGGAGGAATGACGGTGTTTCGGGACAATACGACAGCACCGATGGTGCATTTCCTTTCCGCTTATATGTCGAATAAGTCGATTACGAACGACGATTTGAAGTTTTTGACCAATGGAGCTTGCGACAACACTTCGGAGTCGTATATCAACGGGCAACGTTTGGTGGAAAGGGATATTACGTGTCAGAACGGTTACATTCAGGTTTTGGAAAACGTTATGAATCCTTTGACCAATATGGCTGAGGCTATTCATAACGACGGAGAGCTTTCGACATTCAGCAAGATGTTGGATCGTTTTGCCGTACCGGTATATAACGAAGGATTGTCGAATACGGTCGGGGTGGACTCTGCGTTCGTATGGCGTTATTTGAATAACGGTTTCGATTTGGGAACCGAGGGAGGCAAAAATGCATTGTTGACCTATAAGAATGTGGATTACGATCCAGCGAATGTCTTGTCTTACGATCCGGGATGGAACCAGTATCAGAACGGTTCGTCCAATACGCCTATGAGTGAAGACATGGCAGTCATTGTGGCTCCTACGGATGCTGCTTTCGAGCGTTACTTCCAGTCTGGTGGCGGTGCCGCTTTGATTGACCGCTATAAATATATAGACAGTATCCCGAACCATATTATCGTGAATATGCTGGACAACTTCATGAAGTATTCTTTGGTGGCTACTGTGCCCAGCAAGTTCAGTTCGGTGATGAACACGGCCCAATTGGAGATGGGACTTTCTGTGGGCGAACCGGGCGGACAGACGGGTATCGGTTCTTGCCTTATGGCCAACAATGGTGTGGTATACAAGTCTAACGAAGTTTATAATATTCCGGAATACCAATCTGTGGCTTTCCCCGCATCTTTGAATGACAACGACCGTAACACCAAGACCGATATCATGCGTTATATCATCAATGAATTGGACTATCAGGCTTATCTGAATTCCATGGAAAGCATGTTCTTGTTCATTCTTCCTACCGATGAAGCTTTGAAAAACTATGTGGATCCGGTAGATTATCACAAGAACCAGCCTACCATTACGGAGTTTTATTATGATTATAGTCCTTCACTGACCGGTAGCCGTATCAAATGTAAACGTTATAATGCAACGAAGAATGCAGACGGTACGTTGACACGCGGTACAGAAATCACAAACCCTTGGAAAAACGGTAGTACAGAATCTGATTACGTAACGAACCGTCTGAAAGATATTCTGGAGAATTCCATCATCGTACAGGATAAGTCTGCCACTACTTCAACGGGTAAGAGCGTATGGGTCACAAAGGGCGGTTGTCCGGTCATACTCGAAGGTACGGGTGCAAACATCCGTATTACTACTCCTTATCGTAAAGAACTTGCCGACCAGAATAGTAGCAATAGCCCTTATGAACTGAAAGTTCGTGAGGTGGAAGGTTATTATAACATGGGGCAGAATCCTGACGGTAATGGTGAAACCTTTATCGTAGATATGGAACCGGTGATGTCTGCTTCAAAATCCGTTTCTACTTTATTAAAGGAGTTGGCAACAAAGGATAATCGTTATAGTGAGTTCTCTAATATGGTGGAGAATAGTACGTTAGTGTCTCAATTCTATAACATTACTACAAGCGGGTCTTCTTCTACGGGTACTGCCAAGACCATTTCCAATGGTTTGACCCTCTCGGTCATGGAGAACTATAATTATACAGTCTATGCTCCGCCTACAGCCGAGATAGAGAAAATGTATGAGAATAACTTGCTTCCGGATTGGAGAGATGTGATTGAGTTGGAAGACAAGCTGGATGAAATCGAGAACAGCAATCCGGAAGAGGCTGCTCGATTGGAGGTTCAGATAGATAGCATGAATACATTGATTAACAACTTTATACGTTATCATATCCAGAACAGTGCGGTTTATCAGACAGCTCCTGCCTCATCGGGTACTTACGAAACTTCTTACATGGGAGGAAGCCGTTTTGCCACGCTTACCGTATCGAACAGCGGTCAGGCCGGTTCGGGAAGTATAGTCATCACTTGCAATGATGCCAATAAAATGGAAATTGAAGGGGAAGTTCCCCGTAAGGTTTTGGATGGCAATTACTTTGCACGTGAATATCGCTTCCGTTCCGGTACAAGTTCACAAGATTCAGGTACCCCTCCTGCATGTACGGATATTGAATCGGCAACTCGTATCTTCAACTCTTCTACAGCAGTCGTACATCTGATAGACAAGCCATTGCTCTATACAAAAGAGTTGTCTGATGCCTACAATGAGATTTCAGGTAATTAACCTTAATGATAAAGACAATGAAACAATTAAAATATTATTTCTTAATTTGCTGCCTGGTCGTTGCCTCGGTAGTGAATGCTCAGGGAATAACGAGTGTGAGTGGAACGATTTCCGACTCTTTCGGGCCTGTTGTGGGGGCTGCTATTGTTGAAATGGACGCTTCTAACCGTAACATATCTGCCACAGTGACAGACTTTAACGGTAATTTCACCTTGAAAATCAAGAATCCTAAAAACCGTTTGAAGATTAGCTATGTGGGTATGAAGACCCAGATTCTTCCTATTAATAAAAAGGTGTACCATGTGACCTTGGAGGACGCCATGGTATTGAAGCAGGTGGAAGTAAAAGCAAAGAAACGTGTGGAATCATCCGGTTTGGCCATTCCGGAGCGCGAGGTCTCTTTCGCTTCACAGACTATTAATGCCAAGGAATTTGAAGGCTTGGGTCTTACTTCCGTAGATGAAGCTTTGCAAGGACGTATCGCAGGTTTGGACATCGTGATGAATTCCGGTAACTTGGGTGCCGGTACGACGATGCGTTTGCGTGGTGCGTCTACAATCAGTACGTTGACGAGTTCCGAACCTTTGATTGTGGTGAACGGTGACGTTTGGAATGTGGATCAGAGTAACTTTGATGTACAAAATGCCAATGATGAACAGTTCGCGCAATTATTGAATATCAACCCGGAAGATATCGAGAGTATCAGCGTTTTAAAAGATGCTGCTGCTACGGCGATCTGGGGTTCTCAAGGTGCGAATGGTGTGATTGAAATCAAAACAAAGCGTGGTAAACGTGGAAAACCGAGATTGACTTATTCTCTTCGTTTGACAGGCACCTACCAGCCGGATGGAGTGGATTTGTTGACGGGAGATCAATATACGATGTTGATGAAGGAAGCGTATTTCAATCCTCGTTTGAGTGATGCGGCCGCTGATATTCCTGAATTCAATTACATTACGGATAAGCGTGTGTTCTCTGAATGGCAGATGTTCAACAACAACACGGATTGGGTGAAAGAAGTGAAACAAGTCGGTTTGCGCCAGAATCATTTCGTTTCCATTACCGGTGGTGGTGAAAAGGCAACTTTCCGTATATCCGGTGGTTATGACCATGAAACCGGTTCTATCATCGAACAGAAGTTGGATCGTTTTACGACCCGTATGATGTTGGACTATTATGTAAGTGATCGTATTAAGATTATCAGTGACTTTGCTTTGACTTATACGGACAACCAGAGAAATTCCGATGATTTGTTGGCTATTGCTTATAAGAAGATGCCGAACTTGGCTATTTTCGAAGAGGATGAGCAGGGTAATTCTTTGGGACGTTATTACGAGATGTTGAAGGCTAAAGACGCATTGGAAGATCAACGCAATCTTGTGAACCCGATTGCGAGTGCCAAGTATGCCAAGAACTCTTATACGACGTACGCCATCGACCCGAAGTTGGAATTGCAGTATGACTTCTTGGGTATTGATGATACCAAACACCGTTTGACTTATAACGGAAAGGTGATTATGAATGTGTTCAATGCATACGAAGATACCTATTATCCGCGTGAATTGTCTACGGATAACTGGAATGCCAGTGGAGTGAGCAGGGCTACAAGCTTTAGTTCCAAGAGTTTGGCGTTTACCACTACGCATACGTTGACCTTTGTTCCTCATTTCTTGAATGAAGACCATTCATTTATGACGATGGGACGTTTCCAATTGGTTTCAGGTACGTCAAGTGACCAGAAAACCGAAGTAGCAGGTTTGCCGAACGGTGTGGAAGCTCCGAGTGCCGGTGGTATTACTCCGGGTATGTCCAGCAACTTCAACCGTTGGAGAAGTCTTTACTACACGTTCTCAGCTCACTATGCTTTCAAGGAAAGATATATTTTTGACGTATCTGCCCGTGTAGACGGTACGACCAAGTTCGGTCCGGGTAAGCGTTGGGGTGTTTTCCCTGCTGTTTCAGGCCGTTGGAATGTGGTGGACGAGCCGTGGATGGAAGGTACGCGTAAATGGTTGTCTATGCTTTCTATCCGTCCGGGATGGGGTATGACCGGTAATCAGCCTAATAAAGATTATTTGTATGTCAATCAGTATAGTGCTGCCAGCAACTATTTCGGCGCTACCGGTATGGCTCCGAATAACTTGAAATTGAACACTTTGCAGTGGGAAATGAAATATACTTGGAATGTCGGTTTCGACTTGGGCTTTTGGGATGACCGTATCAAGGCTGATATCAACTTGTATACGCAGACCACAAAAGACATGTTGATGGAAAATGTGAGAATATCCAGTATATCCGGTTTCACGAATTATCCTTATCAGAACGTGGGTGACATGAACAATAAAGGTTGGGAAATCAACTTGAACACCAACAAATTGATTCAGAAAGGTAAGTTTTGGATGGACTTGAACTTTACGTTCGCCAACAACAAGAATGAGATTACCCGCATGGATCCCCGTGTATTGGAAACTTTGAATAGTGACTGGGTGGCTGAGAACCGGAAACTCCTGCAACGTGTGCAGGTGGACAATCCTTTCGGTGCCATTTACGGTTATCGTTACAAGGGTGTCTATATGTATAATTATGATACTTATCTGCAGAAAGAACGCTTGGCTGCCGACGGAGATGCGGATGCTAAGGCTTTCATCGCCAATTTCAATAACAATGGCGGTTGGACGGCTCCTTTGGTATACAATGCGAACGGAGAAATCGTACGCGACATGAAGGGTGACCCGTTACAGATGATGTTCAATTACGTATCAGGCGGTACCGGATATGAGTTCAAGGGGGGTGATGCGATTTATGAAGATGTGAACCACGACGGTAACATCAACCAACTCGATATAGTTTACTTGGGTAACTCGTTGCCGAAGTTGACCGGTGGTTTCGGATTCAAGTTCAATTATGGCGACTGGGCTTTGAATGCACAGTTCAACTACCGTGTGGACTACGACATTGTGAATTTGGCCCGTTTGGACATGGAGAGCATGGGTTCGAACAACAACCAGAGTCAGGCCGTGAACTACCGTTGGCGCAAGGAGGGAGATTTCACTTCCATTCCGCGTGCGTTGAGTACGAGCGGCAACTTTGCGAACTATAATACGATGATCAGTGACCGCTTTGTGGAAGACGGAACATTCTTGCGTCTGAACTATTTGCAGATTTCCTATAATATGCCGCAGAAGATGGTGAAGAAAATCGGCTTGAGCGGTTTGCGTTTCTATTTGAGTGGTAATAACCTTTTCTGCTTGACGAAGTATTCCGGTGTGGATCCGGAGTTGGGTTACGGAGGATATAGTGTGACGCAAGACGCCGCGCAGACTCCGCGTGCCAAGTCATATACTTTTGGTGTCACAGTAGATTTCTAATTGATAATGCTATGAATAAGATGAAGAAAATATGGTTTAAATCAGCTTTTCTGGCCATGGTCGGAATGTCTATGACATCTTGTGGAGACTTTCTGGATATTTATCCGTTGACCATGGTGTATGAAGATAATTATTGGAATGAGAAGAACGATGTGGACCAGATAGTGACAGGTTGCTACACACGTATGCAGGATGATGATTTTGTTCGTCGCTTGTTCATCTGGGGAGAGAGCCGTTCGGACAACACGCGTAAAGGGTTTCATCCTAAATTCAGCGCGACCTCGGCAGAAGGGTATATTTTGAGCGAGAATATTCTTTCCACCAATGCTTATACCGATTGGTCGAGTTTCTATTCTGTCATCGACCGTTGCAACTTGGTCATCCAGAAAGCACCGGAAGTGGCAGAGAAAGACCCGAATTATTTGCCGAGTGACGTGCAGGCTACGATAGCCGAGGTTACGGCCTTGCGTGCCCTTTGTTATTTCTATTTGGTGCGTACGTTTAAGGATGTACCTTATTATACGGAGGCTATTACAAATGACGAGCAGGAACTGAACCTTCCGGCTACGGACGGGGATGTCATCGTTCGGAACTTGATTAATGACTTGTTGGCTGTATGGCCGAATGCGTTGAAGGTATGGCCGAAGCAGTCCGGTAAGGATATCAGTTACGGACGCATCACGCAGAATGCTATCTTTGCCATGTTGGCTGATATGTATTTGTGGATAGATGATTATTCCAATGCAGAGAAATATGCCCAAATGGTTATCGATTACAAGACGGATTATTTCAAGAATAATTATTCTTCCTATTATATGGTGAATGGTTATCCTTTGATTCCGGACAATGACAATACCATTTTGGAAGCAGGAATGGCTTATAATGCCAATTTCGGTGAAGGCGGAGGTCCGGAGAGTATATTTGAGTTGGATTTTTCGGAGAGTACGACCGATGGTTCCAAGTCGAATGACGTACCGGCCGAATTTTTCTATCGTTTTTTCAAATCCAATGATAAGGATCCGAACTATGGCCAGTTCGCTCCAGCAGAGGATCTTTGGAAAGAGCTGTCTTCTCCGCAGATATTCTTGTCGAACAAGGACACGCGTATTAAAGAGTCCATCCATGTGGATAACGAGTCTAATCCGGAAATCGTGGATATAGCTAAGTATACGTATCGTAGTATCAATCCGAGTTTATCTTCCGGTAGTTCTTTGGCTTATGTGCAGCGCCTGGGGAAGAACGATGCCAATTGGGTATTTTACCGGGTTAGCGATATGATGCTGATTAAGGCGGAAGCTTTGATTTGCATGATGGGAGAAGATGCTACTCAGCGTAATGACAGTTTGGGGCAAGCCGCTTTTGAGTTAATCAAGACCATTGCCGACCGTTCGGCACCGAACACGTCTTCCTCTTTGATTTACAGTAATTATTCTACAAAATCGCAATTGATGGATTTGGTGTTCGACGAACGTAGACGTGAGTTCTTGTTCGAGGGTAAGCGTTGGTTTGATTTGGTACGTCATACCCGTCGTGACGGCAACACGGATTACTTGGTAGATGCCGTGCAAAGTAAGTTTACGGAAAATGCAGCGACTGCAACCGGTAAGTTGAAGAACATGATGGCTATTTATTGGCCTTATAATTACGACGAATTGCAGGTTAACTCTAACTTGAAGCAGAATCCTGCCTATCCGGAGGCCGGTGACTCTTATGAATCAACAGGTAAATAATTGTTATGAAGTATTTGTTTAAAATATTAATATCCATGTGTACCGTTTTACTGTTAACGGTACAGATGAGTCTGTTCACCAGTTGTAATGACGACTTGGCAGCCGATAGCTACTATACTTTTACGGGAGAGATGATGAGTGATTTTTTGAAGAATCGCGAAGATTTCAGCCTGTTCAAGCGTATTGTCGAGCGTGCCGGCGAGATGGATTTTCTGTCGAGTCGTGGCTCCCGGACTTTCTATCCGGCCGTCAATTCCGGAGTGGAATCATTTTTGAAAGAACGTGGTTACGCTTCGGTCGAGGATCTTCCGGTCGAATTGTGCGATACGTTGGTGAAAGCCTGTTTGGTGGATAATAGCATCAAGTACACTTATAATTTCTCCGAAACGGAGCAAATAAATAATGAGCTTGATTTGCCTTTGATTATCGTGACGAACGGGGATACGGTAGATGCGAACGGGATGACGTTAAGTGTAATCAACCGTCGTTCCGCCATTATCAACGAACTGAAGAATGACTCTGTGGACAACGGAGTGGTTCATCCGGTAGATCGCGTACTGATACCGAATACCAGTTTGGGCTCCAGTCTGTTGGACGATAATCATGATGAGTTTACGATTTATTATGAGGCTCTCAGTCGTACCGGATTGCTGGACTCGTTGATTCATTATCGTGATGACAGCTATGAAATCTGGAAAGAAAATTATCCGGAGTTCAAAACCGGAATTCATTCCGGAGGTGTCTTCAACGAGAATGACCAAGGCTACGAATATCATGCCAAGCGTCCGGACCATCGCTATCAAGGTTTCACATTACTTATCGTTCCCGATGAGGTATTGTATGAGAAGTACAGTGATCGTTTTAACGCCAATATGACTTTGGACCAGAAGGTCGATGCGTTGTACGATTTAGCCGTTGAGAAATATAAAGATAATGCGGCTGCCAATATTTTCGGTCTGAATGAAGTGGATCCTGACGATTCTGAAGGAAGGACGTACAAAGAGAAGTATTGGAATAAAGAATCCTTGACCAGCCGTTACAACCCGTTGAATATGTTCCTGTCCTATCATATTCTGGACCGTCTGTTTGCAAGTACGGCTAAGTTGATTAACTGCTGGGGTACCAATACGGCCTATGCCAATCCTACGGAGTGGATTTCTACGTTGTTGGATTATTCCACGATAAAGTTGGAGAGAGTGTATGCTACTGTGGACAAGCAGGTAGAGCATCCGGCTGGTTACTATATCAACCATAGTACGGCTACGGAGTACAATTCTTATGACAGAGTGCGTGGTGCTTATTTGACGCAGCCTGACGCAGAGAACTTCTCATTGAACGTGTCCTACTTCTACTTAGACGATGTTGTGGCTTATGACCAGACGATGCGTAACAATGTGATGAATACGAGAGTGCGTGTGGATTTTTATACATTATGGCCCGAGTTGACTAGTAATGATATCCGTTTGTGCGGGAATCCGACACAGGCTTACGGTTCTCATGACAATGATGAGAATGGTGGAGAGAATGGCGGGTTCAATTATTACATTCCACCTGGCTATATGAAAAATTGCACCTTCAGCGAGAATACCATTTTCTTTGTGCAGCGTCCGAAAGTGCCTTGGTGGAACTGGGGAGGAGATGAGATTAACATTTTGGGAACGAGTTACGATGTGACCTTCCCGTTACCTGATGTTCCTCCCGGCACGTACGAACTCCGTTTAGGTTATCCCGGCATGTTGGACCGTGGTATTGCCCAGGTTTATGTGGACGGCATACCGCAAGGAATTCCTATCGATATGCGCTATCGTGCCGATGATTCACGCGTCGGAGGGCTTTATAATGGAACTACGGGTTTTCGGAATTCAGAAGAAAGTTCTTCCGGTATTTACACCAGTGAACAGTTGGAAGAGAATGCACGTACGATGAAGAACAACGGTTATTATAGCGGGCCGAAGAGTATCTTTACGGGGAATGACGGAACGGATGCTCCAAGATACAGTCCGAATAGTTGTACGCTGATGTATAATAATGCCTATACTTTCCGTCGTAAGATTTGCAATGTAGAGGTGAAGCCCCATACGGACCATAAGATTCGTATTCGTTCCGTATTCACACAAGGGAACAGAGGATGTTTCATTCTTGATTATATGGAATTGGTACCCATAAGCATTTGTGGTGCCGGGGGTATCGGTGAGGATCTTTACTAATATTCACATTAAAACACTAAAGAAAAATGAATTTGAAATATTATATGCAGACGGGAGTTGTGGCGTT
>ENA-OPSK01001538-OPSK01001538.1-human-gut-metagenome-genome-assembly--contig:-NODE-1538-length-16788-cov-2.804697_pt1 | contig 16788 bp, 13 predicted proteins | sample MGYA00241807_ERZ501905 | MGnify/ENA primary metagenome ERZ501905 (study PRJEB25962, sample SAMEA2042111) | human gut metagenome | biome: human gut; feature: human-associated habitat; material: faeces...
CCGGAGCCACTATGCCGGAAGAGAGAGTGATCCTTGCCAGCATCCTGTGTATCTTAGGACAAGGGAAACATGCCCCGGTACTGGCTGAAGCCATCCGGCAATATAAAAACTGGGACGAGGGCTGGCACTACACCGGCATGGGACAATTCGGGATGTGCCTCAGCCGCTTGGATGCCCTTATCACCGCATTGGGAAACGCCCGCGATACATCCGTCCTTCCCACCATATTGGAAAAAGCAAAGAAGCTGGAGCCGGAAGACTATCTTTCCCACTTCCGTGCCATCACTATGGCCACCGAAGCAATCGGCAGCCGCGAAGCTGTCCCCGTACTGCTGGCCATGCTGACGACACCGGGTGTACGGGGCCATTCGATCCTTTCATTTGCCGAAGCACGTAGCAATGCGGTCCCCGACCTCAACGACACGTCTACCCGTAACCTCGCATTGAAGGAGTTGCATTTGGCAAGAGCCCTTTACCTATGCGGCGACCAGGACGGTATCGGAGAAGAGGTGCTCCGCCGGTATGCCGACGGTCTGCAAGGCCACTATGCCCGTTATGCCCAAGAAATATTAAACAGTAAATAGCACTTTATGAGAAAGAAAACACTTGTACTCTCCCTCCTTTTGGCCTGTGCGACCGCTTTCGGCCAGTCGTCCTACGACCTGGTGATCGTCGGCGGCAACCCCGGAGGGATCATGGCAGCCATCTCGGCTGCCCGGATGGGGAAAAAATCGGTAATACTCGAACGTACCCGCTATGTAGGCGGACTTCCCGCCAACGGACTCGGAGCAACCGACATCGCCACCCGTGCCGCAACGACCGGCTTGTTCCGTGAGTTTGTGGACGGAGTGAAACAACACTATATCGACACCTACGGTCCTGGCTCCGAGCAGGTGAAAGTATGCAGCGACGGCTACCACTTCGAACCCTCCGTCGGAGCACGCATCTTCCAGAAAATGCTCAACGGGCAGAAGGATAAGATCACGGTCCTGACCATGCGTCAGTTCGATGCCGAAGATGAAAACATAGTCATGCGCGACAACCGCATCGAAAAGATCCGTATCCTGAACCGCGAAACCGGGGAGATGGAGGAATATACCGGTTCTGTATTCCTGGATGCCACCTACGAAGGTGACCTCGGAGCTGCCGCCGGCGTTCCTTTCCGTGTAGGGCGCGAAGGGAAAGACGAGTTCGGCGAGCCCGGAGCCGGGCGCGTCTACAAATATTGGGGCGGTCCGGAAGGGGACGGCAGCACGTTCAAGAAAGACAATGCCGTGCAGTCCTACAATTACCGCCTCTGTCTGACCAATAATCCTGCGAACCGCGTGGCCTTCACCAAGCCGGCCCGTTATAACCGCGAAGACTATGCCTCCATCGTGGAGGATGTCTGGACCGGACGCAACACGGATGCCGCCATGCAACGCGTGACACCCGAAATGATGGAAGAGAACCGGAAACATATCAAGGCCGGCAACCCCTCCAAACTTCCGGGAGACAAATGGGGGATCGCCAAGATCACCAACATCGTCCATGTCCCGAACATGAAGACGGACGCCAATAACCAGCACGGTGTGTTCGTATCGACCGACCTGCCTGAGGAGAACTGGCCCTGGCCCACCTCTTCGTGGGAATGGCGCGACAAGTTCGCCCAACGTCTGCGTGAATACACCGAAGGCCTTTTCTGGTTCGCCCAAAACGACCCCGAACTGCCCGCCCACTTCCGCAAAGCAGCAAAAGAATGGGGACTTTCGAAAGACGAATATGCGGACAACGGACATTTCCCGCGCCAGGTCTACGTCCGTGAAGGCCGTCGTTTCGAAGGTGCATATTTCTTTACCGCCAACGATGCCATTCCGGTAACGATCGGTAGGCCGCCCGCCCATCCACCAAAGCAGCATAACGGCGAGCCATTATGCGTTGGATTCGCATGCGGTACGGAAAAGAGAAGAAGGAAGAGTGCATCTGGACGGCTTCCTGAGCTATCCGTCGGCAGTATACACAGTCCCCTATGGCGTGATGGTCCCGAAAGAAGTGGGCAACCTCCTGTTGCCCGTCCCGGTGTCGGGTTCGCACATCGGATTTTCCACCCTGCGCATGGAGCCTTGCTGGATGGCAATGGGACAGGCCGCTGGTATCGCCTCCGCCCTTTCGATTGACGGAAAGGTGAAGGTGCAGAACATCGACCTCTCCCGTCTGCAGGACAAGCTGGTCGACCAGAAGGCGACACTTATGTATTTCAAGGATGTGGATTACACGAGTCCTCACTTCCGCATGGTGCAATATCTGGGACTTCGCGGCTATCTTCCCGAATGGACTGCACGTTTGCAGGAGCCGGTGGATATGGCGACTCTAACCGCCTGGAAAAAACTGAGCGGAAAGGACCTGCCGGGCATAGAAGCCGGTAAAACGACAAGATTAGTGGCTTTGGAAATGATTTATCGGAAAATAAAATAACCTAAAAGGAAATGTGTCAAAACCATCTATTCCCTGATAGGACAATAGATAGATTTCGACACACTTCCTTCCAATATAATCATCCAATATAATTTCTTACTTGATCACTTCTCCACGGCCGTTCATCAACACAAACTCCTCGCTCCGGTCCGGATTACCAATCTCGATCTTATAAGTTTCATGTCCGGGATTCCCCATCATATAAGCTCCTTCAAAAGTACAACCCTCATAAGAAGAAGAGGTTCCCATTGTCCGTAATACGGCATGTGGGAGGTTTTGCATATCTATTCTCCGAAACCCATCGGGAGTAACCTGTTCGAAAGATGAATATACAGCAGCCTGTCTACACTTCGCATCCTGAGATGCAAATACCACCACACATGCAACAACTGCAACGACTAATGCTAAAACAATCTTTTTCATAATCTTAAAACCTAAATCTAAACAATCTTCTTATAACCTAAACTCCATTACATTGACATAAATACAAACGCCATGCCAAACCGATAAAAGCGCTTGCAAAGCGGGAAGTCACCCCATAAAACAAACGGGGCGTGTAGAAAAAATCCACACGCCCCGTCTATAATTCCACAATTGTCACCAGTTAAGCCTACATCTCCGACTTGCAATAGTTCAGCACTTCCACATTACGGATCGAGCTCTTGAAATTTCCCGCTTTTTCCAATGGGAATACCAATGTGCGGACATAATTCATCGAATCTTTTCCTCCATTGAAATACTGTTTCCGGATAGCCAGATCCTCTTTCAACTTACCGTCGATGTAAAGCCGCGTAGATTTCTCGTCCCCAGTAATGGTTACCGATGCGGTCTCTTCTGGATAAAACTGGTAGTTGAAGGTATTCAGATATCCATCCCGGATAAATCCCAACTTTCCGGAAGCCGGATCAGACAGGTAAAAGACAGCATCAGGCGAACGAAACAATTCGGTTCCCTTTTCCTCCGCCTCCGCTTTGATATCGAAAGAGACGGTATAATGATAGCCAATCTCTTTCAACCCCGTTTCCATTCCCGGCTTCAAAGTTTCGAGGTTGTAAACGGAACGCGGCTCCGTCCCGATACGTCCGGCCACGTTCACGCCAGGTGCTTCGCTGATCGCCATACGGGCGCTGTTAAAGTCCGCATACGGAACCGTACAATCCTTTCCCGTCCACATCTTAACAGCCAACGTCTGCATAGCAGGAAACACGCGATAGTGAATATCCTTCGTGCTGATGCCGTTACCCGCATGGTCGTTCCAGACAGCAAACATACCGCCTTTGATCTGCTTATGCTTTTCGGGAAACACTTCTTTCCCTACATGGGCGGGCGTCCATTCTTTATAAAGCATTTCCGTATTCAGATAATCATAATAATAGCCTGCTGCGGGAACGATATACAGATACCCGTCAGGGATACTAATCAGGTCATAGCCTTGTTTGATCATCTCTTTCGGATCGGCATACCCGTTATACCAAGCGCTCATCAGCACGTTTTCAGATTTTACAGGTGTTTCACCCTTTGCGTGCGTCAAAGCTCCCCAGACACAAGCCTGCTTGCCGAAACCTTCCACAAAACGGATATAGTGATCGGTGAAAGCACGGAATTTCTCCACCACATCCTGCTTTTTATTGGAATATTCGTCCGTTCCAATATGGACACGTTTGCCGGTAAAGACGGGATTACGTCCTTCCAGGTACTCGCGGAAAAGAGCATCCACGAACTCATAAGTTTCAGGTTTGAACAAGTCAAGATGATCCATGCCATACTCTTCGCTGCCGATCTCCGGCTTATACTGTGTAAGAGCAAGCGAATGTGCCGGGACATCTATCTCCGGAATGATCTCCACACCCAGGCTATCGGCGAGTTGTTGCAGGGCGATAAACTCCTTTTTTGTATAATAGCCATCGCGGGCGGTCAGTCCGGGAAAAGTTTCACATTCGAGGCGGAAAGCCGAATAGGTCTTGTTCCAGTCGTGATTGTAATATTGCTTGAAAGCATTATCGTTCAAGTGGATCTGGAATGTGTTCATCTTATAGTAGGCCATCATCTTCACATAATCACGTAACATGCTCATTGGAATAAATTTACGCCCGCAATCCATCATAAAACCACGGATCGCATAGTCGGGATAATCACGGGCTGTCCCTTTCGGCAAAGCCTGATTACCCTGCTGTTCGGTCAGTTGTAGCAACGTGCGGGTAGCCCAATACAGCCCCTTGCTCTTAGGAGCAGTAACGATGACGCGGTCAGTGATCTTCATCGTGTAGCCTTCCTCTCCCAACCGGCTGTCGGACGAGAGGGAGAACACAAAATCGCCGGCAGCCGCACGACCTTGCACGACCTGCATCCGACGGCCGAACATCAGCTCGTAGTCTTCGGCAAACTGATTGGCAACACGGGCTACAGACGGATCTTTTCCGGTATACACGATCCGGGATGTAGCCGTAGGAGTGAACATCCCCTGAGCTCCTCTCCATTCCTGCAATTCAGGGATGACAAACGGTTTCTTGTTATTTGCGGCGTCTGCTTTTCCAGACAATAACAATAAAGCTGCCAAAAGCAGCCAATAGAGTTGTATCTTCATAAGTATTTGAATTTATTGCGGACAAAGATACAAATTATTCCTTATCTCTCACAATCGGAGTGTATCGCCCCTTTTTCGTTAAAAGATGGCTAAATAGCAGGGCATTTCTGATTGATTTATTACTTTTGCATCCAAAATCATTTTAATGAGTTACAATTGGAACACACGGACGGAACTTTTGTTAGGCGCCGACCGGATGGAGCGGCTGGCACATAGCCATGTGCTGGTAGTGGGACTAGGAGGTGTGGGAGCTTATGCAGCCGAACAGATATGCCGCGCCGGAATCGGCCACATGACGATCGTCGACGCCGACACGGTGAACGAAAGCAATATCAACCGCCAACTGCCGGCGTTACATTCGACGTTGGGGATGCCGAAAGCTGAAGTCGTAGCCCGTCGCCTGTTAGATATCAATCCCCGTCTGAAACTAGGTGTCCTGAACGAATTTTTGCGCGACGAACGGACAGAAGAGGTACTTTCGGCGACCCGGTACGATTTTGTCGTCGACGCGATCGATTCCCTCAGTCCGAAAGTATTCCTCTTGTATCACGCTTATCAGAGAAATATCCCTGTCGTTTCCTCAATGGGTGCCGGAGCCAAGATGGACCCGTCACAAGTCAGGATCGCGGATATCTCGAAGACCTGCAACTGCGCATTGGCAAAAGCCGTACGCAAACGACTGCGCGGTCTGGGCGTCAACAAAGGGATTCCGGTTGTCTTCTCTACCGAGATAGCCAATCCTGATGCCGTCGTAGAAGTGGAAGGCGAACAATGCAAACGGACAACGACCGGAACCGTTTCCTATATGCCGGCAATATTCGGATGCTACTTAGCCTCATATGTTATTAACCAGTTGAAAGTTGAAAGTTGAAAATGAGAAGTTATTCTTTTCCTTATACAACTTTCAACTTTCAACTTTCAACTTTCAACTGATATGATACAAACAGAAGGAATAACCAAAAGCTTCGGCTCCCTGCAAGTATTGAAAGGAATCGACTTGACGATAGGCGAAGGTGAGATCGTAGCGATTGTCGGTCCGAGCGGGGCGGGAAAAACTACCCTGCTTCAGATCATCGGGACACTTGATGCTCCGGACAGCGGCAAACTATATATAAACGGGACCGAAACCGTCCGCCTTTCGGAAGAAAAACTGGCGGCATTCCGCAACCGGAACATCGGCTTCGTTTTCCAGTTCCATCAGCTTCTCCCGGAGTTCACGGCTTTGGAGAACGTGATGATCCCGGCACTGATCGCCCGTGAAAAACCGGCTGTAGCCGAGAAAAGGGCGAAGGAGATTCTTGACTTCATGAACCTGACCGATCGGATGTCCCACAAACCGAACGAACTGTCAGGCGGAGAGAAACAGCGCGTAGCCGTTGCCCGCGCCCTCATCAACAACCCGTCCGTAATCCTCGCAGACGAACCATCAGGAAGCCTGGATACCAAGAACAAGGAAGAGCTGCACAAGCTCTTCTTCGACTTGCGCAACCAGATGCACCAGACATTCGTCATCGTCACACACGACGAGCAACTGGCAACCGATACAGACCGCGTGATCCATATCAAGGACGGAACGGTTCAACAGTTGAAAGGGGAAAGTTGAAAGTGAAAAGAGGGCAATTATTTCTTAATCTTTAATTCTTAATTATTCATTCAAACATGGTGGACAACAGAGTCACATTCGGTAGTAAACTCGGAGTTATCCTAGCTACCGTAGGATGCGCCGTAGGACTGGGAAGTATTTGGCGTTTTCCTTATATGTTAGGGACGAACGGCGGTGCCGCATTCTTGCTTATCTATATTCTCTTCATGATATTCTTAGGAATTCCGGTAATGGTAACCGAATTCTTTATCGGCCGCTACTCCCGCAGCAATACGGTCGGTTCGTTCAAGAAAATGGCCCCCGGGACGAAATGGTGCTGGATCGGATACAACGGCATCCTGGCCGCTTTCCTGATCCTGGGCTTCTATGCGGTCGTTTCCGGCTGGACACTCGAATACGTCTGGCAGACAGTAAACGGCAACCTCTACAGTACGCCGGGTGTGGACTTTACCGCCGGCTTCGACAACTTCTCTTCCAATGCACTCCGGCCGATCTTCTGGACAGCAGTCTTTATCGGACTGACGCATTTCGTGATTGCCTCAGGTGTGGAGAAAGGCATCGAACGGGCCTCCAAGATCATGATGCCACTCCTGTTCTTTATCCTGGTCGTGATGTGTGTACGCTCCGTCACGCTGCCAAATGCAGAAGCGGGACTGGTGTACCTGTTCAAACCGGATTTCAGCAAGCTGACTTCATCCGTTGTACTGAGTGCCGTCGGGCAGGCGTTCTTTTCGCTGAGTCTCGGCATGGGTTGCCTTATCACCTACTCTTCTTATTTCGGGAAAGACACCAACATGTTGGCAACAGCTTGGCAGGTGACGATCATCAATACTTTTGTGGCAGTCCTGGCAGGGATCATGATCTTCCCGGCAGTCTTCAGCTTCGGGATTGCCCCATCGGCAGGCGCCCAACTGGTATTCATCACTTTGCCCAATGTATTCGAGCAGTTACCGTTCAGCAGCTTGTGGTCGCTTATTTTCTATATCTTGCTGGCGATGGCGGCACTGACTTCTACCATTTCCTTGCATGAAGTGGTGACCGCCTATATCCATGAAGAGTTCCGTATGACAAGGAAAAGAGCGGCTTGGCTCGTTTCGATCGGTGTATTCATCTTAGGCATTCTCAGTTCACTCTCGTTCGGATTATTAAAAGAGTTCACGATAGGTGGACTGATCTTTTTCGATGCACTGGATTACCTGACGGCCAAGATCATGCTGCCGTTAGGAGGAATGCTGACCTGCATCTTCGTCGGAACACGTGTCGACAAGAAAATCCTGAAAGCCGAGCTGACCAACGAAGGGACGATCAAGTTCCGTCTCTTCTCCATTTATGTCTTCTTCATGAAATACGTTTCCCCGATCGCCATCGGCATCGTATTCCTAAACGAACTCGGCCTGCTTGACCAGCTGAAGAAACTATTTTAAAATAAACCCGTAAGTTCCTTGCATATCGGCAGAGAACTTATACCTTTGTAAAATAGTATTCATTTAATAATAACTGTCTTATGGAGACCAAAACCATTCGAAAAAATACTTTCTTACCATGAACTGGCGCGACCTTCTCTACTTCTCCAAAGGCGAACGGAGAGCACTGGCTTTACTCCTTTGCCTCATCACTATTTCCTGGATCTTATTGCTTTGGACGGACACGAAACGGATGCCTATCGAAGCGCAGACAGATGCCCATCGAACAGAAAACCGACAAGCACCGGGCGAAAGACGGATCATCACCGGAAAAAATACATCCGAAGGGGGAAAAAATTTCATCCGGAAAGAATCCGGACCTCATCCGAATAAAACCAAGAATACCCTTAAAGATAAAAGTCCTACCCTTACAGGTAACAACTCCTACCCTACAGGCAAGAAGAGGAAAGGATATACCCTATACACTCGAACGGAAAAGTACGCGCCGGGAACCCTCGTCGAACTCAACACCGCCGACACCACGATCCTGAAAAAAGTCCCTGGCATCGGCAGCACCTTCGCTCGGCGGATCATGAAATACAGAGAACTCTTAGGGGGCTTCTACGATGTCAGCCAGTTGGCGGAAGTGTATGGGATCGATGAAGAACGCTACCAAGCCCTCGCCCCCTGGTTCATTGCCGACACGCTCCATGTACGCCGGTTAGAGGTCAACGCCTTACCCGCCGCCGCTCTCCGCAAACACCCTTACCTCGACTACCGACAGGCAAAAGCGATCGAACAGCTCCGGAAACAAAAAAGCAGGCTCTCCGGATGGGAGAACCTGCAATTGATAGAAGAATTTACAGATACGGACAAGAAACGGCTCACACCGTACCTGTCATTCAAATAAACTTTAAAACGTGACTTGTATCATCACGGGAAAATGATCCGACGGGAAACGACCGTACTGCATATCGTTGAGAACAGCATACTTTTTCACCTTCGTCCCCTTCGTCACCCAGATATAATCGATGCGGTTCATCATCTCGGAATCCGTCTTGAAGCTGTTGTAAGTACCTTCCGTACCATAACGCGGCTGCTCGCTCAGGTCATACGAGTCCAGCAACAGACCGTCGGATGCTAGCGTCACCATCGGTTCATCGGTCGGAACGGCATTGAAGTCTCCCGTCGCAAAGACCGTCGCATCCGTTCCGGCAATCTGCTTGATACGAGCGATCAGCAGTTTGGAGGATTCCCGGCGTGCCACCTTCCCCTGATGGTCGTAATGGGAATTGAAAAAATAGAACACCTTGCCACTCTCCTTATCGCGAAACTTACCCCAGGAACAAATACGGTTGCAGCAAGTAGCATCCCAGCCCTTGCCCGGAACATCCGGTGTTTCGGAAAACCAGAAATTCCCCTTGTCTAACAAATCAAAACGACTGGTCTTATAGAAGATAGCGGAATGTTCGCCCGCATCCTCGCCGTCATCGCGCCCAGCACCGATATAGGCATACCCATCCAACTCGGCAACCCCGTCCAACATGTGCTTGAACCCTTCCTGTGTCCCGAAGATATCGAAATCGTGAAAGCGGATCAGTCCTTTCACCATCTCTTTGCGGTTCGGCCAGGCATTCACGCCATCCTTCTCCGTGTCCATACGGAGGTTGAAAGTCGCCACGTTCAGTTCGCTCTTCCCACCAGTGGCCGGATGGGATTCTTTCATGGCCCATGACTGGAGCAAAGCTGCCAGCAGGAGGACCGAAACAAATACACTTATTGTCTTTTTCATATCCTTATCATTTATCGATTACACATTTACCAACCCGGATTCTGTTTCAGGTTTCCATTTTTGATGATTGCCGACTGAGGGATCGGGTAGTAATACTGGCGGCCATCGTCATACCAGATACGCGGATCATCGTCCGACCAAGTCAGATTACCCGAATCCGCCCCGGTCAATCCCTGCTGCGTGCCCTCTCCTACCGAAACAGGCGTACAGGAAGCAGGCAGACCGGTCGGCTTCTCTCCCTTATAGAAGATCACGTCCGGCGTACCGTCTTTGTCGAGGTCCATCTGGACATTCAAGGCGGGAACATATATACCAGTCCAACGCATCGTCATCAGCTCACCGCGTTTCCAACGCTTCAGGTCGGTGAAGCGGAACCCCTCCAGAGCCAATTCGATGGAGCGCTCACGACGCACTTCGAGGATGACCGGATCGGAAATATTCGGGAAATAGTTTTGCTGGAAATAAGCATCCACCTTGGTCGGCTTGGCAGAAAGACCGCCAGTGATACCGGCGCGTGCACGCAGCACACCGACCGTATTCGCCCAATCCGCATCCGTCAGCGTCCCCAACTCAGCTTTTGCCTCGGCATAGTTCAGCAGGACTTCGGCATAACGGAACAACGGAATCGCATTCGTATTCAAAGCACCGGCATCGTATTTGGTATCATCCAACGTATATTTGATCGGTTGGTAGCCCGTATAGGAATAACCGTTGAAGTTAGGAGCGGCAGGCACCCCGTCGCGTTCATACCCAGGTGTGCGGATCGTCTGGGCAAGGCGTGCGTCACGGTTCTGGCATTCGTCATAGAACTCCATCGTCTCGTAACCGGCACGATCCGTAAACGGTGTCCCATCCGTATTCAGGAAAGTATTGACAAAGGTACGGATCATACTGAAACGCGCTCCGTACGTGCCTGAAGTCCACCACCAGTTAGCTTCGCCCAACACAGCCAGCCCGGCATCGGCACAGCTCGCCAGCATTACTTCGCTAGTTACCGGCTTATCACTGATGAACAGCGAGCGGAAAGAAGCATCCGTACCCTCACCCGTATAAATAGAATGGCCGCTTTCCTTCATAACCGTTTCGGCAGCACGGACAGCCTCCTGATACCATTCGTCGGCCGAGTCGGTCAATCCCAACTCCGTATGATACTTGCGAAAAGAAGCTTCGAAGAGGCAGATACGGGATTTCAACGCATAAGCCACCCATTTCGTCACCAGAGAACCGGTTTCGTCCTTCGTCCGCGAGATATTCTCACAAGCGAAGTCCAGGTCTTCCAACACATGATCCATGACGATAGTCCGCGAATCGCGGGGAGCATACAGCAACTCGTCGTCCACACCTAACGTACGGTCTATCCAAGGCACATCGCCGAAACGTACTACCATCTCGTAATAGAAGTAAGCGCGGAAAAAGCGGGCCAAGCCGATATAGTTGTTACGGACAGATTCATCGACCGCCTCGTTCGTACAGTTCTCAATAAAGTAGTTGATGTTGCGCAGATCGCTCCACGACCACCCGCTGCTCAACTCGGCCGAGTAAGCCCCTTCGCGGATAAAGTTGTCGAAGCTGGTCACCGCTCCATAATCGCACATGGCATCCTGCCTGAAACCGTCACTGACGGAAGGGAGCATATTATAGAAAGAATAGGAATATGTTTCCAGCCCTTTCTCCGTCCTGAAGACTGTGTCTTTGTCCACCGAAGCCTGCGGTGTCTCGTCCATTGAGCAGGACGAAAGGAGTAAACAGACTGATACAAAAGAATATATAATCCGTTTCATGTCGTTGATAGTTCTTTAATTAAAATGTTACTGATAAACCTAAACTCACACTCTTCATCTGCGGATAGCTGTTCCCGTCACCGCTACCACGGTTCCCGTTCAGTCCGGACGACATATCGGCATCCGTCAGGTCGGGATCGGAACCGTAGATGTTCGTCACGTCGAGGTCACGCGTATGCTTGTAGAGCGGGGACCAGCACCAGAGATTCTCGGCCGAAATATAAACCCGTACATTCTGCAATTTGGCTTTCGAAACGATCGGCTGTGGCAAGGTGTAGCCGAATTGCAGGTTCTTCAGACGGATATAAGCGACATTCTGCAAGTAGCGGGTCTGCGGTGTAGACTTCAGGGAAGCATTATAGCCGGCATAACGGGGCAGATAAGCATCCGTATTGTCTTCTGTCCAATAATTGCCCTGATGCCAAGTAGGCATGTTGTTATACGGGCGGTTATACTGTCCCCAGAAAATACATTCCGAACTGGGATACCAATCCTGTTTACCCACCCCCTGGAAGAAGGCGGAAAGGAAGAAGTTGTTCCAGTCACCGGAAAGGTTGATGCTATACGCATAGCGAGGCAACGCATTTCCGATCACGGTCTTGTCACCGTGGTCGTCCACGGTATTATTGCCGTAGTCGATCACATGGTCACCGTTCAGGTCCTTGATCTTCACATCTCCCGGATAGGTGATGCGCTTGGATGAAGACTGGATCAGTGTCTGGTCGGCATGGCTGTCAATATCAGCCTGATCCTTGAACAGCCCTTCAGTCACATATCCCCAGATTTCACCTACACGCTTGCCGGCATAGTAGTCATCCAGGTTACCTGTCTGGTTGTTATAGCGGTCGATGGTCGAGATATAGTCGGACAGCGTACCACGGATCTCGTAGTTGAACGGTTTCTCCGCCAATGTGAACTGGTCGCGCCAAGTCAGCGTGATTTCCCATCCCTTGGTCGTCATGTCGGCATAGTTGCCTTTGGGAGAAGAGGCGCCGAACACATCGGGAAGCGTTTCGCCGACCGTGTACATATCCGTTGTCTTACGGATGTAATAGTCACCGTTAAATTGCAAGCGGTTGTTCAACATGCCGAAGTCCAGTCCGACATCGGTCGTCGTTGCCGTTTCCCAGGTCAGTCCGTCAGGCATGACGGCAGGAGCACTCGTATACTTGTTCTTCAAACCGTTCAGGACACGACCGGAAGTGCTGATGCTCAACAACTCGAGGAAGCTATAGGGAGAAACATTACCATTCCCTAACGAACCGTATGAAGCACGTATTTTCAGATTGGAGAACAAATCCGGGTTCACCTTCCAGAACGCCTCTTCCGACACGCGCCATCCACCGGAGACAGAAGGGAAGAACGCCCATTGCTGATCGGTCGGGAATTTGGAAGAACCGTCATAGCGTCCATTCACTTCCAACAGATAGCGATCCTTGAACGCATAGTTCAGACGGAAAAAGCCACCTGCCACGCGCCATCTGTTATAACCTCCCGACGTAGTGATCGCATCTCCCAGCGCCAAGTTGATGTTTTCCGAATCGTCGAGCAGCAACCCGTTGCGCTGCACATAGGTGCTCTTATAAGTAGACTGTTCATAGTTGTAACCGACCATACCCTTGAAATAATGCGCATCACCGAATGTATCCTCATAATCGGCATACAGGTTGGTCGCAATATACTCGGTCCGCATATTACTTTCCTTCAAGTCATTGTATTTGGCGCTCAGTTCGACCGTCTGCCCTTCGTGCGTGCTGTAGGGAACCGGTATACGGCGTTGCGTTTGTCCCTCGTCCGTGTTGCGGAACGTGAAGTCGCCCCGTACGTGCAACTTGTTTTCCAGAAAGGAAGCAGTAAAGCCGGTCGTATTCTTCAACACCTTGTTATTGGTATCGATACCGTTCTTGCCATAGATAAAGTCACCGACCGAATAAGCGGCCGAGAAAGTCAGGCTACCGTCGGGGTTGAAGATAGGCGAGGTCGGATGACCTTCATCGGAAATGTTACGCCAGATGGAGCCGCCTTCGCCGACGTTGATCGGGTTATGGTAATCCATATTGGAAAAATCCATATTGTTCTCGATCTTCAGCCAGTCGAACACCTGTACGGAACCTTTCGCACGCAGGTTCATCATCTTATAATTGTCGGTATTATAGCGAAACAAACCGTCGTAGCCATAGAACCGTCCGGAAACGTAGTAGTTCAGTTTCCCGTTGTTACCGGTCACCGACAAGTTATGGTCCTGTGCGAAAGTCGTTTTCTTGTACAGGGCGTCATAATAATCCTCGTTGCCGTAATAGACATATTTGCCGGTAGCATCGACCGTCACCTCGTCAGTTATGCCCTGCTCCTTCCGTCTTTTGAAGTCTTCCAGCCAGCCGAGGGAGAATTCCTGCGTCTTGTTAATGTTCTTAGGGTCGGCCGAATAGTTGTTCCATGCATGATAGGCTTCATAGAAATGACTGGCATATTCATATCCGTCGGTCACGAAGTCGGGAACCGTCACCGGTTTCTGCATGGCGAAATTTCCGGAATAGGTAATGGAAGTCTTGTCCTTAGTCGGCTCTTTGGTGGTGATCAGTACGACCCCGAAAGTACCACGCGCCCCATAGATGGCAGCCGAAGCGGCATCTTTCAAGACAGACACGCTGGCGATATCGTTCGGGTTCAACATCGAGGGATCACCTTCCACACCGTCGATCAGGACCAACGCGCTACCACCCTGCCCGATCGAAGTCGTACCGCGGACATTATAACTCGCCGAACGGGTCGGCTTGCCGTCAGTCAACTGGATGTTCAAGTTGGGGATCGAACCTTGCAGGGCTTGTGTCACATTGGGAACGGAACGATTGTCAAACACTTCGCTGGTCACCTGTTCGACAGCTCCGGTCAGGTTCACTTTCTTCTGTGTGCCATAACCGACCACGACCACTTCGTCCAGCGTCTGCGTATCTTCCACCAAGGCCACTTTCAGCTCTTTCTCTCCTTTCAGTGTGATTTCTTTCGAGATATATCCGATAAAAGAGATGGTTAACACAGCGTCAGGGGCTACTTCCAGCGAAAACTTCCCGTCAATATCGGTCACCGCCCCGTTAGTCGTTCCTTTTTCCACTACATTGGCTCCGATAACGGGTTCTCCGTATCCATCCACAATCGTACCTGTCAGATGATACGTGCCCTGCCGGGCTACGCTTATGATTCCGCCCGGATTGGCGGAATAGATTACAGGGAATCCCTGTAATGCACCTGCGATACATAGCAAACCCGCAAATCGGGTCACTCTACTCTTAATCTCCATGTTTGTTCTTTTTGCGTTAAAACAAATATATTTTCACCTAATTAAAACCGCTGCAAAGGAACAACCGGAGTATTAAATCGCTGTTTACTATCAATTACAATATCGTTACAGAACCAATTCCCTGAACAGTATCTCCAACGTCTGGTCCAAGTCATCGGAGAAACCCGGATGCGGACGTGAAGTCTGGATAGATGCACTCCGCACTGCTGTCAGCCACCGAAACCGTTCCGGGACGTCCAGAGCAGCGATAGGACCGCCCTCCTTCGTACCGGAACAGATTTTATCGAAAACATGCAGATTGGCAAACAACGATTCACGATCCAACTCAGAAGAAAACAGATTCAACTTGTTCTCGTCTACCTTATAAAGCGCCTTGATGTACTTCGCTCTTTTCGAGAACAGAATAATTCCCACATTAAAGAACTCCTCACGTTCTACTTTGGGGACCAAACGGATAACGGCATATTCATATAAGTGCTTTCCTTGCATCTTGTGCTTCTTTTATAAATGTTTCGGAATGTGCCAGTCTCTCACATAAGAACCGGATATAAATCTCTCTTATCTCTTGCGGCCTACCGGGACTTTCACTCCAGTGCAACCAGTCGTCGGGAATCAGAGCCACGATCTCCCGGATCTTCTCTTCCGTCAGCAGGCGTTTCATCTCGGCATCTGCCTCTTCCAACCCGGAAGCTTCGGGCAACAGCACGTGATCTTTGACCTGCACGAACGGACTTACGGCATGCTTTTGCCAGTTCACCCATGAATAATGGAAATAAAGCGAAGCGCCATGATCGATCAGCCACAGTTCCTTATGCCACATCAGCATATTGGTATTCCGGAATGTACGGTCTACATTGGTCAGAAACGCATCCAGCCACACGATACGGGACGCCAACTCAGCCCCGACCTTCGTCACTACCGGGTCGTAAGTAAGAGCTCCCGACAGAAAATGCAGGCCGAGGTTTAATCCCCGGCTGCCTTGCAGCAGATCCTGGATTTCCTCATCACCTTCGGTACGCCCGAAAGCTTCGTCCAGATTCAGAAAGACCAGCTCGGGAACCCGGAAACCAAGTGCACGGGCTATCTCACCGCCAATCAGCTCGGCTATCAACGCTTTCGTCCCATGGCCTGCCCCACGGAACTTCACGACATATTTAAACTCGTCATCAGCTTCCGCCAATGCCGGCAACGATCCGCCTTCCCGAAGAGGCATGATATAACGCGTCACATTCTCTGTTCGTAATTCCATCACATTCCAGTTATTTGAAGATAAAGATACACGTTCTTTTTAAACAAACGAAGGTTGACTACACACTATCTGTTTGTTTTTTCGCCATAATCTGCCAACCGCCTTCACCGGAAAAAGTAAACCGAGTACGGAAAGTGTGTTATAAAGCTACAACTGCCATGCTTCTATCGCCAAACTATAATGCCATAGAGCTTTTGACCTAAGTCGAATACCTTTTCGACCTTGGGCAAAAAGGCTTTCGACAATGGGCAAAAAGGTTTTCGACTTAGGTCGATAAGATAGAAGGATATAAGACAAACATTAAATGATTATATATTAAACCATTATACACATTCATAATCTCTTTATTTTTCACTTAAATAGGTTGCTTCGGATAAGAGACAGAAGGGGGAGCATAGTCAACCTATTTCAGGACGAGACACTGGGTGAAAGCAAATTTTTAAGGTGAAGGCAGTCCCGATGTTCACCTTCACCCTTGTACACTTTGATAATCAAAGAGTGAAAGGACAAGGTGAAGCCAAAACATAACAAGATCCGTCATATGAAAAATAAAAAAGGGGAAAAGCTCCCCTCTATAAACAATTAAAGGCTGTCTCACGACAACCCCTAACCAACTTTGTTAAC
>ENA-OPSK01001548-OPSK01001548.1-human-gut-metagenome-genome-assembly--contig:-NODE-1548-length-16691-cov-2.925222_pt1 | contig 16691 bp, 18 predicted proteins | sample MGYA00241807_ERZ501905 | MGnify/ENA primary metagenome ERZ501905 (study PRJEB25962, sample SAMEA2042111) | human gut metagenome | biome: human gut; feature: human-associated habitat; material: faeces...
CATAAAATAGAAAATCTCTTTACACATAAAAAATCAAAACAGGTTGAGAATTTCGGACTCTCAGCCTATTTTTTTACTTTGGATATCGGAGCAATATGTTCGTTCTGTACAGCATATCATCGGAGTAGCTTGTCTTAGGATTGTATACAAATACAGACTGGACTTTATCATCAGCAGATAAATTATTTTTATCGTAAAGCATATCATAACCATGAGTAGCAATCCGATTTCAGTCAGGATCCAAAACAATCACATTAAAAATGTTAATAATAATTCGCCCATCCAATCCTATAATGCATGAGATAAACGCTCAAGATCTTCTTGCGTGAAAATATAATATACTTCTGTCATACCATCTTAACATTTTGTGCCTTCTAAATAGTACCAGTTCCGTCCTAAAAATATAATTACAATACATGAACTGTTCCGCTGTATTCTGCAACACAATTCATATCTATGTAGTTAATAGCTGTTCTCTTTCTGTTCTTTACCTGTATCATAGTTGTATTATCTATTATATTATACCGACATCCTGTGAATGATGTATAAGTAGTTAATAGCAGTAATGTAATAGCAACAAACCGTTTCTTTCTCACATCTGTATATCTCTACATCCATCTAAATATAACAATAGGGTGCAACTATATAAGTTACACCCTCAAAAGTTCTATGCTTCATTTAAAATATACTTGACTGCCTTTTCTGCTTTGCAAGATGCAGAAACAATGAATTTCACGTCAGATCTCAATGCAGATAACCAGTTTTGTATATAAGCTGTTGAATTTCTGAAACTTCCAGTTGTTTCAATACCGAGAATATTCATAAGATTTGCACTTCCGATTTCTGCAACAAGTTCTTCCTTGCTATAATCTTCACTACCAAAACGAGCAGTTGTTGAGAGACTAAGTCGGTCTAATCGGCTTTTATGCCCGGTGCTGTGTGTTAGTTCATGAAATGCTGTGCTGTAATACTCTGCTTCGTTCTGAAACTGTTCCATAAGTGGTAAATGTATTAGATCACGAGAAGGTGAGTAATACGCTTCATTAGATGCCGTATTCTCTAATACAATATGCTCTCTTGTAATATAATCACTGATTACTTTTTCAGCTTCATCCAGTGGTGGCAGTTCTTTTGGTTCATATGATAACGGTTCAATACCATCTACCTGTGAAATATGAAAGACATTATAATATCTCAACATTGCAATCTGTTTAATCTCTGCTGTTCCGTCTTCTTTCTTTTCTTCAACAGGTAATATCTTCCAGAAGACAAGTATTTCTGATTTCTCTCCTTTGCGAATGCGACCGCCTAATTCTGTCCACTGTTTAAAAGTAGCATATTCACCAGTATGTTTTAATAACATCTGATTTAATAAGGAATAAGGTTTCCTTGTGATTCTGTTGTATGCTCCATTTGCTACACCATTCCAAGGTTTCCGCCAAGGAATTACACCCTTTTCTAACTGTTCAATGATTCTGTCAGTTACCATTTCATACACTGATTTACTCATACAATAATCTCTCCTTTTATGTGTGTGATTTATTTGATGAGATCATTGTACACAAAAACATGTACAATGTAAATGTATAAAGTACACAAATATATATACAATAAAATATGAAAAGTATACATAAAGATGTACAAAAGGTTGATATAATGATAGGAGTATGATATACTGATTAAAATTAGATGCGGAGGGTTAAAGTATTGTTTGCGAATACAATAAAAGAAATTTTAGAAAGTTATAAAGCCAAAGGTAAAAATTTAACACAGAACGATTTAGCTAAAGTATTAGGAATGACAAAGCAGAGTTTTTCTAATAAAATGCAACGAGATACATTTACTGTTGAAGATGCCGTTAAGATTGCGGAGTTTTTAAATATGCAAATTATTATAAAGGGTGAAGAAGAATATATAATTAAATAGTCATTATGAAGGAAGTAGAACTTTTGACTACTTTCTTTTTTTATACTTGAAAACAAGTACATAAAAAAGTGTACAATATAAACAAAAATAAAGTACATATATTTGTGTATTTTATCAATAGACAAAAGTACACGTTTAAGTGTACAATATAATCACAAGGTCAAACAAAACAGATCTACAAAACAACCGAGAAAGCCGAAAGCACTCATAAACTTTAAGCCATATCCCTGTGATCGGTCGGAATGATGCAGAAATAGTCAGGAAGATGCTTAAAGGGTTGTAACAACAAATAAATCATAAGAAGAGGAGAAGAAATTATGTGTATCACAAAGACAGAATTAGAACAGAAGGTACAGGAATTAAGAAGCCTGAAAGCTATGAAAGAAGAACTTGAAAATGAAGTAAAAGCGGTTGAGCATGAAGTTATCTTATATATGACAGAACATAATCTAGATTCAGAAATTACAGACAGTGCAAAAATTACTTATAAAGCACAGAGCAGAACTACACTGGATAAGGATAAGTTAAAGGATATCTTAGGTGATGATTTAAAACCCTTTGAGAGAATAACAAGTTATAACGTGCTACGAATCAGATAATTCAAAAGCTGTCCTAACGGCATGACGGGGAGAGAGGTGAAAGAAATATGCAGAAGCAAGAAATACAATTTGCAGTTAAGACAGACAAAAACAAAGTTGTTCGGTCTATTAGTAATAGTGTCATTACACAGCCTAAGATCTATTTTGATGAATCCAAAGGTCATACAAAATGGTTTGATGATACAAAGTTGTTAAAAAAATAATACATATATAATAGGGAAAGAAGAGGTATTGAATTATGTTAAAGTGGAAATCAAGAACAGAGATAACAAACATTGGAGTATTAGAGTTAGGCAACATTACATTTGATGAAGATTATATGGAAGTATCCATTGATATCTGTGATATGTCTGACGAATTAAAGGAAGAAGTTGAGAAAGCAATTGAAATTGGGAAGGTCAATCGTACTAGAGAAATTGAAAAATTTAACAGAGAACATGGATTTAATATTCCATCTGTATGGAGTGATAAGCCGGTAAAGATTGATTTCACATATTTGCGTGTTGTTATCCGGGAAAACGAGGCGATCAGGACAACGATAGAGGTTGGATTTACAGATTCAGAAAATGAAAAGCTGGAGCAGATGGATTGTAGTATTGCAGTTGATTTATCAGATTATACAGAGGAACTGAAAAAAGCAATCATTAAAATTCTGGTTGACAAGTTCTTTTAAAAGTAAGGGGGCGTGTGTATATGGTGATGGAAATGCGTGTTGATAAAATCACAATTCCGGATCGGTACACACGTACACCGCCTAAAGAGTCCAAGGTAGAAAATCATGCAGTGTATTATATAAAGCACAGGCAATTCAAAAAACAGATTGTTGTCACACAAAATGGATGGTTAGTTGATGGACTTTGTGATTATATCGTGGCGGTTATGTGTGGTATGGAAACGGTAACATGTGAAGTCAATCAACAAAGGATATCGCATGAAAAGCAATGTAAAAGGATTGCAACAACATCTAAACGCGGAAAGCGGAAAATCTTATATCAGAGACAGGATGGGAAATGTGCAATCTGTGGCAGCGCATTACAAATTGATGATTATACCAGTATGGAAAATTATCTGACAATCGATCATATTTTCCCACTGTCCAGAGGTGGAGTCAATACGATTGATAATTTGCAGGGATTGTGTAGAAGCTGCAACAGCATGAAAAGTGACATTGTTTAAAGGAAAGAGGTAAAAGAGAATGGAGACAGTAACAGTAAAAGAATTTGTGGAAGCAGTAACAGGAAAGTTTGTCAGCGTGGAGAGTACAGATCATTATGGTATCAGTTTAGATATTCCGTGTGCAAAGGTGGAATATGAACCGGAATTTGATGAACTTGTATTCAAGGCTGTAGACAGAGAAACAGGAAAGAGTACAAGCCGTACTACATATTCTGTCGGAGAATGTGTGATGGAAATTTTTTACAATGATAAATATCATGAGTATATGATTGAGTTTGTAGGAAAAATACCTGATCTAATTGTCAAGAAAATTGGATAGAGGGAAAGACGGATTATCTAACAAGGCGTTATGGCAGCAGAATTATTATTGACAAAAGAGAAATGAAAAGATATGATGGAATAGGTGATACAACTACCTATAAAGTGTTGTGATTTATTTGTTGGTGGACTGTGCAGAAATGTACAGTCCTTTATCCTATGTAGAGTTCGGACAAATGCAGAGTTTATGCCAATTCCTACTAAAATAGTAGGATATAAAGCGGTAAAAAACAGGTGTCGGTATTACGGTCGGTGAGAAGATGTTGTACAAACAATGGGGCTTGGAATATCAAAGGATTTTCAGGAAGATAGTGTTAATAAAGGAAAATCTTTGGGAAGAGTAGTTGTTATGGGGGATTATGATAGTTTCACAATGTGAAACTGATTGCTGTTCGATGTAAAATTTATAGGTGTGATGTAGAATTGTGTACACAATATATAGTACGAAACAAAGAAAAACATACAATATATGGTATGTAATTAAAACAAAAAACACAATACATAACGAACATAAACCATCAGTTCATCATCACCGCCAGAACAATCCCATTCCCATCACGGAAACAATATACCATCAAAACAAATTGTCTAATATATAAGGATTATGGTACAATATGATTATACAAAGGAGATGGTTACAGGGGAACCATAATAAGATCATCCGTAGATTCAAGAAACCATTGCAATGAGATTTCTATGCAGTCAGAACAGGGATTGCTGCATATACTGGCAGAAGCGGAAGAAGATGTTAGTAATATGCGAGTTGCGTCAATCCAACAGACGTTTGATGACATACGCAAGACCCTGTCAAATATAATAAAATAAGAAAGGATGTGGTTACATGAGCAATCGTGAAGAAGCGAAACAGATTATTGACAAATTACCAGAATACAAAATTGAGAAAATTCTTTTATTTTTAAAAGGAATAGAATTTGATGATGAGATGGAAGACGATATTTTCTGTGAAAACATGGTGCAGAAGTATCTGAATGATGACAGTCCTGATAAACATGATACGATTACTATAGAGGAGTTTGCAAAACAGGAAGGTATTGTATTGTAAAAGAACATAGTCATATAGTTTACGAAGAAGTAAATGGTGACTGTGTTATTTTTTTATCTCCAAATAAGAACGTATGTTCTAAAACAATTGACAAGAACATATGTTTGTGATAACGTAGAGGTTATAAAAGAATTCTATATAAGTGCTCCTTTGAAAAGTTATAAGATTTAGTTGTTTAATCGGCGCAATATGATATAATAAAAAATATTAAAAGGTTATCAAAAACCAAAAGAAAAAGGAGTATGATATAGAATGATTGAAAAGATACAAGACTATTTACGATTTACTGGAATGAGATATCAGAATAAAATTATTTTTACGATATCGTCCATAGCTTTAACAATTGACAATGCCAATAAGATTGATATATTGAATATTTTGGAAAGTAACTATGATGAAAAAATTCTCTATAAGAAAATAGTTGAATATGTTCCCGAAGAAATCAAAAGTTCTATTAAAGGGTTATTGGATTATCAGATTATTCCGAAAGAGATATTCAAATATATATTTGGAGAGATATTGAATTTTGACAAAGAGGATTTAATTCAACTTGTTAAATTTATGGATGTTAATGATGACATAATGGATTATGGACTGATAGATAATGTGAGTATAAATAGATTAGTGATTAAATTATTAGAGACATGTAAGGGTAGTTCCTTGTTAAATGCTGATTGTGGATCTGGAAAGTTTCTTATGCAATCTTCAGAGGTAGGTTTGGCAAAACATGTTCGTGGATATAGCATTAAAGAAATAGATTACCATATAGCATGTGTAAGAGCATATTTGCAAAAAGATATTATAAGTGCTATCAATATGAGAGATTTCTTAGAACAATCCAATTTAGAGAAATTTGATATGATATATGCGACATATCCGTTTGGCTGTTCAACAAAAAAAGAGATAGCTTTACCCATTCTAGAGAAATTAAATATTAAATGTTGTTCCAAGGCAAAATTATTACGTTCTACTAATATAATTGCGACATTGAATTTGCTTGATAATTTAAAAGAGAATGGTATATTAGTATCTTTGATTTCTGAAGGCGTACTTTTTAATTATTCAGATAAAGAATTCCGGAAGTTTATGATAGATAATAATTATTTAGATACTATTGTTTCTTTGCCTAACGGAATTTTATTTCCTTATGCATCTGGGCTGAAAACATCATTACTTATTTTGAAAAAAAGTAGGACTGCTTCTGATCCGATATATATGATAGATGCGACAGAAATTTGCGAAATACAACGGAGAGGAAAAATTTTTACAGAAGAAAATATAGATCAAATTGTTAATAAGTATATTGACAAAAAAGAATTTTGTATTGCAAAAGAAGAAATTAGAAACAATGATTATTATCTTGGAGTAGATAGATATAAAAATGTTCGTAATCAACTAATAAATCCAATATCTCTGAATCAAGTAAGTAAAAAAATATTTAGAGGTTATCAGATAAAGGCATCTGAATTAGATGAAATAGTTACAGACGATTTTGAAAAAACGGATTACAGAATTGTAAACATATCAGACGTTCATGCGGAAGGTTTTGTTGATAAAAAACTTACACCGATTATTGTCAATGATGAAAAGAAATTTGAAAAATATTGCTTGGAAGACGGAGATATAATTATTACTGCGAAAAATTCAACAATTAAGACAGCAGTATATAGACAGTATGGAGATACAAAAGCAATCTTGACAGGAAATCTTATAGCAATTCGCTTAAAAAAGGGTATTGTATTTCCGTGTTATTTAAAGACTTTTTTTGATAGTGAGGATGGTCAGGCTGCTATTAAGTCTATACAGACAGGAACTACAATTATATCAATCAATCCTAATAATTTAAAAGAAATACAGATACCGCTATTATCAATTGATAAGCAAAAAGAATTTTCCGATATATTTCTGATGGATATAAAAAAAATTATGTATCTTCTAGATAAATATGAAGAGGTTAAAAATCAATTGAAAAGTATATATGATAGAAGAAGTAAATATTAGGTTTGCGATAACCTAAATAAAAAAAGTTGCAAACTACTTGACTTTGTATAATAGAAGTGCTATTATAATCTCATGAAAAAGAGCTTCGATGTTTACCAGACATCAAAGCTCGAAATAAGAAAGAGCGTTACCAGCGTTCTTTCAAATATTATCGTACAGATATCACGTGAATGATAACTATACTATTAATTTAACCAAACCAAGTATATCACAAAAAATCATTTCGTGACAAGTGGGAACGTTTGTTCCTCATATCTGTCGATAAATTTCCAACTTAACAATTGAATGAGTGGAAAAATAATGAAATATATGAGCGTTGTAATTTTACATATAGCGCATATGTTTAATTTTTGTACTCAAAATGTACGTTGAAAATTGAATACGGTGCAGTTCTGGCAGTGAAGAATATAGAATTAGGCAGCAGAGCCTATATATTTTTTGCATACAGATGAGTAGCTAAATTACTTGAATAATATCCTAGAAATCAGCAGGGTATTGTTTTGGTACAGAAAAATTACAAGAAGGAGCAGATATGAATGGAATTAAATAGGACAGATTATATTATTCTGAAGCTATTAAAGAAAAATAAATGTACTTCTTTTTTTGAAGGAATGACATTACAGGAAATTATGGATGTAACACAGACAACTCGTCCAACTACATATAGAAAGATGATGAATATGAAAAAACTTGGATATGTAGCAAAGGGATGTAAGTCGATTCAAGCAGATACATTTTATCTACTTGATAAAGGAATCAATTTCATAGAAAGAAAAGGAGAGGTATAACATGATTAAGAAAGACGTTGCAGTAATAGGACTTGGCTTAGCAGGAGAAACAGTGGGGTATGGATTCCAACAAAGGAATTATCCCACACTTTTGATTAACGGTAGCGAGCAGGACAATCAGACGATATCTGCTGCCAAAAATGTACTTGTTTTGCGTGGATATGACGGACTAGCTGGAGATAGGGATCTTGCTTTGAAAGCTTTGAAAGACAATATCGATATCGTCAAAAAAATAAAAGGAATCGAACAAAAAATTATATTACCAATTGCTTCAGGCGGTGGAACTACAGGAAGTGGAAGCATTACTCATGTGAGCGACATCATATGTGATAATCCGGAAAAGATTGTATGTCCGATCGTGCTAATGCCAAGAAAAGACGAATCCATCCAAAAAAGAATTAACGCATATAATACGGTTAAAGAACTGATGGAAATTGAAGAATTAGGCGCAATGATTCTGGTAAATAATGATGCTCACAAGGATCTGCAAAAGATTAATGAGACGCTTATCAATATGCTTGATAGATTCTTTACGGACAGTTCTGTATCAAAGGGATCTAACTTTGATGACTCGGAGAAAATGAAAATGTTAAGAGAACATGGAGTGTTTGTACTGGCAATGTTATCTGGAAAAGATAGATCAATATCAACACGAGATATGATAAATGTTTTGACTGCAAAGAATATCTTTTTACCGCTGATGAATGATGGTGTAGTGGGAAATATCGGTATTATCAATCAAAAGGATAATCACTTAGACGAGCATGAAATCATACAAGCAGTAGGAACACCAGAAAATATTTTTACTGGAAATAACGGAACAGCAAATATCGTGTGCCTGTCTGGATTATCATTCCCAGTGGATTATATCTCTGAATTGGGGAAATCAGCAGCAGAAGAGCAGCGAGAAAGAATGGGTAAGCGCAGAGCCTTGCAGTTAGAAGAAATCAATATAGGATTGGAAGATTCTAAGAAAACAGCGTCATCACAGAAAACAAGCAAACGTAGAAAATCAAGTTTGGATTTGCTGCGAGAATTGGATGAGGATGATACAGAGCTGGACAGTTAAGATAATGCGTGAATAGCAAAGAAACAAGGCAATAACAGGAAGGAAACATGGGAAACATGGAGAATCATATTATGAGCAAATCCATAGAAGAAAAGATTATTGATGTGCTATTTGAAAAGAATAGAATTAATTTAGTAATGAAGGATGATTTGGCACAATTTCTGAAAGAGAGGTATGTGCCAGGAATAAAGAAGAGCAAGATTAAGAAAGCAGAGCTTATGGAAATTGCTTATAAATATATTACGCCTGCAACATTATTAGATTTTGCAACATTGGACAGATTCGGATTGTTGCAATGTGATATTGAAGAAATACTAAATGTCGGAAAGGTTATGGTAAAACGGTTAATCAATGCAGGGGAAATAAGAGTGCTTGCAACGGTTACAGATTCACGTGGTAGTTTTAGTATTAAGTATCATGTGTGTAGTATTCTGGATATTATCAAAGTTTCAAAGAATGAAAATTTAAAGCCAAAGAGAACGATTCAGACAAAGGTCAATAATCTTCCAGAAACAGTTGAGAATATAGCACGGGCATTGTATATCATCAATAAATCAGCAAAAGTGTCCAGAGATACAAAAAGCATAAGATATAGAAGTGGTGATTATAGAGTCTGCAATGCAGCAAAGACAAGAATGTTGAGTCACTATTGCTTAAAGGATGCAGTGATTAAAAAATTGATTGCAGAAAACCGCATGGAATTTGTAGGTATCAATAAGCAAAAGCTACCTGATGGGAATGTGCAATATTTAGAACTATATAAAATAGGAAGATTTTCATTTCATTTATTGTGTGAAGATACGTCTCGGTATAAAGCGAATTTTATTTTGAGTGATATCTATGATTTAATCAGTGCAGATAAAAGTCGAGATATCAAAATGACATACAAAGATGCAGTACATTTATTAGAAACGTATTCAGGCGCATATCTTGCCAGAAATAACAACTGAGATTATGAAAAAAGGAGATTAAAAATTATGATGAACAAAGTAATGGACGAAGCAACAGGAACCAGAACACCAGAGCAGATTTTTGAGATAGTGAACGATTATGCACTTACTACACTTAGTCTAAGAAAAGGTAAAAAGGAAGTTATGGCGATGCAGATTAATCAATATGAAAAGACTCCGGTAGGACATGAATTTTTCCAGACGTGTCAAATGGATGGGGCAAGATTTGCTCTCAACGAAGAAAATTTAGTAGCAATTAAAAGCGAATATAACGAAGAAGCAGATTTCTTGTATATTACATGCGAACTTCCGAACGGAATGGAACTTAACCTGATGATTTTGAATATGGAAGATAACAAAAATGAATTTGCTGAAAATGGATGGAAGGAAATTGATGTATATGCTTTGAAAGATTTTCTGAAAGAAATGAATGGTTACTATCATGTTTCGGTAAAGGTCACAGATGCATTTGGACTTAATATCAAAATCAAGAATCCACCTTTGACATATATCAATGACGAAGAAGAGTTGATTCTTCATGTAGGAGAGGGATCTGACTCACTTAGACTTCCGCTTTACGATGACAGTGTAAATATTTTTTATATGAAAGAAAGTGACCGTTCCAAAGAAGTTATTATCAAACCATTTGGTCAGCCGTTCCTGGAAATCAAAATGCTATTTATTTTCAAATAATAAGGAATAGTCACTGAACTAAATTATAGATTGGCGGTATCTATATAGGATACTGCCTGTGCAGCAAGGGAAGGCACATTGCATTGTGGCGGTGTGCCAGATTCAAAGAATGGAGGAGAAGAATTATTATTACGATGATGAAAAATGATAAAGTGTGTACTGTTAGATCTTTAGATTTAGTAAATTATCTGTGTAATCATGGATACCGGATAAAAAAGGTGATTGATTCAGATAAGAATTCAAGGTTTAAAGTATTTTTATTTGAGGACAGTAAGAATTTACAGAGTTGTATTTCTACATACCTTTTAAAGAGAGGGGTGTAATTCTTATTGACAAATTGTAACAAAAGAATAACAGACATTATAAAAGATACAGATATTGAAACATGGACAAAAGGACAGCCAATTATTATTTCTGCCGGAACGGGAGCTGGAAAGTCCTATTTTATAAAAAATGTTCTTTATAAATATGCGAAGGAGAGGCATGGGAAAATTCTTATGTTAATCCATAGAAGAAATTGTGTGAATCAGTTTCAAATGGAAATCGAAGCAGATTATAAAACAGATGTAATTACAATTATGACCTATCAGAAATTGGAAAATAGCAAGTTGTTTTACGAGATAGAATATGATTTATCGCAATATATGTATGTAGTTTGTGATGAATTTCATTATTTTTTTAACGATAGTAGTTTTAATAACCATACAGATATTTCCTTTAATATGATAATGGGAAATACAGCTTCTATCAATATATTTATGTCAGCCACAGGTGATTATATGTCTCGGTATATTAACAAATATATTAAAGATAACGGCTTGAAAGAAGCAATTCAATATAAGATACCATTAGATTTTTCGTTTATCAATCAGTTAGTATTTTTCAATAATGATACGGATATGGAGAAGCTTATAGAAAAGTGGAAGAAAACAGGAGAAAAGGGAATATTTTTTATACAGTCAGCAGAAAAAGCATGTAAGTTGCATAAGAAATATGAAAAAATAAGTGTATTTAACTGTAGTGAAAGCAATAAAAATTATAAAAATGTTGATGAAAATAAAATTGAGGACATACTTAAAAATGAACGGTTTGAGGAACAGTTCTTGATTACAACAGCTTGTTTTGATGCTGGAGTAAATATTATCGACACGGAGTTAAAGAATATTGTAATTGATATAGTTGATATAGGGTCATTGATTCAATGCATTGGTAGAAAACGTATCCAAAACGAAGACGATAAAGTAAATGTATATATCAAAAATATTAATAACAATAGGCTTTCAGGACTTAGGGCTAGTATGAAGCAACAAGTTGAAATGGCAGATGTATACAAAAAGAATGAATCAGTCAATGATTTGATTAATAAGTTTTATCGAAAAAATGATGTGAACAATATTTTGTACGACGAAAATGTTTATGATGAGAGCGGAAAAGTTATTTTTGGGCAGTATATAAAGAAAGTAAATGATATCGTATATTTCAAAAAAAGAATAGATATTGCAGAATATACAATTATGATAAATTTTTATGGTAAATTTGCTTATTGTAAAAAATTGGCTAAACAGCTCCAGTTTTTTAATGATAATACAAATGCGTATACATATACACTGCTTCAAGAAGAAAATCGTCATTTAGAGGAGTACTTGAAACAATTAGTCGATGATAAAGTTGTTTTTCTTAGACAGGCAGATAGAATTGAACTTATTAAAAAGATTAATGTGAAACAAGACGGGAAATTGCTCAAGAGTAAAAATACTTTAAATGAAGTTTTAAAAGAAAAAGAAATTAATTATAAAATAAAAGAATTTGAGACAACTCGTTGGATACTGTCTAAAAATGGAAAAAAAGAAAAGAAGAAATATAAACATGCATGGAAAATAGTAGCTTGTGCAGAAGGTGAATCTAAAGATTAGTTTAAAGATTAGTTTTTTCGTCATAAAAAGTCATCATAAAAAAGTTGACCCCCCAATTTGGGCGTAAGTCTTATAATAGAGGATACATCCAAAAAGGGGGGCAGTTTTGAAGATAAATAATAGCTTGTAAAAGAAAAAATATTTTTACTATTTTTAAAATAAATTAGTACGCAAAGGGGGTGTGGGGGAAATGCAAAAAAGATCATAATTCATTTAGTCGCACTAGCATTTTGTGAGCTTTAGCGAGCAATATGCGTATGTAAGACTTATGAATTTGGTCTTCTTTCCCCAACTATTAATACTTCATTGTTTTATAGATAAAATTTTCAAGTAAAAATCACGGAATACATTATAACTACGGGATTTTTCAGTAAAACGGCATCCTTTAAAGTCTCCCTATATATTATATATATTAGGGAGGAATGGAATGATGCGAAAATTGCAAAAAACGTTTATTTTACAAGGAAAACTGGGAGTTTTAGCTGTAGGTATTGACTGCGCAGAACGCTTATTGTTGTAGGTAGGTTGTGAGTCGTCCCTTGCGGGACGATAAGCTTTTTGCAAGCAAAAATCTACATTGTAAAAATAAAAAGGAGATTGTTATGAAAAAGGAATATAAGGAATGTTTTAACAAACACATTATTACAAAATCAATCTTATTATCTGGGTTGGTTACTTGTGAGGAACAGATCAATAGATACGCATATATGGAAAAGAAATGGAAGAATCACTATGAAGCAAATGATCCTGTGTATTATGAATCTTATAAAGTGTGTCGTTTAGAATGGATGGGGATGAGAGAAAAGATACAGGCTGTGCTGCAGAAGAATCAGTATCTTATGAGTCAAATTATACAGATGGTAAAAAGAGAGGAATATAGATTACCGCAGAAAGATGTAAGAGCAGTTATAGATTTGATTGATTCAGGGGAATACGAATATAGAGAAGGATAGGATAGACGATAAAAACTTTGCAATTAAAGACTTGCTTGAAACCAATTTGTCGATTAGGATTAAATCTTCGACTACCCACGTTCTGGTGGTGGTCGGTGCAACAATTTGTTACGGTCGAATTTTCGACTATGAATTTAGGTCAGATGGAGAATCTGATAAAGAGGGAAAGCAAGATAGTATCTCTTGTCTCTGCCTTTAACGTTGATTTACGTTGTAAAAAATACTAGACTTTACATAAAAATAGAAAGCCGATATCCAAAGAATGGTGGTGCGGGTGTGAATGCGGATGGTCAGCCCCAGTTTGGGGCTAACATGATTTAGTAGTTCACGGATTGTTAAGTGCTGAATGTTACAACAATGAACCGTGGTTTGTTGGAAAAGACGTGGCAGAGGCTTTAGGGTATGCAAATCCTAAAAATGCAGTCCCTAAACATGTATTAGACGAAGATAAGCTGAGTACCCAAATCGAGTACGCAGGTCAGAGAAGGACAGTAACGGTAATTAATGAATCTGGTCTTTATGCTCTTATCTTTGGAAGCAAATTAGAATCAGCAAAAAGATTTAAGCATTGGGTTACTTCCACAAATAAAATCGGGGGGGAGGACTCCAGAGCAAGCCAACCTACCATCAAAAAACAGTCATATATAATGGGGCTATAGCGCGCTTTAAGAGTAAAATTCGCACTGTTATTTGCAGGTTATAAAAGTTACATGTAACGTACCAGAAGAGGAATAAAGAGCATCTGAGAGCGTTTCAGGGTATAAATCCAGGGGTAAAAGTGCTGATTATGAAAGAGCGATTTCATCTTAAAAAATGATAAAAAATATAGGATTACAATAAAGTAAATGGGTAAATATACGGAAGGGGAGATTATTATAAGTAGCATTTTAAAACAGGTAAAACGGTGTAGAATATTAAAATTGAATATTTTTAAATGCCTGACAGAAAAAGAAAATCAGTTGAGAAAAGAATGGAAGAATTGTCATAGACCAGAATTGAAGTCTGCTGCCAAGAAAGCATATATGGAGGAAATTGAAAGGTACACAGAGACCAGAAGCATTTCGTCTGACAAGATCTATAAAGATAACAAAGTAAAAGAAGAATTACAGATTGCATTATTTGAAAATGATATTATACGGTTGGCAAAGGATAATCTGTCAAATGTCCCATTTATAGAGGAAGTTGTATTCGTGGAATGTAAGGGGGAAACAGCCAAACCTATTTTAAAGCAGATTATTGATCGAGGAATTGATATTGCAGGTAAGCACTTTATTTTTTATAGCAGTTCTACGGGACAATTAAAAGATCAAGAAATCACATTACTGGACGCAAAATTTTATAAAGATAATAAGAATCGTTTACTGTGCGGATTGACGGAAGAGATCATCAATGCTCACGGTGGAATCAATATGGGAAAGTTTTTAGCCTACAAATCTTTGAATTTATCTCTGAGTGTACAGACAGAGTATGTGATTGATATTGATGAAGTTTTGGTTGTAAAAGATTTTGAAACTCTTGTGAACGGTAAAGTGAATTACTTGGATGTAGACACATTTAATATAGAAGAAACAGAGATGAAAGTTCCGGTTCCTCATACGGATGGAGCAGGGATGTTTATGCCGGGAACGCTTCTTTGCAGTTGTCAAATTCGCGGCGGATGGATTAAAGGCGCAATTTTTCCTTTTGATTTCTGTAAGTTCATTGAAAAGCACTCGTGTGAATCCTTTATTTTAGATGCATGGAATCGTCCAGTCCCCATAGAAACAGTTAAACGAATGAAAATTATTTTGACACAAAGTCAGTTGAAAATGTGGCAGTATTATGAGTCTATGGATGATTACAGAGAAAAATTTAAAAAATCTGGTGCGGCGATTACAATCAATAATTTTGCAGAACCAGTGGAGAAAGAGGATATCCGCTTAAGTTATCAACCTCTCCAGACACTTCCACGAGAAAAGTTTACGGAGGAGAGAATGGAACAGCTTTGCAAAAGATCCGTTGACTATATCAATCGAGCAAAAACAGATCCAGATGTTGCGCTCCAGATTATGGGGATTGACATGGAAAGGGAAGATGTAAAATTAGATGGTTTGTATATGGCAATCAAATTGTATCCGCAATTGTTATCTGATGGGTATGTAAAAAAGAAAGTGCAGGAGCGCATTAAAACAGAACGAAAAAAGATGCAATCTGGCAGGATTTATGTAAAAGGTATTCAAGCCTATATTTGCCCGGATTTATATGCTTTCTGTCAGTGGCTGTTTTGCGGCGAAGAAAATCCCAAAGGATTGATACCACAAAATCATGTTTATAGTAAATATTATAATGAGCAGGATATATCAGAAGTGTGTTGTATTCGATATCCTCACTTGTCTGATTGTGAACATGGAATCCGGTTACTGATCCAATCAGAGGAATGTAAGGAATGGTTTTCTGGTGATGATATTGTCATAAGTACACATGATCTACTGACAAAAACATTACAAGCAGATGTAGATGGAGATCATATGTTTGTTATTTCTGATTCTGCGTTTTTAGATTGTCTGGGTGAACAGAAATCCCCTTTGTATTATCGGATGGGTTCTGCGCCAAAATCTCAGATTACAAGACTGGAAATGTATCAATGCTTGGAACGTAGCTTTGATAATGAGAATATAGGGAATGTGTCAAATGCAATTACAAAGATTTTGAATGAAGAGAATCCTGATATCAAATTAGTCAGAATTTTGTGTGCATATAACAATTATGTGATTGATTTTCCGAAGACACAATTATCTTTGGATTTGAAGGAATATACACCAATTTATAATAAGTATAAAGAGCAGGATGTGTTCCCACCATATTTTTTCCAGTATGCGAAAGGTAAAAGGAGAGATCTGTGCTGTGACTTCCATTCATATCACAATGTCGATCGAGTGTCAGAATATATAAAAAAGAAGACAAGCAATGGAATTACCAAGATTTCATGTCTGGACGATGTAAACGGTTTTAATCCTGAAATTCTAAAAGATATGAGCATTCCGGTCAAGCGGGATTCTGAGGATTACGAGAGGATGAGAAAACTTGTACTGAAACTGAAAATGAGAGCATCCTCTTATCTGAGGCGTTTAATATCAGAATATAATCAGGCATACAATGACCAGATACTTGCAAAAGAATTGATCTATATTTTCTGCCTCAAGCAATTTGATGAAATTATTCCAGACCGAAAAATGGCAGCATCATATCTGGTGGATATAGAG
>ENA-OPSK01001563-OPSK01001563.1-human-gut-metagenome-genome-assembly--contig:-NODE-1563-length-16557-cov-4.843534_pt1 | contig 16557 bp, 14 predicted proteins | sample MGYA00241807_ERZ501905 | MGnify/ENA primary metagenome ERZ501905 (study PRJEB25962, sample SAMEA2042111) | human gut metagenome | biome: human gut; feature: human-associated habitat; material: faeces...
CGGATAGGAACGGCAAAATTTTTTACACTTCTATTGCTTCTTTATCACACATCAATAAAGTCTCAGGGTATGAAACAGCTGATGGCAGGCGGTGGTGTAACCCTTATCGGTACAACCCTGGTTCCTCTGCTTTCTGGTCTATTCGGTTAATTAACAAGAAGGAGGTAATCGCCTTTGGACAGCATACTCCAACAGATAACAGACTGGCTGAAAGAAATGCTCGTTTCAGCTATTATGGGAAATCTGTCGGGGATGTTTGAGTCCGTCAACAACCAGGTTGGCGAGATAGCAACCTCCGTTGGCATGACACCGGCGAATTTCTCGCCGGACGTCTTTGCCATGGTACGCAACATCTCCGAGTCAGTGATTATCCCGATAGCAGGCTTAATACTGACCTTCATTGCCTGCTATGAACTAATTCAAATGATTATTGACCACAACAATCTGGCGAATTTTGAGACATGGACATTTTTCAAATGGGTGTTCAAGACCTTCGTTGCGGTCATGTTAATCACTAACACATTTAACATTACGATGGCTGTGTTCGATGTCACGCAGAATGTCATCACAGCAAGTGCCGGAATTATATCTGGAAGTACGGCAATCGATGCTTCTGCTCTTGAAAACATGGAAGATACACTGATGGCTATGGATCTTGGTCCTTTGCTGGGTGTATTCCTGCAATCCTTTATCGTGCAGGTCACGATGTCCGCTTTGGCAATCATCATCTTTGTGATCGTCTACGGTCGAATGATTGAAATTTATCTGATGGCCAGCCTTGCCCCGATTCCGCTTTCCACTTTTGGAAACAGAGAACAGAGCAATATCGGACAGAATTATCTGCGTTCGCTGTTTGCAATCGGATTCCAGGGATTCCTGATTATGATCTGCGTGGGCATTTATGCGGTGCTGATTCAGTCTATCGCATTCAGTGATGACATCATCGGTTCTATCTGGGGTGTTATGGGCTACACCGTCCTTTTGTGCTTCACCCTGTTTAAGACTGGTTCGCTTGCGAAGGGTGTATTCAGCGCTCACTAAGGGAAGGAGGAAATTGTTTGGCAGCGTATATTCCCGTACCTCGTGACCTGACGAGGGTAAAAACAAAAGTGTTCTTCAATCTGACGAAACGGCAGTTACTTTGCTTTGGTGCGGCGGCGCTCATCGGAGTGCCGATTTTCTTTCTGGTCAAAGCAACCGGAAATGTGAGCCTTGCAGCACTGTCCATGATGATCGTCATGTTACCGTTGTTCTTTCTGGCAATGTATGAAAAGGATAGTCAGCCGTTGGAAGTGGTTGTAGAACACTTCATTCAGACCAAATTCGTTCGTCCCAAGGTTCGCCCTTTTAGGACAGACAACTATTATGATGTGTTGATGCGTCAGTATCAACTTGAAAAGGAGGTTGAAAAAATTGTTTTTCAAGAAGAAAACGCAGACAAGAGAGGTCAAGATGCCTGCAAATCTGAACCGCAAACAGCAGAGAGAGATTAAGGCTGTTTTGGAAAGAGCAAAGAAAGACAATGGTATTCCCCAGACGGCACAGCAGTCCATTCCTTTCCAGAGGATGTTCCCGGACGGTATTTGCCGTATTACAGACAGCTTTTACACCAAGACCATTCAGTTCCAGGATATCAACTATCAGCTGGCACAGCAGGAGGATAAAACAGCTATCTTTGATGAGTGGTGCAGTTTCCTGAACTTCTTCGACAGTTCAATCCATTTTGAGCTGTCTTTCATGAACATGAGTACCGATGCAGAGAGTTTTGAGAAAAGTATTCGTATTCCCTTCCGCAAAGATGCGTTTAATGCAGGTTTCCGTATTAAACATATCGGTGAAGTATTATATGCTTCTGTTAAAAATGAATTTGACGCAGTTGTTGATAAGTGTGAGGTTGTTATTTACACAGATCCTGCTGAATGTACAAGAATTCGTCATGAAGTTGCAATCCCAACATTTGACAAACGTGATGACCGTCTGAAATCTCTGACAGATGAATCTGTTGATGTTTATTACAGCTGTATTCTTTGCCAGGCATTCTCTCCATCTCACGTATGTGTTGTTACACCGGAACGTCTGGGACTTTGTGGAGCAGTTTCATGGTTAGATGCAAAAGCTACAAACGAACTTGATCCAAACGGACCTTGCCAGGTTATTACAAAAGAAAGACCAATCGATGAAAGAATTGGTGAATATGAAGATGTAAACGAAGCAGTACAGAAATTCTCTCAGGGCGCTCTTCAGGATGTATCTCTGTACTCTATCATGGAAAAACCAATGACATCCTGTGGATGTTTCGAATGTATCTGCGGTATTGAACCATTCTCTAACGGTGTTGTTATTACAAACCGTGAATACGCAGGTATGACACCACTTGGAATGACATTCCCAGAACTGGCTTCCATGACAGGTGGCGGTGTTCAGACACCTGGATTTATGGGACATGGTAAACATTTCATTGGTTCTAAGAAATTCATGAAAGCAGAAGGCGGTATCGAACGTATCGTATGGATGCCAAAAGAATTAAAAGAAACTGTTGCTGAAAGAGTAAATCAGACAGCAAAAGAACTGTACGGAATTGACAACTTCATCGATATGGTTGGTGATGAAACAATCGCAACAGATCCTGAAGAATTAGTTGCATTCTTAACAGAGAAGAACCATCCGGCTCTTTCTATGGATCCGATGATGTAAAAAGAAGGTGGAGTTTTCTCCACTTATGCGAAATGGGAGACACTTTCCGAAAATGCGGGAAGTCTCCCGTTTCATACTTTTGCGGAAAGTTGACGGAAAAAGTCGAGTATTAAAACTTTTTTCTGGAAAGTTTTTCATGAAACTGCATGGGGAAACTTGTCAATATAGTCCGTAATGTAGTATAATACAGAGTGGTAAATGCTGATTGCCATAAAGTGTTTGCCGTTTATAAAAAATATGAAGGAGGCTAACTGAAATGCCGTTTAATCAGAAACCACAGAAATTCAATGCAAACATTAACACAGTTGAAATTGGCTGCGGGGACAAAGCAATCAAATTAGGAGGAGAAAATACTTTTCCTTTCTATACTTTTGACGCACCCATGGAAAATGCACCAAAAGTAGGTGTGGAAATTTCAGATATGGGGCTTGCTAATGTTCCAGGTATCCAGGAATACTATGCAGGTGCAACAACTATGGCTGAAATCGCTAAAAAAGCTGAAGCTGTAGAAGGTGCTGATTTCGTTTGCTTACGTTTGGAAGGCGGAGATCCAAATGGAGCTGACAAATCCGTTGACGAGTTAATCGCTATTGTAAAAGAAGTTGGAGATGCTGTTACTTGCCCATTAGTTGTTGAAGGATGTAAAAACGTTGAAAAAGACGCTGAATTACTTCCTAAAGTAGCTGAAGTTTTACAGGGTAAAAACGCATTAGTTCTTTCTGCAAGAGAAGAAAACTACAAAGCTGTTGGTGCAGCAGCAGGTCTTGCTTACAATCAGAAGGTTGGAGCTGAGTCCGCAGTAGATATTAACCTTGCAAAACAGTTAAACGTTGTAATGACACAGTTAGGTGTAAAAGCACAGGATATTGTTATGAATGTTGGTTCTGCAGCAGTAGGATACGGTTTTGAATACGTAGTTTCTACAATGGATCGTATTAAAGGCGCTGCATTATCTCAGAACGATAATATGTTACAGATGCCAATCATCACAACAGTTGCTGATGAATCCTGGAGTGTAAAAGAAGCTATGGCTTCTGAAGAAGATATGCCAGAATGGGGTTCTCTTGAAGAAAGAGGTATCAGCATGGAAGTGCAGACAGCAGCTGCTGTTTTAGCATCTGGTTCTGACGCTGTTATTCTGAAACATCCTCAGTCCGTTGCAACTATTTCAAAAATGATTAAAGAATTAATGTAATCGTAAAACAGGAGGATTAAAACAAATGGGATTAACAGGTATTCAAATCTTTAAAATGACACCAAAGAAAAACTGTAAAGAGTGCGGTTGCCCTACATGTATGGCTTTCGCTATGAAAGTTGCACAGGGCGCTTTGGAAATTTCAAAATGTCCACATATGTCTGATGAAGCTTTAGCTGAATTATCTGAAGCTACTGCTCCGCCAATGAAAACAATCAAAGTCGGTGCGGGCGACAATGAATATACATTAGGCGGCGAAACAGTTTTATTCAGACATGAAAAAACATTTGTAAGCAAGCCAAGATATGCAGTAGCTCTGTGCACATGTATGGATGATGCTACAGTAGAGGCGAAACTTGCAGAAATCCCGAAGGTAGATTATGACCGTATCGGTGAAAGAATGTATGCTGAACTTGTATATGTAAACTGTGGCGAAGGTGCAGATGCAGCTAAATATACTGCACTTGTAGAAAAAGCTGCAGGTCTTGGCAGAACTTTAGTTCTTGAATGTAAAGATCCTGAAATCGCAAAAGCAGCTCTTGCAGTATGCAAAGACAGCAAACCGGTCTTAAACGGTGCAGATGCTTCCAACTATGAAGCAATGAACGCAGTTGCTACAGAAGCAGGTGTTGTTCTCGGTGTATCCGGTAAAGACTTAAATGAATTATATGATACAACAGCAGCTCTTGAAAAACTCGGAAACAAGAACCTTGTTCTTGATACAACAGGCGCTGACATCAAAGAAACCTTTGCAAACACTGTACAGGTTCGTCGTGCAGCTCTGAAAGATCAGGACAGAACATTTGGTTATCCATCTATCGTAAACCTTGTTAAGATCGCAAAAGGTGACCTTCACTTACAGGCAGCTTTAGCATCTATGTTTACAATGAAATATGGTTCCATCATCGTTATGGAGCAGATGACATATGCAGAAGCTCTTCCATTATATGGTCTGCGTCAGAACGTTTTCACTGATCCGCAGAAACCAATGAAAGTTGAGCCAGGCATCTATCCATTAAATGGTGCTGATGAGAATGCAGTAGTAGTTACTACTGTAGACTTCGCTCTTACATATTTCGTAGTATCCGGCGAGCTGGAGCGTTCCGGTGTTCCGCTTAACCTGGTAATCAATGATGCAGGCGGACTTTCCGTACTGACATCCTGGGCAGCTGGTAAATTCTCCGGCAACAGCATTTCCGCTTACATCAAAGAAAATGTTGAGCCTAAGGTAAAATCCAGAAAGCTTATTATCCCAGGTAAGGTAGCAGTTCTTAAGGGTGACCTTGAAGCAAAACTTCCTGGATGGGAAATCATCGTTGGACCAAGAGAAGCTGTACAGCTTGTTAAATTCTTAAAAGATATGCAGGCTGACGGTCAGATCTGATCGGAATGACATGCCGGACCGGTCATCTGACCGGTCTGGCTCTTAATAAGAAGCATACAGGTTTTATTCCTGTGTAAATAAATAAAAAGGAGAACACGGTTATGGCAAAATTTGTAACAATCGGAGAAAGACTTTCCACTACTGCACCTGCAGTAAACAAAGCATTTACAGAAAGAGATCCAGAGCCGATCATCAAAAGAGCAAAACAGCAGCTTGACGCTGGTGCTACTTACCTTGATGTAAACATCGGACCTGCTGAGAACGATGGAGAAGATCTGATGAAATGGGCAGTACAGCTCCTTCAGTCAGAGTTTGACAATGTTCCGCTTGCACTGGATACAACAAACAAGAAAGCTATTGAAGCTGGTATCTCTGTATATAACAGAGCAAAAGGAAAACCGATCGTTAACTCTGCTGATGCTGGTGACAGAATCACAAACATCGACCTTGCAGCAGCAAACGATGCCATCTGTATCGCACTTTGCTCTTCCGGTATGGTAGCAGCAGACAATGATGAACGTATGATGCACTGCCAGAACATGCTTGAAAGAGGTATGTCTCTTGGTATGGAAGCTGAAGATCTGTGGTTTGACCCGTTATTCCTGGTTGTAAAAGGAATGCAGGACAAACAGATGGAAGTTCTTGAAGCAATCAAAATGTTCTCTGATATGGGACTGAACTCCACAGGTGGTCTTTCCAATAACAGTAACGGTATGCCGAAACATATCCGTCCGATCATGGACTCTGCTCTTGTAGCAATGGCTATGATGAACGGTCTTACATCTGCAATCGTTAATCCTAACGACCTTCGTCTGATGGAAACTATTAAATCCTGTGATGTATTCAAAGGCAATACACTGTATGCAGATTCCTACCTGGAAATCTAATCAGTATAGCTGAGAAATTTAATAAAATATTTGACCGACATAAATGAATACATAATTATGGGGGCTGAAGGCTTCGGTCTTCGGTCCCTGTTTTATTACAGGCTATTACGACTATGAGAAAGGTGGTTGCCGAATGTTTAAGGTAACATTTTCATTCGAAGATGGCAGTATGGTAGAAACTTTTGCCAATGCGGGGGATAATTTACTGGAGGTTGCACGAAGTGCCAATGTGGCTATTGATGCACCATGTTCCGGAAACGGAGCCTGCGGAAAATGTCGTGTCCAGTTAAAGAGCGGAGAACTGGAAAGCAAAAAGACATTACATATTTCTGACGAAGAATATCAGGCGGGATGGCGTCTGTCCTGCTGCAGCAAGATCAGTGCGGACGTCAATGTACTGGTACCTGATATTGCATCTGCCTATAAGAGCAGAATGAAAGTAGCTGATTTAAGTTCGAAAGAGGAAATAGCCATTTTTGAAAATGCCAAGAGTGATATACAGCTGGCAGGCATTGAACTGAAAAATAGTCTGGAGGTTGTGGATGTGCTGATGGACGTTCCCTCTCTGGATGATACTATGCCGGACAATGAGAGATTGACACGTGCATTGCGGAAATATTTAAATATCAACAGAGTACGGATACCATATGTAGTCCTGAAAAAACTCCCTGATGTACTGAGAGAGAACAATTTTGCAGTGAAATGTGTGATCCGCGCTACTTCTGACGATATGTATGTCTATGATATATTTGGCAAAGACGAGGATGTGGTCATCGGAGGTCTGGCAATTGATATCGGTACAACTACAGTTTCTGCTGTACTGATTAATATGGAAAATGGAGAAATTCTGGCAAAAAGTTCTGCCGGAAACGGACAGATCCGTTTTGGTGCAGATGTAATAAACCGAATCGTGGAATCACAGAAACCCGGAGGTCAGAAAAAATTGCAGGATGCGGTGATCAAGGAGACTATCAATCCAATGATCCACGAAATGTGCAAGAGTGCAAAATTTCCCAAAGACCATATCTACAGGATGTGTGTGGCATCCAATACAACTATGAATCATCTGTTTGCAGGAATCAATGCGGATCCGTTGCGTACAGAGCCTTATATCCCTGCATTCTTTAAGACCAATTCCCTTTTTGCTTCCGATGTGGGAGTTGATATCAATAAAGATGCTCATATTATTATGGCGCCGAATATCGGAAGCTATGTAGGCGGCGATATCACAGCCGGAACTCTGGTCAGCCAGATTTGGAACAGGCCCGAATTCTCACTGTTTATCGACCTTGGTACAAATGGAGAGCTTGTATTTGGAAACTCAGACTTTATGATGAGCTGTGCATGTTCAGCAGGTCCTGCCTTTGAGGGTGGTGACATCAGCTGTGGTATGCGTGCCACAGACGGAGCCATCGAAGCATGTACCATTGACAAAGAGACTATGGAGCCGACCTACAAGATCGTAGGTGATCCGGGAACCAAACCTGTAGGTTTGTGTGGTTCCGGTATCATCGATGTGATCAGTGAACTTTATATCTGCGGAATTATCAACCCGAAGGGTAAATTTATTCGCGAAGGAAAGAGAATCAAACATGACAAATATGGAATGGGCAGTTATATCCTTGCATTTGAGGAAGAGGCAGGTTCTGTAAAGGATGTTGAGATCACAGAAGTTGATATTGACAACTTTATTCGTGCAAAAGGTGCAATCTTCTCAGCAATCCGCACAATGCTGACTTCTCTGGACTTCGATGTGAGCATGATCGATGATGTGTATGTTGCAGGTGGTATCGGAAGCGGTATCAACATGCAGAATGCAGTCAACATCGGTATGTTCCCGGATATCCCCATCGAGAAATTCCACTACATTGGTAACTCATCTCTGACAGGTGCCTATCTGATGCTTCTGTCAACACCTGCAGAGAAGAAGACTTATGAACTTGCTTCCAATATGACATATATGGAACTTTCTACAGTGCCGATCTATATGGATGAATTTGTAGGTGCATGTTTCATTCCTCATACAGATACAAGTATGTTCCCAACTGTAATGGAAGAGATTCAGAACCGCTGATGAATTTCAGTAATTTCTATATGAGAAATTATGAATATCTAGAGAAATAAAAATAACAGGACGGATCTTTAGATCCCTTTGATCTGTCCTGTTTATGGAGATTTATATGGCGTTTAGCTTAAGTGATTTAAATTATGAAAAAGACAGTAAGGAAAGAATGCCCTGGGAGCATTATACTCAGGAGTTTGCAACTGCAGATCCGAAGGAAATTGCTTCCAGACTGTCTATTCCTTACGATGAAGAAGCAAAAAAACTTACTTTAACTTTTCTTGGAACACAGTATCAGATTACATGGCCGGATTTTGAAGTAACACATACTCCGGATGATAAAGGTTTTTATCCACTGGAGAACATGATCTATGCAAGGATCCTGACGATTCGTTTTCTTTTAAACGGTGTGAAGTCTGAGAGTTCCGGAAAATTTAAGACATACCGTGAGATGCCATGGGGAGAAGTATATTTAAGACAGTTTGACGGCAGATGTATCAAACGTCTGGCATTTTCCTATGGTAACCGTCCGGGAGATTTCAGGGCGATCATGGAGCATATCAGTGCCATACCTGTAAAGCATGGAGATATTGCCTATGAAGTAGAAATTTTTCCGGAATATAAAATACAGATGATCCTCTGGGAGGGCGATGAGGAATTTCCACCGTCTTCACAGATTCTCTTTTCTGACAACTTCCCTGTTTCTTTCCAGGCAGAGGATATGGCAGTTATGGGAGATGTGATTATTGGTTCTCTGAAAGCATACCTGAAATGCGTTCAGAAATGATAAATGATATCAGGATTATAGAGATTCCAGAATAATCTGCGGATATCAGAGTCAGATAAGTAAATATAAACAGAAAGAAAGAGGGAGAAAAAATGGGATTTTCAACAAGTACATGTACAGAATTCGTTGAAGTTCTGGCATCTAAGGCTCCGGTTCCGGGCGGCGGCGGTGCGTCTGCATTAGTTGGTGCAGTAGGAACTGCTCTTGGAAATATGGTAGGAAGCCTTACTGTAGGAAAAAAGAAATATGCGGATGTTGAAGACGAAATGTACGAATTAAAAGCAAAATGCGATCAGTTACAGAAGGATTTCCTTCGTCTGATTGAGCGTGATGCAGAAGTATTCGAGCCATTATCCAAAGCATATGGAATGCCAAAAGAGACAGAGGAAGAAAAAGCTGAGAAAGCAAGAGTAATGGAGATCGTATTAAAAGATGCCTGCTCTGTACCAATGGAGATCATGGAGAAATGCTGTGAAGCAATTGAACTGATCGTAGAATTCGGTGCAAAAGGCTCTAAGCTTGCCATCAGTGATGCAGGCGTTGGTGCAGCTTTCTGTAAAGCAGCATTACAGGGTGCCAGCCTGAACGTATACATCAACACAAAATCCATGGCTGACAGAGAGTATGCAGAAGAATTAAACAGAAAAGCAGATGCCATGCTTGAGAAATATACAAAGATCGCAGATGACACATTCAACAGCGTACTTGGCAGACTGAAATAATAGTAAATAAAATAGAAATTTCTGTATTGTTTTCCGTCTCTTTTAATAAAGTGTAACATTATTTATTGAGATGTATTTTTTTACAGAGTGCATATGATTTATGAGGCGGTTATGCTGAAATCATTCAGATACAGTATAGAATAATAACGTATAATTTCGGAGGGAACGACAAATGGCTAAGCAGTTATTAGGTAAAGAAGTAACAGCAGCATTAAACGAGAAAATCAAAGCAAACGTAGCAGAGCTTCAGGGAAAAGGAGTAAATCCTACCCTCTGCATCATCCGTGTTGGTGAAAACCCAAGCGATATCTCCTATGAAAGAGGAGCAACAAAACGCTGCGAAACTTTAGGCGTTGCATGTGAGAAAATCTTACTTCCGGAAGATGTTTCCCAGGAAGAACTTCTTGCAACAATCGATAAAGTAAACAAAGATGACAGCATTCACGGCGTATTATTATTCCGTCCGCTTCCAAAACATCTGGATCAGGCAGTGATCGAGAATGCACTTGCTCCTGAAAAAGACGTTGACTGTATGACAGACCTTTCCATGTCCGGTGTATTCACAGGCAAGAAGATTGGTTTCCCGCCATGTACACCACAGGCTTGTATGGAAATCCTTGATCATTACGGAATCGACTGCACAGGCAAAAAGGCAGTAGTGATCGGAAGAAGCCTTGTTGTTGGTAAACCTGCAGCAATGATGCTGGTTAAAAAGAACGCAACTGTTACGATCTGCCACACAAGAACTGTAGATATGCCGTCTGTAGCACGTGAAGCAGATATCATTATTGTAGCAGCAGGCCGCGCCGGTGTTGTTGGTGCCGAATATGTAAAAGAAGGCCAGACAATCATCGATGTAGGTATCAACGTAAATGCAGAAGGCAAACTCTGCGGTGATGTTGATTACGCAGCAGTAGAGCCTATCGTAGATGCTATTACACCTGTACCTGGCGGTGTTGGAAGTGTAACAACTTCTGTACTGGTTGGTCATGTGGTAGAAGCTGCAATGAGAAAGGTAAACGCATAAGATGAAAAAAGTGCCGGGAAAATATTTCTGGCTGCTTATGACAATAACAGGTGCCCTGATGTTCGGGGCACCTGCTTTGGTAAGTGCCAGTGAAGGGATAGCGTCCACTGATACAGAAAACAGCGTAGCAGACAATGCTGCAGATACCCCAGATGACGACACGATAGCTAAAACAACTGATAGTGCAGAAAAAAACAGTCAGGAAACTGATCATTCAGGAGAGGGACAGATCTCCAAACCTAAATATCTCGAAAATGCAGAAAATAACGGAGAAGAAATTATCTCCGATGAAGACCCGACAGATAATACTTATGGATACTACACGATTATGGGTGGAACAACTGTTTCCGTCGATGAAATGTGTTCATTATACAACAGTCAGGGATGCACTTACCCATCTGAAGAACTCAGTGGCGGCGGAGCATCTGATATAGATACCTTTTGCAATATTATTGTAGAGGAGGCAAATGCCGAGAATGTACGTGGTGAAGTAGTTTTTGCGCAGGCAATGCTGGAAACCGGATGGCTGAGTTTCGGTGGTGATGCGGGAATCGACCAGTTCAATTTCGCAGGTCTTGGAACAACCGGAGGTGGAGTCAAAGGAATCGCATTTCCGGATGTAAGAACAGGAATACGTGCTCAGGTTCAGCATCTCAAAGCCTACGCCTCCACAGATTCCCTGAATCAGGAATGTGTAGATGAACGCTTCGATTACGTGACAAGAGAGACGGCGCCTTACGTGGAATGGCTGGGAATCCAGGAAAATCCTTATGGCGGCGGCTGGGCAGCAGGAAAAGATTATGGAAGTAAATTAAGAAAAATACTGGCAGATTTGAAATCAGGGACATAAAGACAGAGTTTTGCGCCTTATTTGTATTATTTTTCTGAACTGCTGTAAATGATTTTTAAATTCTTAAATAAAGAAAGGATGTTGAGTAAAATGAAAAGAAAATTGATGATTTGTGCAATGGCTTTGTGTATCTGTGCAGGATTGACCGGTAACACTGGAGAGGTCAGCGTATGGGCATCCGAAGGATCATCTTCGGATGCTGTCCGGATAGGCGCCCTGAAAGGTCCGACAGCAATGGGAATGGCGCAGCTTCTTGATGAAGACGGATACGATTTTACGATTGCTGCATCTCCGGATGAGATTGTTCCGATGGTAGTACAGGACAAGCTTGATATTGCAGCTGTTCCGGCAAATCTGGCAGCAACGTTGTATCAGAAGACAGATAAGGATGTCAGTGTTCTGGCGGTCAATACGTTGGGTGTTCTCTATCTTGTGGAGAATGGAGACAGTGTAAAATCTGTGGAGGATCTTAAGGGAAAGACTATTTATGCCAGTGGGAAGGGTGCAACTCCGGAATATGCCCTGAACTCTGTTCTTAAAGCGAATGGAATCGACCCTGAAAAAGATGTGACTGTTGAATTTAAATCTGAGCACGCAGAGGTAGTTTCCGCACTTGTGCAGGATCAGACAGCAGTCGGACTTCTTCCGCAGCCTTTTGTAACTACAGCGCTGATGAAAAACGATAAGCTGAAGGTTGCCCTGGATCTGAACAAACTGTGGGAAGATTCCATGGATGACGGAAGCAAACTTGTGACAGGAGTTGTGATCGCAAACAATGAGTTTGTTCAGGATCATGCAGATAAAGTAAATGATTTTATGGATGCTTATAAAGAATCTGTAGATTTTGTCAACAGTGACACAGAAGCTGCGGCCCAGATCATAGGAGATCATGATATTATTGCAAAAGAAGTTGCACAGAAAGCAATCCCTGACTGCAGTATTGTGTTTATTGAAGGTGATGAGATGAAAACCATGCTTTCGGGATATCTGGCAACCCTGGATGATCAGAATCCTGAGATTATAGGAGGACAGTTGCCGGATGATGCATTCTATTACAAACGATAGAGCAAAAACTGACAATGGAACGAAATATACAGGAATTCGCATATTAGCAGTACTTTTCTGGATTGCAATCTGGCAGTTTGCGAGTATGTATCTGAAACAGGAGATCCTTCTGGCATCTCCTGTTTCTGTTGTCCGAAAGCTTTTTGAACTGATTTTCAGCGGAAATTTCTGGCAGTCTGTCGGATTTAGTTTTGTACGCATTGTGACAGGATTTCTTCTGGCTGTGCTTCTGGGAATCTTTCTGGCAGTGTGGGCATATTGGTCAAAAACAGTGGAAATCCTGACAGCACCTGTGATCGCAGTGGTCAAATCTACACCTGTGGCATCTTTTATTATTTTGTGCCTGATATGGATTCCTTCGAAAAATCTGTCAGTTTTTATTTCCTTTCTTATGGTTCTGCCGGTGATATATACAAATATCCTTGAGGGAATACGACAGACGGACAGGAAGATACTGGAAATGGCAAAAGTATTTCGTGTGAATCTCAGAAGACAGATCAGGTATATTTATGTATCGCAGGTACTGCCTTATTTTCTCTCAGCATGCAGGCTTTCTCTTGGAATGTGCTGGAAAGCAGGAGTGGCAGCAGAGGTTATCGGAGTACCTTCAGGTTCTATTGGTGAGAAACTGTATAATGCAAAAATATATCTGAATACTCCGGATCTTTTTGCGTGGACAATTGTGATAATTGTGATCAGTTTTGTATTTGAAAAGTGTTTTCTTGGAATTGTAAGCAGAGTAGTTTATATGATAGAACATAGATAACGGAAATTTTGATTTATGATAATCCTCTTAAATGCATTATTTATGAGGTCTGTTACAGGCGGAGAAGAGATATGGATATAAAGGTAGATCATATTAGTAAAGCATACGGAGAACAGCAGGTACTGCAAGATTTGTCCTGTGTTTTTCCGGAAGGGAAAACCACTTGTATCAGAGGAAGATCCGGATGTGGCAAAACAACACTGATACGGCTTCTTCTGAGACTGGATGTTCCGGATAAGGGGAAAATAGAAGGGGTAAGTGACAGGAAACTCAGTGCAGTATTTCAGGAAGATCGTCTGTGTGAAAATCTGAGCGCTGCTTCTAATATAAGACTGGTATGTACAGAAACAATAACAGACAGAGAACTGGAGGAGGCGTATAAAGCAGTTGCGCTTACTGAGATATGGCAGAAACCGGTTCGTGAACTGAGTGGAGGAATGCGCAGGAGAGTATCTATCCTGAGGGCATTGCTGGCTGAATCAGACTGTGTGATCATGGATGAACCTCTCAGAGGTCTTGATGAAAAAACCAGAGCAAAAACAGTTGATTATATTTTGAAAAAGACGGAGGGAAAGACGTTGATCTTTGTTACTCATGAAGAAAAAGAAGCAGTTTGGTTAAAGGCTGACAGAACAGTAGATATATTGACAAAACATTAAAATTAATGAAAAACTAAATTTCGGTTATAGATTATAGCGTGTTTGAAAAATCATTTCAACAATCTTCAAACACGCTATAACTCCAAAAGAGGAAAAACTTATGATTACATTAAATGATTATCTGTATTCAGGAGATACGGTTTTAAAAATTTTACAGAAATATACCCGGGATCTGAGAAAAGAAGCGAAACTTACTCATAATGAGATTGATATGATGCATGTGAATTTCCTGATTCAGATCACAGAGCTTTTAGAACACAATGATTTCCTTACGGCCCAGTCCCAGAAGATCCGGGAATTTTATAAATATATGGCTCATGAATATCCGTTTCTTGCGTTTACATTTAAAGGAAGGATCAAATCGCTGATCCGGGCAGAAGAGAAATTTAACGGCTATATTGTGGAATATATTTACGATTATTATACAAAACATGGAACCTATCCTCCTGTGTCGGAACTGAAAAATAAACTCAGTTGTTTTCGGGATTTTATTGCATACAGAATTGTGTTGTGTATGCCCAAGTGTCATCTGAAACCAGGAGAAGATCAGGAAACGGCGTCGATCCGCTATCTTTATGAGATTGCCAATGTTCTTCCCGGGTTCCTGGAAGAACGAGGGTTTACGGTGGAGTCTGCCTATGGAGTAAAGAAAAGTACGTCGCCGCTTCTTAATGAAGATGTGAAGACGTATTACCGGGATTATATCTGTGGAACCAGTGGGGAAGGATATCAGTCATTGCATATCACAGTTTATGATAACAGTTCCCGTTCTTTCATGGAAGTGCAGCTGCGTACCCAGAAAATGGATGACATTGCGGAAATTGGTCCGGCGAATCATCTGGGATATGAGAAGAAACAGCAGGATGAGCGTGCAAGACGTGATGCTATTCCAGAAGGCGAGTGCGTTTATTTCGATGAAGCCTATGAACGGGGCATGCGTCTTTTGCAGCTGGAACTGGCAGATCTGGATGTAAATATGTTTTCCGCAGTAGATAACAGTCTGATCAATGATGGGTGCGGACTGTTCAGGGGAAGACTGATCTTACCTTATGAACATTTGTCAAGATTTCAGAATGATGTGATCGATTGAATAAAACACCTATCTTTTGATGTATAAAAATACAGGGAAATGACAAAAATTGATAAAATATGTAAATTTTTAGTTATATTTTAGGCATTCTATGGTACACTGATATAGTATATCAAAAATGGGAGGGAAACTCGAAAATGAGCAAAAAAGAAGGAAAAGGGTTAAAGTCTTTTAACAAGGGGTTTCAAGTGCCTGACACCTACATTATTATCTTTTTAGTAGTTGTTGTCGCTGCACTTCTGACTTTCCTTGTACCAAAGGGATTTTACGAAACACAGGATATTTCGTACATGATCAATGGTGTTGAGAAAACCCGTACAGTAATCAAAGACGGAAGTTTCCAGTATCTGACAGATGATGCAGGAAATGTAGTAACAGAAGGAGTAGCACTCTTTAGTGGAGATGGTGGAACAGGATTCTTCAACTATATGTATAACGGAATCGTAAGCAGTTCTGCAATCGAGATTATCGCATTCCTTATGGTAGTAGGTGGTGCATTTGGTATCATGATCCGTACAGGTGCGATTGAATCTGGATTGATCGGATTGATCCGTAAGGCCAAGGGAGCAGAAAAACTACTGATTCCGATACTTTTCGTACTGTTTTCTCTTGGTGGAGCAGTTTTCGGAATGGGAGAAGAAGCACTTCCGTTTACTATGATTCTTTGTCCGTTGTTTGTAGCAGTTGGATATGATTCAGTTATCGCAGTTCTTGTTACTTATGTTGCCACACAGATTGGTTTCGGTTCATCTTGGATGAATCCGTTCTCTGTAGGCATTGCACAGGGTATTGCAGGTATTGACGTATTCTCCGGTGCAGGATTCCGTATGGTAATGTGGGTCGTATTTACAGCACTCGGCTGTGGAATGACTATGTTCTATGCATCAAAGATTAAAAAGAATCCGACAATCTCAATCGCATATAAGACGGATTCATATTTCCGTGAGCAGAATGAAACAACAGGAATTGACGAAGGACATTCATTTGGTCTTGGACACATTTTAGTCCTTCTGACACTGGCTGTTACAGTAGTATGGGTAGTTTGGGGAGTTATGACTCAGGGATACTACATGCCGGAGATTGCAACACAGTTCTTTATTATGGGAATTGTTTCCGGTGTGTTTGGAGTTATCTTTAAACTGAATGATATGAAACTGAATGATATTGCAACATCTTTCAAAGATGGAGCAAAAGACCTGATCGGTGCTGCCCTTGTCGTTGCTATGGCACAGGGAATCATGCAGGTTCTTGGTGGTTCTGATCCGACAACACCTACAGTTATTAATACAATTATGTATAATATTTCAAATGCATTGTCTGGAGTTTCCGGAGCAGTTGCAGCAGTACTTATGTATCTGTTCCAGTCCGT
>ENA-OPSK01001565-OPSK01001565.1-human-gut-metagenome-genome-assembly--contig:-NODE-1565-length-16506-cov-2.574919_pt1 | contig 16506 bp, 16 predicted proteins | sample MGYA00241807_ERZ501905 | MGnify/ENA primary metagenome ERZ501905 (study PRJEB25962, sample SAMEA2042111) | human gut metagenome | biome: human gut; feature: human-associated habitat; material: faeces...
CTTCAACTATAACGGAATTGCAAAGAACCAGAACGGCTGGTGGAAGATTAAAAACGGAAAAGTTGATTTTTCCTATTCCGGAAAAGTAAAAGTGAACGGAAAAACATATCGTGTAAAAAATGGTAAGGTAAAAATGTAACAGACATGCTTACATTTTTGCAATAAACAACCCTGTAAAGGCATAACAGAATATCCCCCGCAAAGAGAAAGCGCTGCACATAATGTGTGGCGTTTTCTTTTTTGCAGTTTATGAAATTTTTCATGAGAGAGTGTGTAATAACGAATTCCGGTTCTATTGGGCTTCATGAGATTCCCTGCTTTCAGAATGTTTAAACGTAAAGTATTTTACAAAAGATTTACTTTCTTTTTGCGCAATACTGATAGTATGAAAAACTGAATCAGATTAAAGTATACGTCGTAAGACAAACAAAACAACTTGCCAACATGACCTGACAAAGCGAAAAGCAATGTGGGTCTGTACATAAAAAATAAGAATGAAAAAGATGTAAATCGAAAAGGAGAGAATCGAAATGAAATTAAAAAAAATGATGGCACTTGTACTTTGTGCAGCAACAGTAGCAGGACTTGGACTTACAGGATGTGGAAGCAGCAATGATAACGCTGCAGCAGATAATACAGGAAGTGCAGCAAAAGAAAGCAACGATACAGGAAGCGCAGATGCATCTGACTTTTCCGGAAATATCACTGTATTATCCCGTGAGGATGGTTCCGGTACAAGAGGAGCATTCATTGAGCTGTTCGGTGTGGAAGAGAAAAATGATGCCGGTGAGAAAATTGATAATACAACCGATGAAGCAATCATCACAAACAGTACCGACGTTATGTTAACAACAGTTTCAGGTGATGAATACTCCATCGGATATGTATCACTTGGTTCCCTAAACGACAGTGTAAAAGCAGTTTCCATTGATGGAGCAGAAGCTACCGTAGATAATATCAAGAGCGGGGATTACACGATCGCAAGACCATTTAATATTGCAACCAAAGGAACACCGAGCGATGTGGCACAGGATTTTATCAACTTTATCATGAGCGCAGACGGACAGGCAGTGATTTCTGATAACAAATACATCCCGGTAGATGACGGTGCAGCAGCATTCGAGTCAAACGGCGCAAGCGGAAAAGTTGTTGTAGCAGGATCTTCTTCCGTAACACCTGTTATGGAAAAATTAAAAGAGGCATATGTCGCAGTCAACAGCGGTGCAGAGATCGAGATCCAGGAGAGCGACTCCACCACAGGTATGACAGCAGCTATGGATGGAACCTGTGATATCGGTATGGCTTCCCGTGAATTAAAAGATTCTGAGACAGAGGGCGGCTTAACAGCAGCCGTGATCGCAATGGATGGTATCGCAGTCATCGTAAACAACGACAACCCGACTACAGATCTTTCCAAAGATACAGTCAAAGGCATCTACACAGGCGAAATCACATCCTGGGATGGCGTTACAGAGTAATACAGACAGATACAAACAACATATTTCATAGAATTCCTTATTATAAAACATCAGGTAAAGACCGGGAGAGACAGATACTCTGCCGGTCTTTACATAAATAACGTACACAACTTTTTATCAGTCTGGAGAAAAATAATGAATCATATCAAAGAAAAAGTAATGGAAGGCGTTTTCCTCTTTACGGCAGTCATATCCATTATCGCGGTAGCCTTAATCTGTGTGTTCTTGTTTGCAAACGGATTTCCGGCAATGCAGAAAATCGGTGTATGGCAGTTTTTGTCGGGAAAAGTATGGAAACCGACCAATAATATATTCGGAATCTTTCCGATGATCTTAGGAAGTATTTATGTAACCGGAGGAGCACTTTTAATCGGAGTCCCGGTGGGAATACTGATGTCAATCTTTATGGCCCGCTTCTGTCCGGAAAAACTGTACCGCATTTTAAAACCGATCGTGGATCTCTTAGCCGGCATCCCTTCTATTGTATATGGATTTTTCGGTCTGGTCGTATTGGTGCCGTTTATCAGAGAACATTTTAAAGGAAATGGAAACAGTATCTTAACCGCTTCGATCCTGCTTGGAATCATGATCCTGCCGACCATTATCGGTGTGTCAGAGTCTGCGATCCGTGCGGTGGAAAACAGCTATTACGAGGGGGCACTTGCACTTGGAGCAACCCATGAGAGAAGTGTTTTTACCGTGATCGTTCCGGCAGCAAAATCCGGTATCATGGCAGCAGTCGTGCTCGGTGTCGGACGTGCAATCGGTGAGACGATGGCAGTTATGATGGTAGCCGGAAACCAGGCGCGGGTTCCATCGAGTATTTTTAAAGGTGTCCGTACCTTAACGGCAAATATTGTAATGGAAATGGGATACGCAACGGATCTTCACAGAGAAGCACTGATCGCAACCGGTGTGGTACTGTTTGTGTTTATCCTCATCATCAATGTCTCTTTCTCTATTTTAAAAAGACGCACAAAGGACAATTAGAAAGGGGAGATTAAGATGGAAAAACATATGGAAACTGAGATTGCTGCGATCAATCAGCAGTCTTTCAAAGATAAGATCAAATCATATACGAAACATCCGGGCTCATTCTTATTGCTGCTTTTAGTGCTTGTCGCAGCAGTGCTGACTGTGGGTGTCCTGGTATTTCTGGTGGGTTATATTTTAATCCGCGGTATCCCGTATTTAAAAACATCGCTGTTTGCATGGACTTATAATTCGGATAATGTGTCGATGCTCCCGGCGATGATCAACACACTGTTTATGACGGTGCTGGCGCTTTTGTTATCCGTACCGTTTGGTGTGGGCGCAGCGATCTACCTCGTGGAATACGCAAAAAAGGGAAACAAGTTAGTCGGGATCATCCGTGTGACGGCGGAGACACTTTCCGGTATTCCTTCTATTATTTATGGACTCTTTGGTATGTTGTTTTTCGTGACAGCATTAAAATGGGGCTACTCAATGATGGCAGGTGCAGCGACGCTTGCAATCATGGTACTCCCGGTCATCATGAGAACGACGGAGGAAGCACTTCTTTGCGTACCGGATTCATTCCGTGAGGGGAGTTTCGGACTCGGCGCAGGAAAACTGCGTACCATATTTAAAATTGTGCTTCCGAGTGCGATCCCGGGTATTTTATCCGGCATTATCTTAGCGATCGGGCGAATCGTCGGAGAGACGGCGGCACTCATTTATACATCAGGTACAGTTGCAAACCTTGCAGGATTTTTTGATTCCGGCCGTACCTTAGCGATCCACATGTATTCGTTATCGCGTGAGGGTATGCATACCAATGAGGCATATGCGACGGCGGTTGTACTTCTTATCGTGGTACTGATCATCAACGGGGTATCCTCCCTGATCGCAAAAAAATTTGAAGCGCCGAAACAGTAGAATGGAGAAAAAAAATGGCAGAAAAATTTAAAATTTCAAACCTGGATTTATATTATGGTGATTTTCATGCACTAAAAAATATCAATATGTCGATCGCATCGAACGAGATTACAGCATTTATCGGACCGAGCGGCTGCGGAAAATCCACCTTTTTGAAGAGTTTAAACAGAATGAACGATCTGGTCGAGGGATGTAAGATCACCGGCAGTGTTCTTTTGGATGGAGAGGATATTTACAACGGCATGGATGTCAACATTTTAAGAAAACGTGTCGGAATGGTATTCCAGAAACCGAATCCGTTTCCAATGAGTATCTATGACAATATCGCATATGGACCAAGAACACACGGTATCCGCTCCAAGGCAAAGTTGGATGAGATCGTGGAGAAATCCCTGCGGGATGCGGCGATCTGGGATGAGGTAAAGGATCGTCTGAAAAAAAGTGCGCTCGGCATGTCCGGTGGGCAGCAGCAGAGACTTTGTATCGCAAGGGCACTTGCTGTTAACCCGGAAGTCATCTTAATGGATGAGCCGACCTCAGCACTTGACCCGATCTCAACATCAAAGATCGAGGATCTTGTCATTGAACTGAAAAAACAGTACACGATTATTATGGTAACACATAATATGCAGCAGGCAGTCCGTGTCTCTGATAAGACCGTATTTTTCCTGTTAGGGGAAGTGATCGAGTCGGGTGAGACAGAGCGGTTATTCTCCGTGCCGCAGGATAAGCGGACAGAGGATTACATCACCGGACGTTTTGGATGATACTGCGGGCTGGGTCAGTTATGACATACAGAAAAAAGTGTAGAAATGTAGAGCAATCTATAACAGGAAAAGAAAGAGGGAAGTGGAAAATCATGAGAAACAGATTTGACAGACAGCTTCAGGTATTGAACGATGAATTGATTGAGATGGGAAGCCTGATCGAGCAGGCGATCGAGATGGCATGTTCGGCACTGGTCAGACAGGATGTGGAGAAAGCGCAGAAAGCGATCAGCTTTGATGAGGAGATCGACCATCAGGAGCGCGATATTGAAAGCCTCTGCATGAAATTATTATTGCAGCAGCAGCCGGTGGCAAAAGATCTCCGCCTGATCTCAGCAGCACTGAAAATGATCACAGATATGGAGCGTATCGGGGATCATGCATCCGATATTTCGGAAATGACAATCTTAATGGCGGACGCTGCTTATGAAACCGGGGATCCGATCAATCTTGACCTGATCAAGGCAATGGCAAAAGAGACAACAAATATGGTGATCAAGAGTGTGGATGCATTCGTGCAGAAAGACATGGATATGGCACACTGGGTCATTAAAGAAGATGATGTGGTGGATGATCTGTTCAACCAGTTCAAACAGCAGCTCATCAAAAAGATCAATGAGAATGTAAAAAATGGTGAGCAGGCAACGGATATGCTGATGGTTGCAAAATATTTTGAGCGTATCGGAGACCATGCGACCAATATTGCGGAGTGGGTGATCTATTCCATTACCGGACAGCATGAAAATTAAAAATAGACAAAAATAAATGGTTTCTTTGAGATTTTACATAGATTTTACATAAAGTTGACGGCGAATTTACATACTCCTTTTTATGCTAATTGCAAAATGACGAAAAATGCTGTATAAATAAATTATATGTCAAAAAAACGTAAAGAATAAGAAAAGCGGCATACAAAAGGAGATTGAGATGGATATTTTTGGAGTACTGACCCTCATTGGTGGATTGGCACTGTTCCTGTACGGAATGAATGTAATGGGTGCCGGACTGGAGAAGATGTCAGGAGGTAAATTAGAGAAGATATTAGAGACTCTGACATCAAACCCGATCAAGGCAGTGTTGCTTGGTGCAGGTGTAACCGCAGTGATCCAGTCGTCATCGGCGACGACGGTTATGGTGGTTGGTTTTGTGAACTCCGGTATTATGAAGCTGTCACAGGCAGTCGGCATCATTATGGGTGCAAATATCGGAACAACGGTAACGTCATGGCTTTTGAGCTTAAGTGGACTGCAGGGGGATAACTTTTTTATCCAGATGTTAAAACCATCCTCCTTCTCACCGATCCTTGCAATGATCGGTATCATACTTTGTATGTCGAAAAAGAGCGACAAGAAAAAAGATATCGGTGAGATCTTACTTGGATTTGCAGTATTAATGTACGGTATGGAGAGCATGAGCGGGGCGGTAGAACCGCTTGCAGATGTGCCGGAATTTACGAATATCTTAACGATGTTCCACAATCCGTTCCTTGGTGTATTGGCAGGAGCTGTACTTACTGCGATCATACAGAGTTCCTCTGCATCGGTCGGAATTTTACAGGCACTGTCTGTAACAGGAGCATTTACCTATGGCTCTGTGATCCCAATCATCATGGGACAGAATATCGGTACCTGTGTGACGGCAATGATTTCAGCAATCGGGGCAAACAGAGGTGCAAAGAGAACGGCATTCGTGCATCTTTATTTTAATGTGATCGGTACGATCCTGTTTCTGGTATTGTTTTATACAGGCAATGCGCTGATCGGATTTGAGTTTACCAATGAAGTCGTTGGAGCAGCGGGAATCGCAATGATCCACACCATATTTAATGTGTTCGCAACCCTGGTTTTACTGCCGTTTACAAAGGGATTAGAGAAGCTGGCTTACTTGACGATCCCGAAAACAGCAGAGGAACAGAATCAGAAAGAGGATGTATTTGTTATTTTAGACGACCGTTTCTTAAACAGCCCTGCATTTGCGATTGAGCAGTGCCATTCTCTTGCCAATCAGATGGCAAAGATCACACACGAAGGATTTTTAGAGGCGATGACCGTATTGGATGAGTACTCCGAAGAAAAAATCGAGGATGTCATTGCAAAAGAAAATATTGTAGATACCTATGATGATAAACTCAGTGCATACTTAACGAAGTTAAGCAGCCAGAATTTATCTTATAAAGACAGTCTGAAGGTAACATCCTTGCTTCACTGTCTGACAGATTTTGAGCGAATTTCCGACCATTCCATCAACGTGGTGGAAAATGCACAGCAGATGTATAAAGAGGGCGCTGTATTTTCCAAGAAAGCAAAGGAAGAAATGAAGATATACAGCACAGCACTCCGTGATATCTTAGAGCGTACCACAAACGCATTTGTGGATGGTGATGAGGCACTTGCGCGTACGGTAGAACCGTTAGAAGAAGTCATTGATGAGTTAAACAAGACAGTAAAGAAAAACCATATGAAGCGTCTTAGAAAAGGGAAATGTACCATTGAGCTTGGTCTTGTATTGTCAGATCTTGCAATGAACTATGAGCGTGTTGCAGACCATTGTTCGAATATCGCGGTATATATGATGCAGTTAGAGGATACCCAGTTAGAGGAACACAGTTTTACCGAGCAGCTGGATGCAGAGGAGAGCGCAGAGTTTACAAAACAGTTAAACGAGTTCGAGAAGATATATCAGATTTAAGGGCGCAAAAATGGGGATTGAGGAAAAATATGGCAACGATCTATATAGTGGAAGACGATATTAATATTCGTGAAATTGAACGTTATGCGCTCAAAAACAGCGGTTATGAAGTGGAAGAATTTGAGGGCAGCGCATCATTTTTTAAGCGTCTGGAAAAAAATATCCCATCCCTGATCCTTTTAGATATCATGCTTCCGGGGGAAGACGGACTGGATATTTTAACAAGGATCCGGGCAGACAAGGCGACTGCGGATGTCCCGGTCATTATGGTAACGGCAAAGACAAGTGAGCTTGATAAGGTAAAGGGACTTGATCTTGGAGCAGATGATTATATCACAAAGCCGTTTGGAGTCATGGAGCTGATCTCCCGTGTGAAAGCACTGCTTCGAAGAACAAGCCGCATGAATGAAGATTCACAGCTGATACATGAAGATATCCTTATGGATATGGACAAACATGCCGTTACGGTTGCAGGGCAGCTGTGTGAGCTGACATTTAAAGAATTTGAATTGTTAAAGTACCTGATGCTCAATCAGGGAATCGTTTTATCAAGAGACAAGATTATGGATCAGGTATGGGGATTTGAGTACGAAGGAGAGAGCCGTACCGTTGATATGCATATCAAAACACTGCGGCAGAAACTTGGAGCAGCAGGAGGCTGCATCAAGACCGTGCGGAATGTGGGGTACATGATCGAATGAAAAAAAGAATTAATACCGGTTTTATGTTGATTGCGGCAATCGCCATTGTGGTGACTGCCGTTTGTTCTATGTTTCTTTTTTATCAGATCCTGGAGGAACAGATATTTGATGATTTAAAGGCAAGTGCACATGTTGTCTCGGTGATCAGTCCGAATGAACTTTCGAAGGATATCACGTATTCCCTGGAAAATGACGGGCTGCGCATCACCTGCGTGGATACGGATGGCACGGTCCTGTATGACAGTATGGAAGATGCGTCTTCTATGGAGAACCATAAGGAACGCCCGGAAATTGCGGAGGCCATAAAAAATGGCGAGGGAAAATCAATCCGTGTCTCAGCTACGTCGTCAAAGCATACCTTTTATTATGCACTTAGAAAAGAAGATGGGAGCGTTGTGCGTGTTGCGAAAGAGAGCGGAAGTATTTATCATCTGGTGTCTACGATGTCAGGACTGATCTTAGCGGTCGGCCTGATGGTATTTCTGATGTGTGTATTTTATTCTTACCGTCTGACACGGAGACTCATGGCACCGATCGGGAAAATGGCAGATAATATTATCCTGGTGGATGAAACGGAAGTTTACGAGGAAATGCGCCCGTTTATTTCCATGATCAAAAAGCAGCATATGGATATTTTAAATCATGCGCAGATGCGTCAGGAGTTTACGGCCAACGTTTCCCATGAATTAAAGACGCCGTTGACTGCGATCTCCGGATATGCGGAACTGATCGCAAGCGGAATGACGGGCGGGGAGGATACCGCGCATTTTGCAAATGAGATCCATAAGAGTGCGGAGCGTCTGCAGTCACTGATTAACGATATTATAAAGCTTTCAGAATTAGATGACAGTGATTTAAAACTTGAATTTGAGACGGTTGATCTGCATGATCTTGGGGAGCAGTGCATTCATTCCATGCAGATGCAGGCAGATAAAAATGAGGTGACGCTGCACTTAGAGGGGGCGTCTGTTCCAATGAACGGAAACAAGACGCTGCTTGAGGAACTGCTTTTTAACCTTTGCAGTAATGCGGTCCGTTATAATAAAAAAGGCGGCAGTGTCACGATCGTGACTACGATCGAAAATACCAGACCGGTCCTGATCGTAAAAGATACCGGTATCGGAATCCCGAAAGAACAGCAGGAACGCGTCTTTGAGCGTTTCTACCGTGTCGATAAGAGCCGGTCAAAATCCACTGGCGGCACAGGTCTGGGACTTGCCATTGTAAAGCATATTGTCGCGCAGCATGATGCGCAGATGACGCTGACAAGTGAGGTTGGTGTGGGTACGGAGATCAAGATTGTATTTTAGTGAAAAAAGTCTAACCGAATCCTCAAATTTATGTTACAATAGAAAGATGCAAAAAATATACTATTGAGGAGCACAGCAATCATGTTTTCCATATCAGACATTAAGCAGGAAGCATATCCCGCAGCATACCGCCGGGGAAAGGAATTGTATGAGCGTGGACTCGTGCAGGAATTTTCCTATGACGTATACACGGAAGATGGCGTTCCAAAGGCAGAATTAATTGGAAGAGTAAAAGGAACAGTCGAGGATCACTACGATGTCCGGCTTGTGATAGATGAAGAATATGCGGAAGTTTCAGAGAGCCGCTGCAACTGTGAGGCGTTTTGTAACTATGAGGGCATCTGCAAACATTGTGTAGCCGTTGCGCTTGCCTATGTGAACCGCAGACAGGCGAAAGATATCTTAAATGCAAAACTTGGAGTAAGCGAGAAGACAGAGCAGAAGGACATCCGCACGGAAAAAGAGTTAAAAACGGATACTTCATTAAAAAATCTGTTAAACCGTTATTCCATGCGTGCAGGTTCCACCTATCTTTTACCGGAAAATATTTACGGCAAGGTGGAGTTAGAGCCTTATTTCAAGATGGAATACAGTTATGCCACGGTGGAATTTAAGATTGGAATGGAGCAGAAATATGTACTCAAAAATATTTCTGCATTTTTACACTCGATTAAAATCAATGAAAAAGTCCGTTACGGTAAAAAACTGGAGTTTTATCATCATCTGGATGCATTTACGGAATCTGCAAAACGTATGATTGCATTTATGGAACAGCAGGAGATGGATAAAAGACGTCAGAGCCAGTTCCATGCATATTATGCGTATACGGGCAGTTATGAACGCACGATGGAGTTAGACAGTGTGGGAATTGACCGCTTTTTTGAGGCAGTCGGGGATATGCCGTTTGAGGCAGAGGTAGGATTTTTACCGGAGGATACCTATACATTTTCACCGGAAGAAAAGCGTCCGAAGCTGGTTATCCGTCAGGGCGGTTCCGGTATCTTTCTGATGCTGGAAGATGATTCTGTGATCATCGGTGAAAAATATTTTTATTTCTATGACGCGGATATGATCTACCGCAGTCCGGCAGGAATGAAAGAAACGGTCGGAGAATTTTTTGAATTTCTGCACCGCCAGACCGGAGGACAGACTTATATCGCTGCAGATGAGCTTGCCATGTTCTGCCGCGACCTGCTTCCATTACTGAAAAAATATTTTAAAGTGGAAAAAGAGGCAGGATTTGATGAGAGCCTTTATGTGCCGCCGAAACCTGAGTTTGAACTTTATTTAGACAGACAGGATATGAATACGGTAGGTGCAAAACTGATGGCAGCTTACGGGGATGATAAATATAATGTCCTCGAGAAGATCGCACCGGGTGAAGTGCGCGATCTCGCAGAGGAACTCCGCATCAAAAATCTTGTGGAACCGTATTTCAATGAATATGCGCTGTCCCAGACAGTCTTTGTGCTGAAGAACAATGAGGAGATGTTGTATCAGTTAGTTTCAGGTGGATTGAGAAGACTGGGTGAATTTATGACCATTTATACAACGGAAAATTTCCGCAATTTAAAGGTGGTATCTTCCCCGGCCGTTTCCGTGGGTATCTCGTTAAAAAGTGATCTTCTGGAATTAAAAATTCATTCCGATGAGATGTCACGGGAGGAACTTGCCTACCTGCTCTCAAAATATGACAGGAAAAAGAAGTATATCCGTTTGAAAAACGGTGACTTTTTAAATATTGAGGAGGATGGTTTAAGCACGTTGGCGGAAGTCAGCGAGGATCTGCGCCTGACGGAGACAAACCTCAAAAAAGGCACTGTAATTGTACCAAAATACCGCGCAATGTATCTGGACGCGGTATTAAAGAACAATCAGCTTCTCTCAATCGAGAAAAATAAAGAGTTCAAGGGCATGGTCCGCAACATGAAGACGATCGAGGACAGTGACTATGAAGTTCCGGAAGCGCTGAATTCTATCATGAGAAGTTACCAGAAGAATGGATTCCTGTGGTTAAAGACGCTGCGTGAGAATGGATTCGGCGGTATTTTAGCCGATGATATGGGACTTGGAAAGACGCTTCAGGTCATCAGCCTTTTAACGGCAGAACAGCAAGAAATGCAGGCTGGGGAAAAGGAACTGCGCCGTTCCCTGATCGTGTGTCCGGCATCTCTGGTCTACAACTGGCAGAAAGAGATCACACGCTTTGCACCACAGTTAAAAACAGTCATTGTTGCCGGAAGTGTACCGGATCGTGCGTCGATCATCCGTCACAGCAAAGAGGGAGAAATCCTTATTACTTCGTATGATCTGTTAAAACGTGATGCCGAAGTGTACCAGAAGTTTGTATTTGCGATTCAGGTCATCGATGAGGCACAGTATATCAAGAACCCGTCCACACAGGCGGCGAAGGGTGTCAAAAAGATCACTGCGGCATTCAAGCTGGCACTGACCGGAACACCGATCGAAAACAGACTCAGCGAGCTCTGGAGTATTTTTGATTATCTGATGCCTGGTTTCCTGTATACATATCAGAAGTTCCGGGAGGAGATCGAGCTTCCGATCGCCGTGAATCAGGATGCAAATAAGATGGAGCGTTTACAGCGCATGATCCGTCCGTTTATTTTAAGACGTCTGAAAGGGGATGTGTTAAAAGACCTTCCGGAGAAGATCGAAGAAAATGTATTCGCAAGACTCGATGGCGAACAGATGCAGTTATATGATGCTTATGCGACCAGGATGAAGGAAATGCTTAGCCAGCAGAATGAGAAAGAGTTCCATAAAGGCAGGATGCAGATCCTTTCCGAACTTACCAAACTGCGTCAGCTCTGCTGTGATCCGGGACTTTTACTGGAAGATTACCATGGAGAATCCGCAAAGACCGACATGTGTATGGAATTGATCGTAAACGCAGTCGGAGCAGGACACAAGATCCTTCTGTTCTCGCAGTTTACATCCATGTTAGACCGTCTGACAGAGCGCCTGAAAAAAGAAGGAATCGACTACTATCTTCTGACCGGTTCTGTAAATAAGGAAAAACGTATGCAGATGGTGGAAAGTTTTAATAACGATGATGTTCCGGTATTCTGTATCAGCTTAAAGGCGGGTGGAACCGGATTAAACCTTACCTCCGCGGACATCGTCATCCACTACGATCCATGGTGGAATGTTGCCGTGCAGAACCAGGCGACAGACCGTGCGCACCGCATCGGGCAGAAGCATGTCGTGACGGTATACAAACTTGTGGCGGAGGGAACGATCGAGGAGAAGATCATTGACATTCAGGAACGGAAAAAGAAACTTGCCGAGCAGGTGCTCGAGGGCGAAGGAATGGATTCTGCAAGCTTCACAAAAGAAGAGATTCTTGAGTTGCTTGGCTGATGCAAAAGAAGAGATGGTGGAAATACCACATGCTAATTTTCACGGACTTGAATATTTAGGAAGCGGCCGTCTTTACATCTGGTCAAGGATTCTCCCGATGTTAAAACATGATATCTTAAAGGGGAGCGGTCCGGATACCTTTGCAGAAGTGTTTCCACAAAATGATTATGCCGGAAAAATGATCTATGCGGAGAGCACCGGCAGGATCATGGAGCGTGCAAGCTTGCAGCGGTGTAATGTTTTTGAGTAGACCTTGTGCTGAAATTGATTCATAATTGTAATGGAAAAGTCGATGAAAAGGGGAAGTGCTTATGAAAGTGTTGAAAAGATTATTAGCGGGAATACTTGCAGTTGCTTTGTTAATTTCATTGCCGACATCATCATTTGAGGTTTCAGCAGCATCTGGAATTCCGGGATTTAAGGCAAAAGTTACAGAGAAAAATATTTTGAAAATTTTAAATAAATATGACAAAGATGGCGCATACATCATGAAAAAACAGATGGAGAAAGGGGATAATATCCTAACGTGGTTTTCCGGGGGAAGGATGCTAGATGGCATGAATACGGCTGTGCATGAGGAGACACATGGGTATAGCTACAGCTATGGAACATATTCTTTTTCAGGTAAGACAACGGCATATTTTGTTGGCAATAAGAAAACAGTGTATGTTCCGCATACAATGGTTTATCAGTCAAAAGAAATGGCAAAAACGATACCCAAACGCCTGAGGACATTCCGGTATAATACCTATGTGGCAAAGCCCAGTGCATATTTATCTTCCAATGTGGATGGGGCATATGGTCTTATGAATGAATTTATGGCATACCGCATGGGTATGAGTACAACAATTGCACTTTTTCCATATTACAAATCAAAGAAAGCCGGATGGAACGAATGGAAAATCTTTATTAATGATTGTGAAAATGACAGGATGGCATATGCCGAATTTAAGTATTATATTCTGAATTATCTGTATTATGCCAAAAAACATCATCCGGATGTATATAAAGGTATTGTGAATAATAAAGAGTTTTGTAAGGCATATAAGACATTAGAGAGCAGCTATGCGAAATTGATCAAAGAGTATGAAAAAGATTTAAAGAAGATCAAAAAAGAGATGGAAGCTGCCGGATACCGGGTGCAGATATCAGATGATATGGTTATGGTATATTCATCGCAGGGAGTTGGAACGGGGATGGGACGTTATACGTCTGACTATAATAAACTTCAGAAAGAATTACGGAAAGATAAGTATCTTTCCATTCATAAAAAGGTAGTGAAATAATGGATAGAATCATAATTTTAATTATAGGATATCTTATTGCATGTTATATATGGAAAAAGATAGATTATTCCAGACACAGGAAGATACATAATGCAGTGTTATTTATATCCAGTATAATGGTAATCATCGGTTGTATAACACCATTAAATTCCGTATATATGATTTTGTGTGCAGTCATCCTGATATTATTAGATTGTCTGGTAAAAAAATGGACTGCGGCAACGGACAGAATAAAACATTTAAAGTAAGCATGAGAGCACTACTCGTTGGTAGTGCTTTTATTATTGCAGGTAACATAAAATAACTAATGTTTTTAGGGATAATTAGAAAAATTGTGAATGTTTTTTTAATAAAACATTCATTGACAAATCATGGTACATAAGATATGATGTGAAAACAGCGTTTGGCATAAGTGAAAAACTTATGATGAGCACAGGCTGATTTTTAAGGCAGACAGCCTGTGAAACCGTGAGGGAGTAGTTCGCGTGATTGCGTGATTTGTCAACATACCGGTTTTCTTTTGGCGGGCACACACCAGAAGAACCTGGCAAATCTTAAAGAATGAGACTCATGTATATTTTTGTGAGGATATCTGTGGGGATATCCGGTACAGGAATATACATGGAGTCTCTTATTTTGTCATATTTAACTGATAAATATTATCATTGACAATATGGCAGAAATGGGAAATCACTGCAGAGATGGCGCATACAGTACAAAATAACTGCGGAAATTTCACGGAAAATGTCTGATAAAAAAGAAAGCGGGTAAAAAAGATGGCTATTTTTATTGAATTGTTTCTGATGGGAGTCGGGCTGTCCATGGATGCATTTGCGGTGTCGATCTGCAAAGGACTCGGAATGCGTAAAGTGGACAAAAAACAGGCACTTGTGATAGGATTATTTTTCGGAGGATTTCAGGCGTTAATGCCATTTATCGGATGGCTTTTAGGAAGTCAGTTTGAGCAATATATCACAAGCATTGACCACTGGATCGCATTTATCCTTCTTGCATTTATCGGTGGTAAAATGATCGTGGAATCCGTGAAGCCGGATAAGGAAGACGATGAAGTAAAAGAAATGGATGCACCACTTGATCTCAAAGAGATGTTTGTACTTGCCGTTGCGACAAGTATTGATGCGCTTGCAGTCGGGATCACATTTGCGTTTTTGGATTACCCGATCGTAGAGGCGATCACGGTGATCGGAATCACGACCTTTTGTATCTCGATTGGCGGGGTTTATGTTGGAAACTTTTTTGGAAATAAATACGAAAAAAAGGCAGAGTTTGTCGGAGGGTTCATTTTAGTACTGCTTGGAGTCAGGATTCTTTTGACACATCTGGGGATTTTATAATTATTGAATATGATCAGCAGATGCCAGATTGTGTTTTGGTAAGAAAATCCACCTATTTGGGATAAACAGAAAATGGAAAATAAAAAAGGAGAGAATGTGTATGATGGAGATGCTAAAATCAATCGTTTTATTATTAGTGGGATTTATATTATTAATCAAAGGTGCAGATTTTTTTGTTGAAGGAAGTTCTTCCGTGGCAAAGTCGTTGAGGATTCCATCCATGATCGTAGGACTTACGATCGTTGCAATGGGGACAAGTCTGCCGGAACTTGCAGTCAGTGTTACAGCTTCGCTGGCAGGCAACAATGCGCTGGCTGTCAGCAATGTGATCGGGTCAAATATTTTTAATTTAATGCTGGTGTGTGGTGCATGTGCATTATTTGCACCTCTGATTGTCCAGAAAAATACATTGAAAAAAGAAATACCGCTTTCTGTTGTGTGTGTGGTACTTCTTCTTGTGCTGGGCTTGTTCGGCATGGAGATAGGAAGAACAGATGGGGTGATTTTGTTAATCCTTTTTATTGGATTTTTAGTCTGGATGGTAAAGTCAGCATTAAAAGCACATGCGGGATCAGCAAATTTAGAAGAATCTGACAATGAATATAAAATTTATCCTGCATGGGTATGTGTAATATATATTGTGGGTGGTGCAGTGGCTATTAAATTTGGCGGAGATTTTGTTGTAGATGGTGCATCAGCGGTTGCCATGAAAGCAGGATTAAGCCAGAACTTAGTAGGACTGACGATTGTTGCAATGGGAACAAGTCTGCCGGAATTTGTCACTTCTGTTGTAGCAGCAAGAAAAAATGAAGTTGATATGGCATTTGGAAATGTGATCGGATCGAATATTTTTAATATTCTATTTATCCTTGGAGTGACAGCAACGATAAGTCCGGTAGCATTTATTATGGAAAATGTGATAGACAGTGTGATTCTTTTAATTGTAAGCATTCTGGTGTGGGTGTTTGCGTGGAGCAGGCTGCATATTGAAAAAAAAGAAGGCATTGTACTGCTTGCATGTTATGCAGGATATCTGCTATATATCTGTATGAGATAAGAAAGATAATGTATAAGATGAAAAAGGTGTTTATTGAAGAAATACAGGGAAAAGAGTATAATGTGCGTAAGCAATGAGCAGTGCCCAGACAGGTACTGCGTAGTATAGAAACAATCAGGAAACCAATTCAGGGAGGTAAACACAGTATGGAGTTTTTTGATAAGTTAAGTGAGACGATCGTGAGTGCGGGTAAGGATGTTGGGCAGAAGGCCAAGGATGTGTCTGAGATCGCAAAGTTAAAGATGGATATCAGATCCAAAGAAGATTTTGTGGAAAAACAGTATGCGGAACTTGGAAAAGCATATTATGAGAAACACAAGGATGAAGAGAGCGCAGAAGGCGAAGAAAAGACACCGGAACAGGAGCACTTTTTCCTGATCACGGAGGCGCTTGGAGAGATTGAGCGCATGCGCGCAGAAGTATTTAAACTTCAGGGAGCCGTGGAATGTCCGAAATGTGGTGCCAAAATGCCACAGGGAGCAGCATTCTGCAGTAGCTGCGGAACAAAAATGGACGATATATTTGAGGAATAGGAGCCGGATGCGTGGAAAATCAGAATAAAGTCCGGGCAGATCTGCGTCAGT
>ENA-OPSK01001571-OPSK01001571.1-human-gut-metagenome-genome-assembly--contig:-NODE-1571-length-16426-cov-3.558610_pt1 | contig 16426 bp, 19 predicted proteins | sample MGYA00241807_ERZ501905 | MGnify/ENA primary metagenome ERZ501905 (study PRJEB25962, sample SAMEA2042111) | human gut metagenome | biome: human gut; feature: human-associated habitat; material: faeces...
CGTATACTTTCTTTACACTGAGACCGGCTTGTCTTATCGTCAAACTTAGGCACCTTCAGTGATACCACGCATACGTGTTTTTTCGCAACGCTAGTAGTATATCATAGAAAATACTGGATTGCAAGGACTTTCTATGGTATGCTGATAGAAAAGAAAAAGAAAGGATGTACTCTATGAAATTTACATTTGCACACAACAATTTAAATGTACTGGATCTGGATAAATCTCTTGCATTTTACAAAGAAGCTCTGGATCTGACGGAAGTTCGCAGAAAAGACGCTGAGGATGGAAGCTTTACCCTGGTCTACCTTGGAGACGGAACTACTCCACATCTTTTAGAGCTGACCTGGCTGCGCGATATGGATCGCCCTTACAACCTGGGAGACAATGAGATCCATCTTGCGTTTGAAGTGGATGATTTCGATGCAGCTCACAAAAAGCACAAAGAAATGGGATGTATCTGCTACGAAAATCCGGGAATGGGAATTTACTTCATCTCTGATCCGGATGGATACTGGCTTGAAATTGTTCCCCAAAAACTGATCTAAGAATCTTAAAGCCCTGATGACACGATGACCATCAGGGCTTTTCTTTTGTACTTTGTATATGAATTTTTCTTTAGTAACGAACGTAGATCATACCGCTCTGAACCGGTCCTACAATAACACCGATTCCATAATCTGCTGCATGGATCATCTGCCCGCCGCCGATATAAATACCGCAATGGTTTTCATTTACAGCTACATCTCCCGGCTGAGGATTACTTACCTGTGTCCATGTCAGGAATGTATAGGTTGTCCCAAGACGGCTGTAAGCTCCTGTCAAACAATAAGATACGAATCCGGAACAGTCGAATGCTCCCGGACTGCAGGCTCCCCATACGTACTCCGCTTTTCCTACCCAGCTGTATGCACGATCTACAATGGCATTTCCTGTAGATGGATTGTAATTTGGTTCCGGTGTCGGTGTCGGAGTTGGTGTCGGATCCGGAGTTGGTGTCGGTGTCGGTGTCGGATCCGGAGTTGGTGTCGGTGTCGGCTCTGGTGCCGGCGTTACAGTTCCACCGCTATTATCTCCACCGCCTGACGGTGTATTGGTATTTTCATTATTTACCGTGTTGTTCTTTTCCTGTTCCTTTTTCGCAGCTTCTACTGCCGCTCTTGCAGCTTCCTGAATCATTGCATCCAAGTTAGACACTTCTGCTCTCTTGGACTCAATCGTACTTGACAGCTCTGCTGTCTGTGTCTTGTACTCCTCATCCAGATTCTGCAATTTTGTCATATCTGATTCCAGAGATGTCTTCAGATCTTCTACTTCCTGAACTGTCTCTGCATATTCCCGCAACTTATCACGGTCATATGTATGTACTTTCTCCACATATTCCGTCTGAGTAAGCATCTCTGAGATACTTCCGGAAGCTACAATACGTTCTAATGCTGAAGTATCGCCTTCCTCATACATGTATTTAATACGAAGCTTCATATCTTCATACTGCTGCTGCTTTTTCTCTTCTGCTACAGCTAGGTCTTCCTGAGCCTTGGTAATCTCCTGCCCTTTGTTGATCAGCTGTGTTTCCAGATCATTTGTCTTTGTAAACAATTCATTCAGCTGTGCCTGAAGACCGTTCACTTCATCCTGAGCTGATTCTTTCTGATTCTGAAGACTTGTTGTATCATCTGGTGCCGCCATAACAGGTGTAACTATCATGGAACACGTTAATGCTGCCGCAAGCAGTACACTTCGTACTTTTTTCATTTTCATACTTTCACCTATCCTTAATATTCTTATTTATGTCCCCACATATTCTACATAATACCTGATTTTCCGCACTTTTTCAATACAGTTTGTGGTATTTTGAAAGGATTGTGTGGTATTATCGCCAAGTTTAATCATACAATAAGAATTATATTCGATACGTGATGAAAAAGCAATAACTTTTTAATATTTTTGTAATATTTTTCCTTTTTAATCTGCCTTACTGCCGGTTTTCTCATAAACAGCTTCAAAATCCATATCGCCTTTCGCCTGCACTGTCCCGATATTTTCTTTTGTATATATGGTGTTTTCCAACTGGCCGACTGCTCTCCAGCCTTTCACTTTCTCATCTCCACTTCCATTTTCAACCGGCAGTATTTCCTTGGGCAGCAAAATTCCCTCCGGAACTACCACCTGCTTTACAATACGTTTTTCCTCGACTTTATTATTTTTGTATGATTTCCAGAATGATATCTTAGAGAAAACCTCTTCTTTTCCTTCTACATCATCCAATATCACAGTTTTTCTGGCAACCGCCTTTCCATTTCCCCATATCTGCCGATAATATTCCGTCACCCGCACATCCAGCAAACCTTTCTGTGCATCTGCTGTCAGTATCTCTACTTCAAATGTCGATTTGCTGGTTGTTCGCATGAGCATATTCTGAATAAAATCTGCTGCCAGCTCTTTTCCTTCCACCTCTTTCCCGATCGAATATGTCGGATTAACTGTCAGAATCTCCATCGATTCTTCCATTGCTGCTCCCAGAATACTGTCCAGCTCATTCTGATGCATCGTCTTTGTCTCCGCCGTATAAATCGATGCTCCTGCAAAAATCAGCATAATTAAAATAAAAAATCCCATCACTGCATGTCTCATCCGTTCCTGGCATACTCTCCTTTCCCCTTTTTTCTATTTTGCATATCCTGTGATCTGATGCTCCAAAAGCATATTCAAAAGTGGAATCGTGTACCGGTATGCCAATGTCACTTTTGCATATTTGCTTCCTGCCGCACTGGTCACAACCTGAATATCCAGATTTTCATATCCGTTTTCCAGCGCTTTCTTTTTACATTTCTCCAGAACCTCTGCATTATAATCACTCGCTTCAATCTCTGTTACAACTGTAGAATGATAAGCCTGTGCCTTCTGTGTATTCAACGATGCGCTGATATAGGCAGTACTCAGCACTGCCATGAAGGCAATCAGTACAACTCCCACCATTGTTTCGATCGCACCTTTCATTTTTCTTTTCCTTTCAACCGCACTTTAATCTACTGTAACCCGACATACCTTTGTTACTTTTCTAATATAAGCCCCCTGATAGTTTTCCTCTGCCTGATAAGTAATCTCATAAACACCTCTCTGCGCTGTCCAAAACGCCTCTGGATTTAGTTCCTTTTCCAGCTGACTTCCATCTGGAGCGATCAGTTTTATCACGCTGACCGGAAGCTCTCTTCCATCCGCGTCCACAGCCCTGGCACTGATTTCTTTTCCATGAAGAAGGTCATATCTTCTTTGATACTTCAGTTTACTGACAGATACCGTCAAGACCGGATCCGGTCTCGGTTTCAACTGTACAAGAAAATCGGAATTATCGGTTGCTTTTAAAAATGATTTTGGCTCTGCCTTTGAAAGCGCGCCCAGATATCCACGATCAGTACGATTCCAAACAAATGCAAATAATACGGCCAGGATAATTGCCATTGCTGCGATTTTTCCATATTCTCCGATCCAGCTCTTCACATCTGCCCTCCTGACATTTTTATCCCTATCCCGTCAAAAAACAGCTCTGCCAGCCTATGCAGCTGACCTCCTGAAGCAAGCAGCGAATACAAAAGTCCAAGCAGCATGATTCCCAGCATACACGTCACGATCACACCGCCATACTCTTCCATAAATTCTTTCATTCCGCTATTCTCCTTCTCAAACAGAACTTACCTGTATTAAAATTTTCCATAAACCGGACATGACCGCATATCCGATGATTGAAATTACAATGATCGAACCGTATTCTTCCAAAAATTCTTTCATGATATTGCCCTCTTTTCTCTCAAACCTTCTAAATTGTATTTACAACAGACAAAATCCCCAAAATGACCAGTACCAGATCTGCGAGCATTTTTACGACTCCCGTGATCATTGGAAGCAGTACAAGAAACCCAACACCTGCCATCATATCTTCTTCCTTCAAACGCTCTGCCCGATCCATCATAACGGTATTTCTCTGTACCAGTGCATCAATCTGCCCTCCCATATCTCCAATTCCAAATTCTGCCATGGAATACAAGATCTTCATTGCAGAAAGCACATCCGGAATCTGGAACTCTCTCATAAAGCGGAGATAAGGCTGAAGTGCATTCGGCTGCTGTTCGATTTCTTCTACCAGTCGCGTTAAATCCTGTTTTAAGATAAACGGTGCGTCCGGTATTGTCTTCTTTAAAGATACATGCACATTATCCGTCTGAAGCTGCAGGGACAGATTCATCAGCCATTCCGGAAATTGTTTTTCCACCTCACGTAATACACGTTTTCTGGCATGTTTATATTTTCGCTTCTCCTGCGTCAACATCCAGATTGCTGCTGCACCCGCCGCACCTGCTGCTGTCATCCCCACAGTATTCCCCAGTAAGATCGCCGTCACACCGAAGATACATCCAATGATACTATATTTAAACCTTTCCTTTTCCCGGTTTCCCTTCACAACATACTTATATTTTTCCCGAATTTCCGCTTCATCGACATCTTCATCTGATAAGATCAAACTGCCGGAAAGTTTTTTCTGCGCTGCATACCAGATCAGCATATTGAGAATCACCACTCCTGTCGTAACCGCCTGAGAAATTGGATTCTGTGTGATATCAAACTCTTTGGGCAGCATCAGAATACTCATGGCACAGATCAGAAAAGAGAGTCCGATCCCGATCGTTACCTTGACCTTGATATTCTTTTTTTCTTTCTGCAGACCATAAATCCTCTCAATCCACATTTTTCTGTCATTCAGTAAAATCTCAATCGCTGCATCCGGGCTTCCTCCCGACTGCTCTACCTGCATCAAAAAATCATGGATCTTATACAATCTTTTACATCCATACTCTTTTTCAATTTCTGAAAACGCCTCCTGATAAATGTTTCCCTCACTTTGTGCGGACTGGATATGCTCTACTGCATATTCGATTCCATTGTATAAACGGCTCTCTCCCTGACGGAACAATAATTTTGTATCTTCCAGCGCCGTCAGAATCTTTGCCCTACGTTTAAACGAATATAAAAGCTGTTCCATATAGGCAGTCAGATCTTCAAACTTCTTTTCTTCATACAGATTTTTATAATTCATTAAAAATACCGTTGGCACAAATATCGATGCCGCTGCGATTACAATCACTGAAAAGAAAATCTGCAGTTGAAAAAGATAGGCAAATCCTGCAATTCCCAGATAGACCGCCAACAGATATTTCACATAGGACGAAGCACTGAATGTGTATCCGCACCGCTGAATCTCCAGATTCAGCAGTTTCGGATTCCAATAGTGAAACATGTGCCTTTTTCGCCTTTTCTTTTTTTGTTTTACCTGCACACCATTTTCCCCTCGCTTTCTCCCAAAAAGGGGGATCTTATTCCTGCCCATTGAAATTTTTTTCTGATATTCTCAGAAATTTCTCTGGACACTACTTTTCCATTTTCCACGATCAGATACTTTCGGTTTTCTTCTCCGATTCTGTCAAACAGGCAGATCTGATCGACAAACCGAAAGACCTTTCCATTTCCGGTTGCCTTTTTGCAGAGCAATATTCCTACATTCAAAAAACTGTAGATGTCATTTTCCATTCTGGATGCCGCATAAGAATCCTGCATCATATTCTGAATCCGGTCAGGGATCTTCCTCGTATCATCTGTGTGAAGTGTCGTCAGTCCGTGAAGACCTGTCGAAAAGCATTCTAAAAGATACTTCACTTCTGTAGAACGCGCTTCTGACAGAAGCACCCATTGCGGATTTTGCCGAAGTGCAGATTTGATTGCTTTCGTATAGGAGAAAAATTCTTCATCCACTTTCAGTTCCACACAGTTTGCCCCCGGATTAATATCCCGATAATGAATCTCAAGGTTATCTTCAATGGTCATCACCTTTTCGTGCTTCGGTATAAATTGTGTTAAAAATTTCAGCAATTCTGTTTTTCCTGCTCCCGGACACCCGCAAAAGACCATATTCAATTTTGCTTCCATACAATTTCTCAGAAACAGAAGCACCTCTCTGGAACAGTATCCATCGGCCAGCATTTTTTCTTCTGTCATACGCATAACCGCTGGTGTTTTTCGAATAGAGATGGAATACCCTGTATTTGTCACGCTTGGATGAATGATCGAAATCCTGAGAGTGTCCGTCTCCGCTTCCAGAACATTATTAAATTTATTGATTTGTTCACTCACAATATTAGAAATCAGAACGCTAAATCGGCCTGCGAACTCCGGTGTCAGATTCACCGGAGCTTTTCGAATCCCATATTTTAAATGTTCGATCCACACATCAGTCCCGTTATAATTGATGTCTGTAACCTGCTGATCTTTTACATATGGGAGCAGCGGTCCGAAGCACTCCTCTTTCAAAACCCATGCTTCCCTGGATATTTTCATTAGCTGACTCCATTTGCATCTGCAAGTGCGTTCGTCAATTTCTGTACTGCTTCCATAATTCCGCTTTTAATGCTGTCTCCGATTGGTGATGCTGCTACTACAATGATCATGATGACGATTGCTGCTACTACGATTACTCCATATTCTTCCATAAATGCTTTCATACTTTTCTACTCCTTTTGATTCTTTTTCATGATTTTGTTTACTTTTTACCGGATTTTTATAGAATTTCAGCCTTTTTCATCTTTTTCTCTTCTCATCAGACTTCCTCCTTTCTTTTTCTGCACATATATTGCAGATTTTATATTGTTGTATTATTTAAACTTTGAAAGTTTAAATCGATAATTATTTTCTGCATTCCGGAAATCTGTAAGATCGTAAGATAAAAATAGAAATGATTTTCTCAGACAGGAATATCAGAACTGAGCCTGTATCTTCTACAGACTATTGCCATATATGATTCATTATAAAACACTTAAAATAACTGAAATCTGTTAGAAATTAACACTTGATTTCTTGACTGGATCTCATTACGATCCATGGAACTTATAACCTCTGCCGGAAGAACTTCCGTCGATTAAGTTATGTATGAATTATACGTCTCTGACTCCTGAAAGTCAATGTATAAATTCTTAAATATTAATAAACAAAAAAAATTACGATTCACCCCCACCGGCGTAAACCGTAATCTTTTTCCTAAAAGCTTTATTCAACAGGCGGTACTTCCTGCTTCTTCATCCCCCTCAAAAGCACATACATGGAAGAACCGACAAAGGCGCTGACTATAACCGCCCCTCCAAGACGCATGATATCGCCTTGGATCCAGGCTCCCAGTGCACTGTCTGTCAGAAGAATTCCCATCACATTTACTGTAATATGAAGCAGGATCGGCACCTTGATCGTCCCACAAATCTCATAGGAATAGGCAAGCACCATTCCCATCGCTCCGACATAGAGGATTTGCAGCAGATTCCCGTTCATCAATCCGAAAATCAAAGACGAAAGCAGCGCCGCACTAAAGAATGTGCTCTTTTCACGGAATCTTTTAAAAACAAGCCCCCTGAACATCAACTCTTCCGCAACCGGCACGATGATCCCCATACAAATCAACTGCACGACCACATTCGTCTGCATATCCACATCGCTGTACGCTAAGGAGGACAACGCCAGGGCAGACAACATCATCAGACAATTTAATCCGATACAAAATGCACTTCCCAGTCCGAAAACGACCAGATACTTCTTGACTCCCGGAACTTTCACTGCCTGTTTATAAAGTATTCGTTCCTTCTTCCGGTCTTTCAAAAACAGCGGTACCGTCAAAAACAACGTACAAAGCGCACTGAACGCAAGAATCGGCATAATATATTTACCCACGATCTCGTACATTCCCTGCACACTGCTCATAATCGCCTCGGTCATCTCTTCTGTCGTAGTGCTCTTTTCCAGTGCGTCATAATCCATAACCTGACCGATATGCGGAATCATCACCGCAAGCTCTGCCACTAACTGGGCAACAAACTGAATCACCCAATACAATAAGAGTGGACCACATACATGCCAGAATTTCACCGGTTCTGAATTTCTATCCATTCATTTTCCTCGCTTTCTCCTGTATCCATGCCCTCATCTCACTCTCATTTCCCTGCACACTGCCCTGGACCATCTCCGATTTTCCGCCGCCTCTGCCATGAAATGTCTCATTCAGTTCTTTTGCAAGCGGTCTCATATCCAATATCCTGCTTCCGATCACATAACGGAAACCATGCTCCTCATCTCCGCCAAATACTGCACAGAGCCGTTTGCCATGATCCAGAACAAGATTCATCAGAATCCTCAGCTCTTCTCCCTCCAGATCATCCGCAAACACAATCACATCCTCCGATTGCCCGGCCAGCCTTTCTGCACGAATGGCAAGCATGTCTCGCTTTAACTGCGCATATCTCTGCTTCCATTCTGTACAGTCATTTTTTAATTTTTCTACCCCCTGCGCCACGTCTTCTTCTTTCACACACAGAGCAGAAGAAATACACCCTGTACTCTCTGCTTTCCTGCGGTAATCCTCCAACGCACGGAATCCACAGAGCATGGTCACACGGACGCCGCCTTTATAACGCTGCACTCCCGTCAGACGGATCTGCCCGATCTCCCCTGTTTGTTTCACATGCGGCGCACAGCACGCACACACATCATATTCCGGGATCGTCACGATCCGTACCTGACCTTCAATCTCAATCTTACTGCGGTATACAAGCGTCTGAAGTACTTTCTGATCCGGATAGGTCACTTCCACTTCCAGATTTCGCACCACTGCCCGATTGGCTTCCCATTCAATCTCGCGAATCTCCTCTTTGGTAATCTCTCCGTTGAAATCCATCGTGCAGTCTTCACTTCCCAGATGGAATCCCACATTCTGATACCCAAACCTTTTATGAACCAACCCGGAAACGATATGCTCTCCGGTATGCTGCTGCATCTTCATAAAACGAAGATCCCAGTCAATCCTTCCCTCTACACAGTCTCCAACCGAAAGAGGCGCATCTGTCCTGTGAAAAATCACACCATCCTTTTCCTGCACATCCAGCACTCGCGCACTGCCAAGTATCCCTGTATCCGCATACTGTCCTCCCCCTTCCGGAAAAAAGGCAGTCCGATCCAGCACGATCTGCCAGTTTTCTCCATCCGGGACACACTGCTCTACCTGCGCAGAAAATCTCTGCAGATGACTGTCCAGATAAAACAATTTTTCCGTCATATCCTACATCCTCTCCGGCGCTTCAAATCCAAGCAGATCGATACAACTCTCCAGAACCTCTTTTGTCAGTTTCAAAAGCGCGATATAACCTTTCTTCTTCTCTGCGTCTTCCTCTGAAAGGATCTTTGTCTCATGATAGAATTTATTAAATGCGTTGGCCAGATCATAAATATATGCACACAGCTTGTGCGGCGCTGTCTCTTCATAAACTGTCTCGATCACATCATTGAATTTTGCACATTCCAGCATCAGTGCTTTTTCAAATTCACTGGATGCCTCTCTGATCACCAGATCCTCCAGACTGTTTTCTTCCTGGTATTTATTCAGGATCGACTTGATCCGGACAATTGTGTACAGAATGTACGGTCCCGTATTTCCTTCAAAGGAAGTAAAGCGGTCTACATCAAAGACATAATCCTTGGATGCCTGATTGGAAAGATCACCATATTTGATCGCAGCAAGTCCTACCATCTGTGCAGTCTTCTTTGCCTCTTCCTCGGAAACCGTACGGTTGTCCATGATCTTCTTGTACATCTCTTCGTTGATTTCACGAATCAGATTTTCCAGACGCATCACGCCGCCTTCTCTTGTCTTAAACGGCTTGCCGTCTTTTCCGTTCATCGTACCGAATCCTAAAAATTCCAGTTCTGTCTCCGGTTTTACGATTCCGGTCTTCTTTGCACAGCGGAATACCTGTACAAAGTGAAGCTCCTGACGCTTATCTACCACATAAATCACTTCGTCCGGCTGGTATAGTTCTTCTCTCTCTACCAGTGTCGCCAGATCTGTCGTGTCATACAATGCAGCCCCGTCTGACTTTAAGATCATACACGGAGGCACTTCTTTTTTGTCTGTCTCTTCCTGTACATCCACTACAAGAGCACCTTCATCATAGTGCGCATATCCTTTTTCTTTGAGCATCTCCACCATATCCGGAATATATTTCTGGGCATCTGCCTCTCCCTTCCAGAGATCGAAAGACACGTTCAGATTTGCATAGTTTTTCTTCAAATCTGCTACAGAAACTGCCATAATGTGATTCCAGATCGCACGGAATCCCGGATGTCCGTTCTGCAAAAGGAACGTCGCCTGCAGTGCTTTTTCACGATACTCTTCATGTTCTTTTGCATAAGCACTGGCTGTCGGGTAGATTTCCTCAAGCTCTCCGATCGTAAACGGCGCCTCTTTCGGATATTCTCCGGTGAAGTTTTCATCAAAATATGGAAGCTCAGGTTTTCTCTTCTGCAATTCTGTAATGATCAGCCCCATCTGATATCCCCAGTCTCCCAGATGAATATCACCGATTACTTTGTTTCCTTTATAACGCAGAATCCGCTTTACACTCTCTCCGATGATCGCAGAACGCAAATGTCCTACATGCAGCGGTTTTGCCACATTCGGTCCGCCGTAATCCACCATGATCGTCTTTGGTGTCTCCATCTCTTCCACTCCCAGCTTTTCACTCGCTGCCATCTCATTGAGAAATGCTGCTGCAAAGGATGGTTTTACTTTCAGATTGATAAATCCCGGATTCACCGCTTCTGCCATTTCAAAACAGTCTTTTTCCTGCAGTCCTGCCACCACGTCATTTGCGATCATGATCGGTGCCTTTTTGTAAGTTTTTGCTGCTGCCATTGCTCCGTTGCACTGGTATTCACACAGATCCGGACGGTTTGACAAGGTCACTTTCGCAAATGCCGCATCATAACCGGCTGCCTCAAAGGCTTCTTTCATTTCTATTGTAATCAGTTCCAACAATGTTTTCACTTCTGTTCCACTCTCCGTTCTATTTTTCTTTCATTTTGCTATTTTATCATGTATAATGCTTTACGGCAAGCTGTTTGTACACGCATCCGAAAGGATTTATATAATAAGGAAAGAAGAGGATATATGTTATGAAATTAGGATCACACGTGGGCATGAGCGGTAAAGAGATGCTGCTTGGTTCCGCAAAAGAAGCCGTTTCCTACGGCGCAAACACATTTATGTTCTATACAGGAGCTCCGCAGAACACACGGCGCAAAGAAATCAGTGAACTGAATATTACGCCTGCCTGGGAATATATGAAAGAACATGGCATTGACGAAATCATCGTACATGCTCCCTATATCATCAATCTGGGAAATTCTGTAAAACCTGAAACATTTGAACTTGCAGTCGAATTCCTGGCAAAGGAGATCGAGCGCACTGCCGCCTGCAAAAGCCATACTCTGGTACTTCACCCGGGTTCTCATGTGGGAGCCGGAACTGACGCCGGAATCCGCCAGATCATCAAAGGACTCAACTCTGTCCTGACAGCAGATACCCCTTGCCATATCGCACTGGAAACCATGGCCGGAAAAGGTTCCGAAATCGGACGCACATTTGAAGAGCTTGCACAGATTTATGACGGTGTTGTATACAATGACAAACTGAGAATCTGCTTTGATACCTGTCATACCAGTGACAGCGGATATGATATCATCCACCATTTCGATGATGTGATCGATGAGTTCGACCGCCTGATCGGAAAAGATCAGATTGCCGTCTTTCACATCAATGACAGTAAAAATATTCCGGGAGCCGCAAAAGACCGGCATGCCAATATCGGTTTCGGACATATCGGATTTGACGCGATACACCATATCGTACACCACAAAGATTTTATGGATATCCCGAAAATTCTGGAAACACCGTACATTCCATCGGCTGTCAAAGAGAAAAAATCCTATGCGCCTTACAAATATGAGATTCGTATGTTAAAGGAAGGAATCTTTCACCCGGAACTGCCTGCCGAAATTCTTGCGGCAAATGAAAAGTAGCTTGACAAATCCGCAACTTCATTATACGATTGTATTACATATATAGTACAGTTAGTTTTTCATAGAAAACGAGGTGATCAAATGCCATGGGAATTGGACAATGACCGTCCCATCTATCTACAGTTGATGGAGCGTATTCAGCAGGATATCGTATCCGGCATCTACAAACCCGGTGACAGACTTCCCTCTGTCCGGGATCTCGCCGTAGAAGCTGCCGTGAATCCGAACACAATGCAAAAAGCACTCTCCGAACTGGAACGGAGCGGACTGGTATATTCTCAGCGAACAAGCGGACGTTTTATTACAGAAGATACCCAGCTGCTGGATGAAATGAAGACCAGTCTCGCATCCGAACATATCCTGCAGTTTCTTGAAAAGATGAAACAGCTCGGCTTTCAGAAAGAAGAAACTGCTGCATTGATACAGAAAGCACTCAAGGAGGTAGACCTATGAACCCCATTCTCGAATGCAAGGGGCTGACCCGAAAATTCAATCACTTTTTTGCACTTTCCAATGTTGATCTGACTCTGGAACGCGGAGAGATCATCGGCCTGCTTGGACCAAACGGAAGCGGAAAGACGACTCTGATCAAACTGATCAACGGGCTTCTTTTACCAACTGACGGACAGATCACAGTAAACGGATCAGTTCCCGGTGTAGAGACGAAGAAAATCGTTTCCTATCTTCCGGAGCGCGGATGTCTGGATGAACGCCGCAGGATTTCAGAGCTGATTTCCTATTACAGTGACTTTTACTCCAATTTTGATGTCTCCCGTGCTCATACGATGTTAAAGGATCTGGATATCGATCCTTCGCTTCGTCTGAAAACACTCTCAAAGGGGACAAAAGAAAAAGTCCAGCTCATCCTTGTCATGAGCCGGGATGCACAGCTTTACGTATTAGATGAACCGATCGGCGGTGTAGATCCTGCAGCCAGAGATTATATTCTCCGGACCATCCTGACAAACTACAACGAAGATGCGTCTGTTTTGATCTCTACCCATTTGATCGCAGATGTAGAAAATGTTCTGGATCGGGTTTTATTTCTGCAAAACGGGCAGATTACGCTCAACGCTTCTGTCGATGAGATCCGCAGGGGACACAAAAAATCGGTAGATGCTTTATTCCGGGAGGTATTTCGATGTTAAAAAAATTGATCAAACATGATTTAAAATATGGAGTACGTATGTTTGCAGTCCTGCATATCATTCTGATCATCGGCTGTCTGATGGCACGCTTCCTTGTAATCGATCATCTTGACTTTTCAGCAGATCCTGAAGAATTTGCTCCTGTTATCGCCCTTTTGATCGTCGTGCTCACAATGCTGTTTTCTGCGATTTCCTTTGGATGCTGTATCATGTACGCCGTCCGGTTTTATAAGAACCTATTTACAGATGAAGGATACATCACCTGGACGCTTCCGGCGTCACCGCTGACCCAGCTCTGGGCGAAGATTCTGTCTGCCTCCATCTGGTATGTGCTGGATCTTACAATCTGCTTTGCCGCTGCGTGGTTTTTGATTTCGGGAGACAATATACAGTCTGCTCTGGAAAGGATCAAACCTGACTTTCAGGCTGCACTTGGTATGTCCTTCTCTTCCTTTTGCGGTCTTGTTGTATTTTTTTCATTTGTCGGAATTCTTTCCTGCGTGCTATTTATTTATACAAGTATTGCAATCGGACAGCTGGTTCCCGCACATCGGATCATTGTATCCATTGCTGTATATTTTATTCTGAATCTCATTACTCAGATTATCAGCATAGGAGTATCCATCATCACCAGTGTCTTTCCTGATTATGTTTTTTCTCCTGCACAGACCAGCTTTTCAGAGTATTTCTTTCAGATGCTCCTGATCGGAACCTGTACTACGACAGCACTTGCCATTGTCGGATACTTTATTACTTATCGGATTTTGCAAAGAAACGTGAATTTGATTTAAAAGAAGGGATTGAAGCACATCCGCCCGGATGCCGCTCAATCCCTTTTACTGATTTCTTTTCGATATAAAAAATACACGTCTGGGCGGAGTCGAACCGCCGCACATGCCTCCGGAGGGCATCGCTCTATCCACTGAGCTACAGACGCATAATCTTTTGTGCCCTTTGAATTTCAACCGAACACTTTATATATCCTAGCACAATTTTGCAATCTTGTAAAGAGCATTTCTTTCAATTTTCTCATTCCATCTTTTCTTTTTAAAAGGCCATTTGTATTTTCCCCAATCCTCTTTCATAAAGATATGCATGGTCACTGAGCACTTCTTCTGTGTCTACCTGCGTATGATTGATATCCTGTATCATAGCATCCAGTTCCTCTTTTGCAATTCCTTTTGATTTCGGCAAAATGATCACTTCATGGATACTGCTCGGGAGAATATAAAAATCCTCTTTCAAAATTTCACCGATCATCTCAAGAACATGCGGATAAAACATACAGGCTGCCCCCTGGATCTTGCTGGAATTCGTCAGCACATACATCTGACATTCTCTCTGCATGCCGCGGATTGCCTCCACTTCAATTCCGGTTATCCTGCGGATCATATCGGGAAGTGAGCAGAATTCTGCCGGAAGCAGTCTGACAGCACTTCGCATGGCCATTTCATATAATTCCTCTGTTTCAAGATTCCATTGCCTCATATACTCATTTGTGATCTGCATTGTTGCGCTTCCCTCACATTGCCGGTCTAAAATGACATAAAAGGTCAGCGAAAGATCCAGCACATCCAAATGCGGGATTTCTTCCAGTAATTCCCTGTTTTTCTCCGTTTTTATCACTTTGATCCCCAGCTTATTCTTCCATGATTCCAGATTAAAAAAAGAATCCACATCTATGATATTTTTTGCCTTGATCTTTTGATAAAGCTGGCTGATCTCCGACACAATCTGTTCCAGAGTTTCCCCTTTTTGAAACTTCTCATAATATTCCTCCAGATAGATTGTCGGAAACAGATTGGATCCCGTTTCCTGAAGCAACAATCCAACACGAATCTTCCCGTTGTTTTTTACTGCTCTGTGTTCTCTTGCCTGTATCCCGTTTTTCCCCTCCTTTTGATTCATTGTTTCAATTGCTGCGCACACAAATTCTCTATATTCCATACTGTCTCCTTCCTGATTGTGTGCTCATCTTTTTGAGAAATGCGGCACGAATGTGCCTTTGAAATCTAATGTGAACAATATTATGTTTCTTGATTATATCCGACTCTGATGCAAAATACAACGAACTTTATATGAACTATCTATAAAGATTCTATAAATGAAACAACTCTCCTTACCAAAAGAAAAAGACGCCCTGAGGCGTCTCCTTCGTATTAAACACGTGAGAGATATTCTCCTGAACGTGTATCAATCTTCAGTACATCTCCCTGTTCTACGAACAATGGTACCATAACAATTGCTCCTGTCTCTACAGTTGCAGGTTTTGTAGCTCCCTGTGCTGTATCTCCCTTGAATCCAGGCTCTGTCTCTGTGATCGCAAGCTCTACGAACAGAGGTGGCTCTACTGCGAATACGCTTCCGTTGTGGGAGCACATTTTAACCATTTCGTTCTCTTTTACGAACTTTAAGGCATCACCGATATCGTCTTTGGATAAAGCGATCTGGTCATATGTCTCAACATCCATGAAGTAGAATAAATCACCATCTGCATACAGATACTGATAATCTTTTCTGTCAATACGTGCCTGTGGGCATTTCTCTGTAGGACGGAATGTCTTCTCAACTACACCACCACTCTTAATATTCTTTAACTTAGTTCTTACAAATGCTGCACCTTTTCCTGGTTTCACATGCTGGAATTCGATAATCTGATAAATGTTACCTTCTAATTCAATAGTGATACCATTTCTGAAATCGCCTGCTGAAATCATGTAAATTTCCTCCTTAAAAATACGCTCGAGTTTTACTCTCTGATTTTTCTATTTTATAATAAATGCCTGTACATTTCAAGCTTTTTTTCGTTTTGCTCCATCAAATTGACAAAAAAACTGCGGATTTATTCATTTCGCTCCTCAATCTCATGGATCAGATCAATTCTCGTCTGGTGTCTTCCGCCTGAAAACTCTGCATCTAAATATGCTTTTACGATGTCTTTTGCAAGCTCTGTTCCTACGATTCTTGCACCGAATGCAATAATGTTTGCATTATTATGCTCTTTGACAAGTCTTGCAGTTGCACAGTCAGAACATACAGCCGCACGTACTCCCTTTACTTTATTCGCAGCAATCGAAATACCAACTCCGGTTCCGCAGATCAGCACTCCGCAGTCTGCCTCCCCTGCCACAACAGCACGTCCGACTTTTTCACCGTACTCCGGATAATTGCAGCTGTCTAAGGTATCTGTTCCAAAATTAATGACCTCATGACCTAATTCTTTCAAATAATCCATGATGACAAATTTTAACTCTGTTGCTGCATGATCATTTCCAATCGCGATTTTCATTTTTTTCCTCATTTCTTTCTATTTTATTTACTCTTAAATGAGCATT
>ENA-OPSK01001572-OPSK01001572.1-human-gut-metagenome-genome-assembly--contig:-NODE-1572-length-16415-cov-3.542482_pt1 | contig 16415 bp, 9 predicted proteins | sample MGYA00241807_ERZ501905 | MGnify/ENA primary metagenome ERZ501905 (study PRJEB25962, sample SAMEA2042111) | human gut metagenome | biome: human gut; feature: human-associated habitat; material: faeces...
TTGTGGCTCCTCCTACGCTGATGGGAGCCAACGGACCGAAAAACTGCCGGAACAGCGGAGCACAGAGCAAGGCCATGAGTTCCCTCAGGATATTATAGATAAGGGCAACGGTACCCATTTCCGCGTTGCGTGCCTCCGTGATGAGGATACTCGACAAGGAATAGTAACCGAATCCGGAACTGATGGCCAGCCAGTCGGTAAAGCTGCGCCCTTGCAGCAGGCAGGCTGTCGCTACGGCTCCGGCCCATGTCCCGACTATCGTCAGAACCGGTAGCCACATCAGACGTTTGTCTATGCGGCGCAAGCTTTGGCGTATCTCGTTGCTTTGCCCGACGGTAAGCCCGACGCAGATGAGTAAGAGACACAAGGCGTAGAATCCGGCTTCGGCGGGGAGGGGAGGTAGCCAGTGAGAAACGCCTAAGGCACATCCGAGCGCGAAAAACGCCACGATGGTGAAGCTTCCGGCCAGTTGATGCCATAATGCCACGAGACGGTGCTTGTGCGAAAGCCCCCCTTTTTCGGCATCCTTTTCCCATGTAGGAGTTTGGGTGGCCGGTATCGTTCTCCTACTTCCGCTCCATAATGCTGCCGCTGCCAAGGCACACCCTAAGGCTGTGCACAACGTGAGGATAAGGGCTTCCCATCCCAAGCGGTCCAAGGCCTGCATCAGTGTCGGATTTCCTCCGACTTCCACGCCCATCAGGAAGAGCAATCCCCATACGGTATAGGTCATCAGCCGTTCGAGGCCGGGTATCGGGTGGCGGCGCAGGAGGGATCCCACCGTAGCGCTGCCCCATAAAATGAATATGACGGTAAACATAGACTGCAAAGTTCGCTATTTTTTCCGAAAAAGAGAGCTGTTTTCTTCCGTGACAGGCTTTCGGACGCATAAAAAATGAAGGAACGGCTTACTTTTCCGTCGGATGGAGAACAAGGCCTTGAAATAAGCTGTAACTTTGCGGGCGTGAAATATGACGAACAAATGGAAAATCAAAGTATCACAAAAATTCAGGTACGTCCGCTCCAGATAGAAGACTACGGACAGTTGGCCCAGTCGTTCCGTCGTGTATATTCGGACGGCAGCGATGTGTTTTGGACCCATGAACAGATAGAGACGTTGTTACGCATCTTCCCCGAAGGGCAGGTGGTGACGGTAGCCGATGACAAGATTATCGGTTGTGCCCTTTCCATTATCGTGGATTATGATTTGGTGAAGGGAGACCATACATACGCTAAGGTTACGGGAAATGAGACGTTCAGCACGCATAATCCCAAGGGGAATATCCTCTACGGCATCGAGGTGTTCATCCATCCCGACTACCGCGGCCTGCGCTTGGCACGCCGTATGTATGAGTATCGCAAGGAGCTGTGCGAAAAGCTGAACCTGAAGGCCATCATGTTCGGCGGCCGTATTCCGAACTATCATAAATACGCCGACAAGATGAGGCCGAAGGAGTATATCGAACAGGTGCGCAAACGTGAGATATACGACCCCGTGCTGACCTTCCAGCTTTCGAACGACTTCCACGTGCGTAAGGTCATGACCAATTACTTGCCCAACGACGAGGAGTCCAAACATTACGCTTGCCTGCTCCAGTGGGACAATATCTATTATCAGCCCGAAACCTCAGAGACGCTTCCGGCCAAAACCACGGTAAGGGTCGGACTGGTGCAATGGCAGATGCGTGGCTATCGCACTATCGACGACTTGTTCGAACAGATAGAGTTCTTCGTAGACGCTGTTTCCGGTTATAAAAGCGATTTCATCCTTTTCCCCGAATATTTCAATGCGCCGTTGATGGCGGAGTTCAACAACCTGAGCGAGTCGCAGGCCATTCGCGGACTGGCCGGTTACACCGATGAGATACGCGACCGTTTCTTACAGTTGGCCATCAGCTACAACATCAATATCATCACCGGGAGTATGCCTTTGCAGCGCGACGGCAACCTCTATAACGTAGGCTTCCTGTGCCGTCGCGACGGCAGTTATGAGATGTATGAGAAGATACATGTCACGCCCGACGAGACCAAGAGCTGGGGACTGTCTGGGGGCAGTATGCTGAAGACGTTCGATACGGATTGTGCCAAAATCGGCGTGTTGATCTGTTATGATGTGGAGTTCCCCGAACTGTCGCGCATTATGGCCGACCAAGGGATGCAAATCCTCTTCGTACCTTATCTGACGGATACACAGAACGCTTACTCGCGCGTACGGGTTTGCGCCCAGGCCCGTGCCATCGAGAACGAGTGCTTTGTGGTGATAGCCGGTAGCGTAGGCAACCTGCCGCGCGTGCACAACATGGATATACAGTATGCACAATCTGGGGTGTTTACTCCGTGCGATTTTGCTTTCCCCACCGACGGACGCCGGGCGGAGGCCACGCCGAACACGGAAATGATTCTTGTGTCCGATGTCGATTTGGACCTTCTGAGCGAGCTGCATACTTACGGTGGTGTAAGGAATTTGAAAGACCGCCGGCGTGACCTTTATGAGGTACGTTTCAAGAGGTAAGGAACTCGAAAAAACGATTGGCTGAGAACGGAAAATCAATCTCCTGAGATTGATAAATCGTTTGGCGCAGAATGATCTTTCATTCTGCGCCAAACGATTTATACTTTATAAGATGTTGATAAACAGCTAAAAACGAGTCATGAACTCGATTACGAATTTGTCCTGCTCGGAAACCTTGGGGGTGGCACCCTCGTTGTAGAAATATTTCTCATAATTGATACGGATGTCCGAAATGAACGGTTTGGCGATGCTCAGGGTGATGCCGCCAGTGATACGTTTGCGTTCGGCATCGGTCAGTGTGAGGTGTCCGTTCTCGTTGGCCGTACCATCGCTATGGTCGCCCATGTAATCGAAGCGTCCGAGGAATGAGATTTTGCTGAATACTTTTTTCAGTGGCAGGTCATAGCAAATGAACCCGTCGAAGGCGTTCACGTCCTGAAAGGCATCTTTGGTGTAGTGTTTATACAAGTATTCCGCTTCTATCATCCATCTTCCGGCCTGGTAAGTAATGCCGCCGTCGTACATGTTGACCGAAATGTGTTCCGGTCTGATTTTCTGTGCGCTCAGCGTGACGGAAAATCCTTTGGGCAGTTGCCATTGTGCCTTGGCGGAATAGTTGATATTGTTGGTCCAGAAATCTTTCTGGTCGGTCAGGCCCGAACCGTTGAACATTCCCGCTTGCAGGGTGAGGGGCAGCGGACCTCCTATCTTGTAGCCCAGCGTGGCTCCCACATCGCGCACGTTGCCCACTTGCTTGGCTATGAATGAACGGTTGGCAAAGTATTGCTGGTGGGGGGAACGGTGGGCATCGATAGTGAACGGGACGCGCATCTGTCCGATGGTGAAATCGAAGCCTTTCAGCGGGCTAAGCCGGGTGTAGGCATCCAGCATTTTGATTTTGCCTTCGTCGGACAAGTCGATTTCGGCTTTATAGGCCACTACAGGTGCGACTTTTCCTTCGATGCTGACTCGGGCGGTGCGCACTTGAAAGCGTCCGGCCTTTTCTTCCGGTTGGTACTCGTATTTGCCACGTAGCGTACCGTGGACGACCGGTCGGTAATCTGTTTTGGGTTTTCCTTCTTTCCCCTCGTCGGCTGCGGCAGGAAGAGCAAGCAGTATGCTTAAAGCTAAAATAGATATTTGTTTCATGATGTGCTGATTTGGCGACAAAGGTAGGTATTCGATATGAACTCAAGATGTCATACGTGTTACGATCGTGTTACAATATTTAATGCTTTATTTCCTTTGCGATGCCGAATATACATGTTGCTTGGCTTCGTTCACTTCACGGATAAGTTGTTCCTGAGAGGGTAAATAGAGCTGATATTGGCTGGCGAGTATGGTCTGGTTGTTTTCAGGTAGGGCCAACCGGACAGCGGTGTCGTTTTTGCTGGTACATAACAATATGCCGATAGTTGGATTCTCGTCCGGTGTCTTTTCATAGCGGTCGTAGTAGTTGACGTACATCTGTAGTTGCCCGAGGTCTTGGTGGGTGAGCTTGCCGGTTTTCAGTTCGACGATTACGAAACAGCGTAATAACCTGTTATAGAAAATGAGGTCTGCAAAATATTCGTCATCTTCCACTAAGATACGTTTCTGTCTTGCTACGAAAGAGAATCCCTTGCCCAGTTCCAACAGAAAGTCTGTTATATGGGTTATGATGGCTTTCTCAAGGTCTTTTTCGTAATATGCAGGTTGGCGTTCCAATCCAAGGAACTCCAGGACCATCGGGTCTTTGATGATTTCCATGGGAGATTCCGGAATGCGTTCCTTACGTGCTACGGCCAACACGGCTTCCTTGTCGTTGCTCAATAGCAAACGTTCGTAGAGCATGGAATTGATTTGGCGTTCCAGTTCGCGTTTTGTCCATGCATTGTTAACGGTCTCTAATTGATAGTATTCTCTTTTGTCAGGGTCAGGGATTGTAATAAGTAGTTTATACTGCGACCAGTTTAATTGCGCACACACTGTATTCGCAATTGGATAAATACGGTAGAACTGGCGGCACATTTCCAGTTGCCGCACCGAAAACCCACTGCCATATTCCGGTTCGAGGCGTTTGGCCAAATTCCTGATGAGGTAGGTTCCATAATCGGCACGTTCTTTTCCGTGCTGTTCTTCTTCGAAGATACGTTTACCGATGTTCCAATACATTCTGACTCTGCAAAAGTCCACGCTGCGTACGGCATTAGATCGGGCTTGGTCGATGATGGAGCGTATTTCGCTGACAAATCCGTCTGGTGTGTCGGCCGGTTGGCTTGGGTTCCTTAGTTCTTTGTAGTCCATGGCATCCTTATGTTGATGTACTTGCAAATATAGCGTTATTTTTCGTCTTCCTTTCCTGTTGTGCCATGAAAAAGGAGTTTGTACCCTGAGAAAAGTACAAACTCCAGATTTAGAAAGCCTTCTGTGTGGAAGGATGTAATGTTTACTCCGCAGTGAGTTCCAGTACGCAACTGGCATAATCGCTGCCGAGCGGCATTTCGATACCGGTGTTCATCAGTAGGGCACCGGAGAACGTTTTGTCGTTCAGGAAACAAGGTTGTCCGCCGGTCTTGACGTTCAATTCGCGTACGCGGTAGTTTTTAGACGGATCCAATCCTCGAAGGCAAACGCGAGGTATCACCTGGTTATTGAAATGTTCCATCTTGTAGGCGAAGAATACGGCTTTGTCCTCCGTATCGTCGGTGTACATCAGTGAAGCGATGCCTTTGTCGTCGTACGGGGATACCAGGCGGTACAGATTGCCTAACTGGATGACGTCGCGTACGGACTTGTAGTCCTTAATGGCTTGTGCCGTTTGCTGGTATTCTTCTTTCGTCATCTTGCTGGGTTGCAATTCCATACCCAACCGCCCGCTCATGGCCACGTCGCAACGGAACTTGATGGGGATGATACGTCCCGTCTGGTGGTTGGGCGAGGCACTGATATGCTGTGCCATGGCGTTGGACGGATAGAAGTACGAGGTACCCCATTGCATGTAGATACGCTGGAGGGCATCCGTGTTGTCGCTCACCCAGAACTCGTCGAAGTAGGGCAGGACACCGTAACTGGCACGTCCTCCTCCTCCGCCGCAGGCTTGAATCAGCACGTCGGGATACTTGGCGCGGATGCGTTCGAGCACTTTGTTCAAGCCGCGATGGTATTCAATGTATATGTGCGACTGTTTGTCTTGGGGCAAATAGGTCGAGCCATAGTTTTTCAACTCCACATTGGCATCCCATTTGATATAGGCAATCTGCGGATGCTTGCCGAGCAAGTTGTCTACGATGCCGAACATGAAATCCTGGACTTTGGGATTACATACGTCGAGCAACATTTGTGTGCCGCCCCGTCCGTATTGCAAGGGACGTCCTTTGACTTGCAAAGCCCAGTCGGGATGCTTTTCGAAGAGTTCGCTCTTGCTGTTTACGGCTTCCGGCTCTATCCAGATGCCGAATTTGATGCCGTTCCGATCAGCCGTTTGGATGAGGTTCTCAAGTCCGTTCGGCAGTTTCTTCCGGTCTACTATCCAGTCTCCCAAGGAAGAATTGTCTTGTACGCGGCGGTATTTGTCGCCGAACCATCCGTCGTCCATGACGAACAGTTCGCCGCCTAATGCGGCGATGTCTTTCATCATCTCGGCCATGGCCGGTTCGTTGACATCGAGGTACACACCTTCCCAACTGTTGAGCAACACGGGACGTACCTGGTCGCCATGGTGCAGCATGCCGGCGTGGCGTGCCCAGCGATGGAAGTTGCGGCTGGCACCGCTCAGACCCTCTCCGGAATAGGTGAGAGCCAGTTTCGGAGTGGTGAATACCTCTTTCGGAGCCAGTTTGTATTCCGAGCTTTCGCTGTCGATGCCGGCAAAGACACGGTGTACGAAATTATTGTCCGTCACCATGCGGATGGAGTAGTTTCCGCTCCAACAGAGGGCTGTTCCGATGACACGCCCTTCGTTCTCGTGCGGTTTTCCGTCGAGCGAGAACATGACTTCGGGGTGGTCGAGATGGCCGTTACGGGCACCGTCTACGTTTTCTATCATTTTGATGCCCGGTGTGAGCGGTTCGGTGGTCACGTGCGTTTCGGAAGCCCATGAGCCATGGAGATGCGAAATCCATACGTCACCGCGCCGTATCAGAAAATGTCCGGAGTCGAAACGTTTCAGCACCACGGTTTTCTTTTCCGTGTGTGAAATCTCGCTCCACGTCTCAATCATGTCGATGTCATTGTAAGCTTTGTAGTAGAGTTTCACTTGGAAAGGATAAACCTTGTCCTTCAGCGTGATGGCCGTGAGTCTGGCGTTGTCGAGGGTAGAGGTTTCCACCTTGTCCACAGTCAGGTCGGTGGTCCAGTTCCCGTCGGCATGCACGGCCTGCAAAGCAAAAATCTGGTGGGGCGGCTGGCCGAAAGTCGGGTATGCCGTGCGGTTCAGCCCGTCCCATGCGTCGTGAATTTGGTGTATTTGGCTCTCTTCGATGCGGTCGCCGAAGTAGGCGAAGCGCAGGTCTTGCCCTTCACCGGCATGCAGAAGCAGGGACGTGTGCGGCGTGGAGACCAACACATTTCCTTCCCATGCCAGGCTATGCGCAAAAGGTAGCGCGCTGCATGTCGCAGCGGCTACCCCTATGATATAACTTCTGATTTCCATTTTTCTGTCTCAAGATTTATTCGGCTGTGATTTCCACCACGCGGCTGTAAAGCTTGTTGCCGGTGAGGAGGTTCAGTCCGACTTTCATCAGGTAATCGCCGGAGAATACGCGGTCGTTACCTTCGAGCGATGAGCCTTGGTTCGGCATCAGGTTGATTTCTTTCACGCGATACTGTTTGCCGGCATCCAATCCTTCCAGACGTACGGGTAGAATCTTCTCGCCGTAGCCGGGATATACGTCGAATGCGAAGACTACGGCCTTGTTCTTGTCTTTGCTGACAAACTGGTTGGCTGCATGGCTGCGCGTACCGTCGTACGGAGATACCAGACGGTAGAGGTCGCCTTCCATGATGGCCGGACGCAAGCGTTTGTAGTTTTTCACGGCACCTTGGCAATAGGTAAGGTCGTCGCCGCTCATGTCGCTGAGCTTGATGTCGAAACCGAGCTTGCCCATCATGGCCACGTCCGTGCGGAATTTGATGCTCGCGTTCTTGTTCCATGTGGTCACGTGGGCGCTCATGGACTTGGCCGGATAGAAGAACGAGTAACCGTATTGGATGAACAGGCGTTGGATGGGGTCGGTGTTGTCGCTGGCCCAGAACTCTGTGAAGTACTGCAATGCCTCGTAGTCGATACGGCCGCTACCGCCGGAGCAAAGCATCATCGGTACGTTCGGATATTTGTCTTTGATACGTTCCAATACATTATATATACCACGTACATGGTCGATATAAAGTTGTCCTTGTTTATTCTTCAAATAGGGAGAATAAATATTTGTGATGGGAGAGTTGCAGTCCCATTTAAAGAAAGCCACTTCCGGGTTCGCTGTCAGGATGTTATCCACTACGCCAAACACAAAATCCTGTACTTTCGGGTTGCTAAGATCGAGCACCAGTTGGTTACGGTAATAGTATGTTTCCCGATTGGGCAGAGTGATTGCCCAGTCAGGATGCTTCTCGAACAATTCACTTTTGGGGTTTATCATCTCCGGTTCGATCCAGATACCGAATTTTACTTCGGCTTCTTTGGCCGATTTCACGAGTGCGGGAATACCGCCCGGCAGTTTGGATTTCATCACTTCCCAGTCACCCAGTCCGGCATTGTCGCTGTTGCGAGGATGCTTGTTGCCGAACCAGCCATCATCCAACAAGAACATATCTACACCCAGATGTTTGGCTTCTTTCATCAGTTCGGCAAGCAGTTTCTCATCGAATTTGAAGTACGTATTTTCCCAGTTATTCAATAAAGTCATGCGGTCGCCTTGTCCGTCTTTCAGTTGGTAGTTGCGTGCCCATGCGTGGAGGTTGCGGCTGGCTTCGCCCGTACCGTTGTTGCTGAAAGTAAAGATGAATTCGGGAGTGGTAAATACTTCGTTCGGTTTTAGTTCATAATCAGATGCATACGGGTTGATGGCGGGGATGACGCGGAGGTTGCCTACGTTGTCCACTTCAAAGGTAAACTGGAAGTTGCCTGTCCATCCGATAGTCCCTAGCATGGCACGTCCTTGTGTTTCCTGTGCCGGTTGCTCAAAACCAAGTTCGAAGAACGGGTGGGTATGCATGGCGGCACGGCTTCCCAGTTTGGTGTCGATCACCTTTTTGCCGAACAATAGAGGTTGTGTGCTCATTTGTGCTTCTTTAGCCCAGTCGCTGCTGAATTCAGTCAGATAATACTCGTTTCCGGAGAAATAAAGCATCGTCGAAGCATAACGCCAGATGGTGACAGGTTTCTTTTCAGCATGTTTGATTTCACTCCACGTCTTGATGACGTTTTCTTTCGGATAAGCGATGTAATGCAGCGTGACTTCCACCGGGTACTGATCGTCTTTCAGTTGGATGACTGTCTCCGTGCCGCCTGCCACTGCTTTTTGTTCGGAAGATACATAACGGAGAATCGTGCTCGGGTTTCCATCATTGTGCGTGATTGCTACAGCCGGTTCAAAATAATCCTCGGCGCCGGAGCCCGGATATACTTCCCATCCACGGGTAGATACGCTTCCGTCACTTCCACCTTTCACGTATGGAGAAAAGTTGTTGATGTCTTTCTCGTTCAGTAACTTATCGCCCAGATAAGCCTGATAAAGTCGTCCGTTGGGAGCTACTTGGAGAATTAAGTCTGTGTTGTCCGTTGCGATGCGGATAACGTTCTTTTCCTGGGCGTTCACTTGTGCCAGGGTAAACAATGCCGTAAGTAATACGAAAAGTTTCTTCATGGTTTTTTAATAATTAATTAGGTATTAGTTAGTTTGTGGGCATATAATGCCACAAAGATAATTATAATTCGTTTGGTATGAACTAGAATTTGATGCTTGCGCTAAATTCTACGGTGAATGGGCGTAAATAGTTTCCACTCATATAATTTCCGGCGTATTGGACAGCTTCTTCTTTCGTAATCAGTTCCGAACCGTTGATGGTTCCGCTGGCTCCTTTCTGATTCAGGAAGTTGATGACTGTTGCCCCCAGAGACAGGTGCTTGTTTACGTTTCAGTTGATTCCTCCGAACGTTTCCCAGCGCCCGTTGAAGTAGAGCGCTTCCTGAAGATTGGCGTACGTCTTGCCGAAATAGCGGAAACTAAGCTAGAGGCGTAAGTCTTTCGTGATGTTGTAGCTTGGGTCGAGTTCGACAAGTATCTGCGGGATCTCTTTTACGATCATTCCGTTGGCATTGACAGACCTTTCCTCACTCGATTTTATCCGTATCATCCGGCTAAAACATGCTGCGGAATTGTTGCAGGAGGGAGAACTGCGCACCAATGAAATTTGTGACAGGGTAGAATTTCAGTCACCTTCTTACTTCGCCAAAGTATTTCAGAAACAGTTTAAAGTTACTTCTACGGAGTTTGCCCAGCAGAATAAGTAGAGAATGGCATATAGTTAGTTGTTATTGACTATTATTCGTTATCTCTTTGTTTGAATTTGAACTGAAATTAGTTCATTTCTATACAGAAATACCCCAAGATACTATTGCTGACAATAACTCGTCAATATGCAGCTTCTATTTCTTTCTCTTGCTTATATTATTTTTTCAATTGCCTAAGGAGTTTTCGTTTGACAGTTGTTGAACGAACGCTTGACATATGTTGAACTATCGCTTGACTATAGTCAAACGAAAACTCCTTAGGCAATGAAATAACTATTAATAGGTAAACGATTGCTTAAAAATAACTGATAAAATCATTAGTGGCAATTGATCCCAAACCAGGCAATTTCTGGTTAAATGGGAATTTAATTCAGACAGAAGAACATAAGAACAAAAAAATAAAATAGCAGTTCAATAAGCAACAGAAATAATTTTCAAAGCGCAGCTTTTATGTTCTTTTGTTCTTATGTCTAAAAAGAACTACCATCTGCTCATTTGTCCAAAAGGACGTATAAAAAATAGAATGATTCAACTCTGTAAATTCTTTCTTTTTTACTTGCTTATTTCGATTGATTTCCATACTTTTAGCCTCCGTAATCCTTTAAAAATTGACCCTATGGACAACATTCTTTTCTGGCTCGTTCCAGTCGCTTCCGTGTTAGCCCTCTGCTTTGCTTATTACTTTCATAAGCAAATGATGAAAGAGAGTGAAGGTACACCCCAAATGATAAAAATAGCTGCTGCTGTACGCAAAGGAGCTATGTCTTATCTAAAGCAACAATACAAAATAGTAGGTTGGGTATTCTTGGGGCTGGTTATTTTGTTTTCAATTATGGCATACGGCTTTCATGTACAGAATGCATGGGTTCCTATTGCTTTTCTTACAGGTGGATTCTTCTCCGGGCTTTCCGGATTTCTGGGGATGAAGACGGCGACATACGCGTCCGCTCGTACCGCTAATGCTGCCCGTACTTCTCTGAATGCAGGATTAAGAATTGCTTTCCGAAGTGGTGCCGTGATGGGACTGGTGGTCGTTGGCCTGGGACTGCTCGATATTTCTTTTTGGTATCTGTTGCTGAATGCAGTGATTCCTGCTGATGTACTGACACCTACTCATAAACTCTGTGTAATCACTACCACCATGCTGACATTTGGTATGGGAGCTTCTACCCAGGCGCTCTTTGCCCGTGTAGGCGGTGGTATCTATACAAAGGCAGCCGATGTCGGAGCCGACTTGGTAGGCAAAGTAGAAGCCGGAATCCCGGAAGATGACCCTCGTAATCCTGCCACTATTGCCGATAATGTGGGCGATAATGTAGGCGACGTGGCCGGTATGGGAGCCGATTTATACGAATCTTACTGTGGCTCGATTCTGGCAACAGCCGCACTGGGTGCTGCTGCTTTTATTCATTCGGCAGATACAGTGATGCAATTCAAGGCAGTGATCGCCCCGATGCTGATTGCGGCTGTTGGTATTATCCTTTCTATTATAGGTATATTCGCTGTCCGTACCAAGGAGAATGCGACAATGAAGGACCTGCTCGGCTCTTTGGCTTTCGGTACGAATCTTAGTTCCGTATTAATTGTTGCTGCTACATTCCTTATTCTGTGGCTTCTGCAACTTGATAACTGGATTTGGATTTCTTGTGCCGTAGTAGTCGGACTATTGGTAGGTATTATCATCGGACGTTCTACAGAATATTATACTTCCCAATCCTATCGCCCTACCCAGAAACTAAGTGAAAGCGGTAAGACCGGACCTGCCACCGTAATTATCTCCGGTATCGGTTTAGGTATGCTTTCTACGGCTATTCCGGTAATTGCAGTCGTAATTGGTATCATTGCTTCCTATTTGTTGGCTTCCGCCGGCGATTTTGCCAATGTCGGTATGGGACTGTATGGAATCGGTATTGCGGCTGTCGGCATGCTTTCTACTTTAGGTATCACTCTGGCAACGGATGCTTACGGCCCGATTGCGGATAATGCAGGAGGTAACGCAGAAATGTCCGGCTTGGGTGCCGAAGTCCGCAAACGTACCGATGCGCTCGATTCATTGGGGAATACGACTGCTGCCACCGGAAAAGGTTTTGCAATCGGTTCCGCTGCATTGACAGGGTTGGCTTTGCTGGCTTCTTATATTGAAGAAATCCGAATCGGCCTTACACGGCTTGGTAATGTAGATCTGACCTTTGCGGATGGTAGTTCCATCAGTGTGGCGAATGCTACTTTTATCGACTTTATGGATTATTATGAAGTACATCTGATGAATCCGAAAGTTCTTTCGGGTATGTTCCTCGGTTCCATGATGGCTTTCCTGTTCTGTGGATTGACAATGAATGCCGTAGGACGTGCAGCGGGGCACATGGTAGATGAAGTACGTCGCCAATTCCGTGAAATAAAGGGTATTTTGACAGGAGAAGCGGAGCCGGATTACGAACGTTGTGTTGCAATATCAACAAAAGGTGCGCAACGTGAAATGGTTGTGCCTTCCTTAATCGCTATTATTGCCCCTATCCTTACAGGTCTTATTTTCGGTGTTCCCGGTGTGCTCGGTTTGCTGATTGGTGGCTTGAGCAGTGGCTTCGTACTGGCTATCTTCATGGCTAATGCCGGCGGTGCATGGGATAATGCAAAGAAATATGTAGAAGAAGGAAACTTTGGAGGAAAAGGCGGTGAAGTTCATAAAGCAACCGTAGTAGGAGATACCGTGGGCGATCCGTTTAAAGATACATCCGGGCCGAGCTTGAATATCTTAATAAAGCTAATGAGCATGGTAGCCATTGTAATGGCAGGGCTTACTGTTGCCTGGAGTTTATTCTAAAAAAAGCAGGAAAGAAGTAAGAAAAAGGAGGCAAAACAAGTCTCCTTTTTTAATTTGAATTACCTTTGTGTCAAAATAGAAGCGATAAATATGTTATTACCTTATTTGAACGAGAATCTGATTGAAGCCGGATGTGATGAGGCCGGTCGTGGATGTTTGGCGGGAGCAGTATACGCTGCTGCGGTTATTCTTCCGAAAGATTTTAAGAATGAACTGTTGAATGATTCCAAGCAACTGTCGGAAAAGCAACGTTATGCACTGCGTGAGGTAATAGAGAAGGAAGCGATAGCCTGGGCGGTTGGCGTCGTGTCACCGGAAGAAATTGATGAAATAAATATCCTGCGGGCTTCTTTCTTAGCCATGCATCGTGCAGTGGATCAACTGACTACCCGCCCACAGCATTTACTAATCGACGGAAACCGTTTCACTAAATATCCCGACATCCCCCATACCACGGTAGTGAAAGGCGACGGGAAATATCTTTCAATAGCTGCGGCTTCTATTTTAGCCAAGACATACAGGGACGATTATATGAACCGTCTCCACGAAGAGTTTCCTTATTATGACTGGGATCACAATAAAGGCTACCCAACTAAAAAACATCGCGCCGCCATTGCCGAACGTGGAACCACTCCTTACCATCGAATGACGTTCAATCTCCTGGGAGACGGACAGCTGACTTTGAACTTCTGAAGTCACTTTGTTTCATTTTACACATATTTTCTACATTTTTTTGCAGAATAAGCACGATTTTGTTACGGATAACCCTAAGATTGTTCTGTTTAGGCTAAAAAAGTGTTGCCTAGTGCTTTTATTTGTTATTGAAATGCTATATCTTTGCAAACAATAATAAGAATTAAAAAGTTTAAAATCATGGCAACGAACAAACTATTGTGGTCTTCTAAAATTATTGGGGTATTTTTTATGATGTTGGTTTGCACTCTTTCTGCAAATGCACAGTTTTTACGTACTTCTTATTTCATGGAAGGTACCCATTATCGTCAACAACTAAATCCGGCTTTAACACCGACGAAAGGTTATTTCAACCTTCCGGTAATTGGTGCAGTTAATGCAACTGTTGGTTCTACTTCATTAGGTTATCAAGATATCATTGATATCATTGATGATGGTGACGATTTCTATACTAAACCAGATTTTATGAATCGTCTGAAAGGTAATAATAAGTTGAATGTGAACTTCAGTACGGAGATTCTCTCTGCAGGATGGTACAAAGGTAAGAACTTCTGGTCATTCAATATCGGTCTGCGTACAGATATCGGTGCTAACTTGACTAAGAATATGTTCAGTTTCCTGAATCAAATGGAAACAATTGAGGATAACTGGAGAAATAGCAACTATGATATTAGTGGTCAGCAACTGAATATCAATGCCTATACGGAAATAGGTTTAGGACTTTCACGTCAGATTAATAGTCGTTTAACTGTTGGTGCTAGAGTTAAGGCTTTATTAGGTATCGGCAACATGGAGTTGAAACTTAATAAAATTGCGATGAGTGCTAATTTGCCTACTGATCAACAAATCAATCAATGGTCAAGTGAGAGCTATTGGTCAGGCAGCTCTGCAGAAATTGTTGCAAAGGCTCAAGAATTGAAAGCTAAGTTTGATAATTATCATGCAAACTTAACTGTCGGTGCCGAACTGAAGAGTTCTTTCAAAGGCCTGGAATTAAAAGAAGAAGAGGGTAAAGACTATGTAACTGATTTCGACTTTGACAGTGGTAAATTAGGTATTGCTGGTTATGGATTTGGCATCGACTTAGGTGCATCTTATAAAATTCTGGATAATTTGACTGTATCTGCCTCTATTCTTGATTTAGGCTTTATTTCTTGGTCTAAATCAAGTACAAAAATAGCATCAGCTAATCCGGATCCAATTGATATTAAAGGAAGTACTTATGCAGGCATGATTGATCCGGCCAATGCACAATCTAGTGTTACAAATGCATTGAATCAGTTGCAAAACGATGCTGAAAATTACATGGATCTTGTGACACAAGGTGATGTGCTTAACTATGATATGTTGCAACTTGAAGTAGGAGATGCTAAAGAATCTCGTAAATCTCGTCTTGCTTCTACTCTTGTACTAGGTGCAGAATACGGATTCTTCAATAACAAATTAGCAGTCGGTGTATTGTCAACAACTCGTTTTGTACAGCCTGATGCTCTTACAGAATTAACATTCTCCGCAAACTACCGTCCGAAAAGCTGGTTCAATGTAGCGCTTAGCTATTCAGCTATCCAGTCAGCCGGTAAATCTTTCGGTTTGGGTCTGAAGTTAGGTCCTCTGTTTGTCGGAACTGACTACATGTTCTTAGGAAAGAACTCTAACTCTGTTAATGGATTCGTTGGGGTATCTATTCCGTTAGGTGGAAGAAAAGCAAATAAAGAAGGATAAATATTTTAATTTCTCTCTAAACATTCTCTTTTAATTAATTCTCTATAGAATAAAAAACGTATAATTACAGCTTACCGTCATAAAGAATCCTTATAAAGGGTTATAGATGGTAAGCTGTTTTTTTATGTTCCTCCTTTTAGAACCACTTAATCTTCCGGAATATTACAAACGCAAGCGTTGACAATCCGATGGAAAAGAGCACAATCAAAGAGAAAGCAAAGGGCACTTCTTCCAGGTGAATATCCACATTCATGCCATAGAAACTGGCAATCAATGTCGGAAGCATCAGGACGATGGAGAGGCTTGTCATACGTTTCATGATCGTATTCACATTATTGGAGATAATAGAGGCAAAAGCATCCATTGTCCCTGTGAGGATATCACTGTAAATATTCACCGTATTGAGCGCCTGTTTCAGCTCGATAATTACATCTTCCACTAATTCAGTGTCCAGATAATCCGTATCCTGAAAAATAGTCCTTAACTTACCGATCATCACTTCATTTCCACGGATGGAAGTATTGAAGTAGACAAGTGTTTTTTGCAGTCTCATCAAGCGAAGCAAATCCTCGTTACGGATACTCCGTTCCAATTCCTTTTCTGCGGCACTGATGTCTATGTTTATCTGCTTTAGATATTTCAGGAACCACACGGCAGAAGAATAGATTAACCGGAAAATCAGATCCAGCTTGTTGCGTACAACGATCCCTTTTCGACGGGTATGCTCTATGAAATCCGGTAACAAATCTGTGTTGTGATAACAGACGGACACAATAATCTCGTTATTAGTGATAATTCCAATCGGTACGGTGTCGAAAGGCAGACTGCCATTCTGTTTGTTCACTACCGGGATACGAAGAATCGTCAACAACCAGTTGCCTTCCGTATCCGTACGCGGACGTTCGTCCGTGTCGGCTATATCGTTCAGAAATGATTCGGGTACGTTGAGAGTTTGAGTTAGAAATTCAAAGTCATCATTGTTTGGGCATACTACATTTACCCAGCTGTTGGGAAGCCATTGTGCTTTTTCCACAAAGCCAGCCTCACAATAAAGATACGTTCTCATCTTATTGCCTCCTTTCGTTTGTTTGACACGAGCAGAGGCATCAGTCTTCAATGGCTCTGTTCGCTTTAATTAATACTAGTTGTGCACGTTCGCGGGTTTGAATCGTCCA
>ENA-OPSK01001581-OPSK01001581.1-human-gut-metagenome-genome-assembly--contig:-NODE-1581-length-16354-cov-4.255660_pt1 | contig 16354 bp, 11 predicted proteins | sample MGYA00241807_ERZ501905 | MGnify/ENA primary metagenome ERZ501905 (study PRJEB25962, sample SAMEA2042111) | human gut metagenome | biome: human gut; feature: human-associated habitat; material: faeces...
GTTCACGATTGATGACAACATAGATTGAAAAGGAGAATAACATGTACAAAATGTATGAAATGGAACTTGCAGGCAGAACACTGCGTGTAGATGTAGACAGAGTTGCCAAACAGGCAAACGGCGCTGTTCTGATGCATTACGGAGACACAACTGTTTTGTGTACATCAACGGCATCTGAAAAGCCAAGAGATGGAATTGATTTTTTCCCTCTTAGTGTTGAATATAACGAAAGACTTTACGCTGTCGGAAAAATCCCGGGAGGATTTAATAAAAGAGAAGGGAAAGCATCCGAAAACGCAATTTTAACCGACCGAGTTATCGACCGTCCGATGCGCCCTCTTTTCCCGAAAGATTATCGAAATGACGTAACTTTGGAAAACCTTGTAATGTCAGTAGATCAGGACTGCAGCCCGGAACTTACCGCAATGCTTGGAGCTTCTCTTGCGACAAGTATTTCCGATATTCCGTTCTGCGGACCGTGTGCAACCACACAGATTGGTATGGTAAATGGCGAGTTTATCGTAAACCCGACCAACGCACAGAAGAAAGTATCTGATATGGCTCTGACCGTTGCTTCCACCCGCGAGAAGGTTATCATGATCGAGGCTGGCGCAAAGGAAGTTCCGGAGAACATCATGATCGATGCGATCTTCAAGGCACACGAAGTAAACCAGGAGATCATCAAATTCATCGACACCATCGTAGCAGAGTGCGGCAAGCCGAAACATTCCTACGAGAGCTGTGCAGTTCCGGAAGAGCTGTTTGCAGCGATTCGTGAGCTGGTTCCGCAGGAAGAGATGGAAGAGGCTGTATTTACAGACGAGAAACAGAAGAGAGAAGAGAATATCCGCGTAATCACCGAGCGCCTGGAAGAGGCATTTGCTGATAACGAGGAGTGGCTGGCTGTTCTGGGTGAGGCTGTATATCAGTACCAGAAGAAGACTGTCCGCAAGATGATCCTCAAAGATCACAAGCGTCCGGATGGCCGCGGTATCACCGAGATCCGTCCGCTGGCAGCAGAGATCGACATTCTGCCGCGTGTACACGGTTCCGGTATGTTCACCCGTGGACAGACACAGATTTTAAATATCTGTACACTGGCTCCGCTGTCCGAGGCACAGAAGATCGACGGACTGGATGAGAACGAGACATCCAAGAGATATATGCACCATTACAACTTCCCGTCCTACTCCGTAGGCGAAACCAAACCGTCCAGAGGACCGGGACGCCGTGAGATCGGTCATGGTGCGTTGGCGGAGCGTGCGCTTGTGCCGGTACTTCCGACTGCGGAAGAGTTCCCGTATGCAATCCGTACCGTATCTGAGACGATGGAATCCAATGGTTCTACCTCCCAGGCAAGTATCTGTGCATCCACTCTGTCCCTGATGGCAGCAGGTGTACCGATCAAAGCTCCGGTAGCTGGTATTTCCTGCGGTCTGGTAACAGGCGACACCGATGATGATTACATCGTTCTGACCGATATCCAGGGTCTGGAAGACTTCTTCGGCGATATGGACTTCAAGGTAGGCGGTACTCACAAGGGTATTACTTCCATCCAGATGGATATCAAGATCCACGGTCTGACCCGCCCGATCATCGAGGAGGCAATCGCTAAGACGAGAGAGGCAAGACTCTACATTCTGGATGAAGTTATGGCGCCGGTTATCTCCGAGCCGAGAAAGACCGTCAGCCAGTATGCTCCGAAGATCGTTCAGATCTCCATCGATCCGCAGAAGATCGGCGATGTAGTCGGCAAACAGGGCAAGGTAATCAACAAGATCATCGAGCAGACCGGCGTTAAGATCGATATCGAGGATGACGGAAGCGTATCTGTATGCGGCACCGATCAGGCAATGATCGACAAGGCAGTTTCCATCATCAAGGGCATCGTGACCGACATCGAGCCGGGTCAGATTCTGACAGGTACCGTTGTCCGTATCATGAATTTTGGTGCATTCGTAGAGCTGGCTCCGAACAAAGATGGTATGGTTCATATTTCCAAGCTTTCGGACAAGCGCGTAGCGAAGGTAGAGGATGTTGTCAACATCGGCGATGAAGTTACTGTAAAGGTAATCGAGGTCGATAAGATGGGTCGTATCAACCTGAGCATGAAACCAGGCGATCTGGCTGAAAATAAATAATAAATAGATTGCAAATGCACACGATGTGCTGCAATCATCCATCATAAAATCAATGTGCCTGCATCACTGCGGCGCAGACCAGATAAAGTAAGGAATGCTGCAAGGCAGAGAAGCGGTTCGCTTCTGCTTTGCGGTGTTCCTTTTTACTTTACAAAGAGGAAAAATATGTTAGAGGTAACAGGGATAGAAAAACGGTACCGCGGAAGGACGATCCTAAAAGATGTCTCTTTTCGGGCAAATCCAGGGGAATGCATCGGGATTGTCGGCGGAAATGGATGCGGCAAGACAACGCTGCTCTCGATCCTCGCGGGGATCCGAAAGCCGGATCGGGGGAGTATTCGGATTGACGGGCAGGAGGCGCTTGGAAGACATCGTCTATTAGAAGAAAAAATCGCCTATGTGCCTCAGGAAAATCCATTGATCCCGGAGCTAACGGCATTTGATAATTACCGTCTCTGGTTCCGGGGGAAACGGCGGGAGATGGAGCGGGATCTGGAATGCGGCGTCGGTCATGTGCTGGGTGTGGACCGATTCTTGAAAACGCAGGCGGGACGGCTTTCAGGCGGAGAGAAAAAGAGGCTGAGCATCGCGGCGGCACTCTCCGGGCGCGCGGATATCCTGATTCTCGATGAACCGGGGGCAGCGCTTGACCTGGAGGCAAAGGAGCAGATCCTGACTTATATCAGGAGCTATGTGAAAGCAGGGGGGACAGTTCTTTTAACGTCCCATGAGATGGGAGAGATAGGGGCGTGTACAACCCTTTATGTATTAAAGGACGGTGTGCTGGTTCCAACGGAGGCAGGACTTTCGGCGCGGGAGCTGATACAGAGGTTTTAAGGTTACTGGGCACGTATGCGTGAACAGTAACGTTTTAGGAGTGAGAAAACAGGAGGAGGTACAAGATGGAAGAGGGAAACAACACAAACAACACAAACAACACAAACAACACAAACAACACAAACAATGCAAACATGTCAAGCAATTCAACCCCGCTAAACCCGGCAGAGGCAGCGGCACAGGCGCTTACGGCCGCATCTGACACAGCGGATGGAACCGGTGCAGGCGGCTCCGCTGGTGATGGCGGCGGAATCGGTGGAAATGCTGCAGGCGGCAGTGACGGTGGCAGAACGGGCGGAAATGGTTCTGGCAGGAAGAAATGGCTCATTTCAGCCGGAGCAGCCGCAGCGGTGGTCGTGGTCGGCGGCGGTGTGATGCTCAGCCATCAGGCAGACCCAAAGGACACAGTGATCGATGCGTTCAAGAGCATCACGGCGGAAGGGCAGTTAAATCCGTCTGAGGAGATCTTTGGGACGAAAGAGCTGGAAAAACTTTTACAGAAGGGATCCGCGCAGACGGGGATGGAGTTAAGCATGACGGGTATTTCCGATGAATCCCTGAACCAGATGAGCGGTGCGGGCATCGGTCTGGATGTGAAGCGCGATGTGGACAGCGGACGGCAGCTGCTAAATCTTTCCTTGCAGTATGGCGGCGGAGAATTGGCGGACGCACAGCTTTACATGGATGATACACAGATCATGGCGGCGATTCCGGCACTTTCCAGCCGTATGTTTACCCTTGACTATGTCAATGATCTGGAAGGACAGCTCATTAATTCTCCGTATGCGGCGCAGAAGCTCGAAGAGCAGGGGATTGATATTGAGGGGCTGGCAAATTATCTGGGACAGTACAAGGGGGCGCTTTCGGACGAGGAGCCGATGATGGATCTGAAAGCACTCTGGAACCGCTACAAAGAGGGAAGCAAGGCGATTGATGACCTCAAAACGGCTATAACCGTCACTAAGAATGACAAAAAAGAGTTTACGATCGATGGACAGAGCGAGAACTGCCGCGGTTACCATGTGACTCTGCCGAAGGATGCGCTGATTCGCTTTGCAAAGACGACGAGAGAATTTTTCCTGAATGATGAGACGCTCAAACAGGATGTGGTGCGCTATCTGGAACTGGCAGGCGACGCAAACAGCATCTATGCAGCGGACGGGGAAGGAGAGAGCGTGGATCCGGAGGAACAGCAGAAGGAACTCTGGGCGCAGGCGGAAGCGGTGCTGGACAATCTGGTAGAGGAAATGGAAAATACCATCGGGGATGTGACGATGGATGTCTATGTGAGAAAAGACGGCAAAATGGCTGGATTTTCCTATGAGACGGATGCAACGGTTGACGAAGAAAATGTCCGTCTTTACGGCGATGTTTCCTTTGGCGGCGGTTACAACATGCTGTCGAATGTGAATGGGGCGTTAAATATTGAGGATTCGGACGGTCAGATTATCACGGTTTCCCTGGATAAAACAGGCGCTTACGAGGCTGGAAAGAGCTGGAGTGGTCAGGTAATTGCGACCCTGGAAGATGACGAAGAGAAATACCAGTTTATCCTGGATGGCGATTATCAGATCGCGGACGGCAGCTATGAGGTAAAGCTGGATTTGCAGAGTAACGGTGCGTCTCAGGCGTCGCTCACGGCGAATGGCGCGGTCAGCGACCTTTCAAAGGGCGAGAGCGTCCATATCGATATGGATTCCCTGCGTCTGGAAACTACATTGTTAAATGGAAGCAGTTCTTATGTTGAATTTGCCGGTTCCTATTATGTCAACCCGCTGGAGGATGAGATCGCGCAGCCGGACGGCGTTCCATTTGATGTGCTGGCTTCCTCCGAGGAGGATTATAACCAGGTCACAACGGAGATAACAGGCAACCTGTTCGCAATTCTCCTGAAAGTCATGTCATAGGCGGCGGAAAATGCGAACATATATGATATATCTGCTGCTGACCGGAAAGCGCCTGCTCCGCCAGCTGCCGTATTTTCTGGCAGGGCTGGCGGTGATGGTGCTGCTCGTCGGCATGGCGGCGTTTTCGGCATCTAAGGTTTTATATGGGAAAACTTCATTAAAGAAAATCGAGGTGGGCGTGGTGCTTCCGGAGGACGATGCGCTTTCGGAAAAGATAACCAAAATGATTGCCTCTCTGGACAGCGTGGAAAGTCTCTGCGACTTTTCGTATCTGGAACACGATGAAGCGTTCCAAAAGATGAAAAGCGGGGAGCTTCAGGCGGTTTTCGAGGTGCCGTCCGGCATGGCGCGCGGCATTTTGGACGGAACGAACCAGCCCGCCACGATCTGGTTTCCGGATGAGAGCGGGCTGGAAGAAGCTGTTTTCCGGGAGCTGGCAGAGTCGGGCAGTTCGATGCTTGGCACTTCGCAGGCGGCGATCTATGCGGCAAATGAATGTTTAAATATCCAGGGAGTGCCGGAACAGATTTCGGTGTCTGAACAGGATTTGAACCGTATCTTTTTAAAATATGCGATGAACCGCGAGGCACTTTTCCGGAAGAAAACGGTCAGCGCTGCAGGGAATGTATCGACGGCGGTCTTTTATGGAATTTCGGGGATTGTATTTCTGATGATTCTTACCGGAATCCCGGCAGCGCCGTTTCTGGCTCCCCAGACGGAGGCGCTGGAACAGGGGCTTCGGCGCATCGGGATCCGGCGGTGGTATCCGCTTTTCTGCAAATGCTTGTGCATGACGCTTCTTCTGATGGCAGTCACGGCGGGCGGCTATGGCTGGGCGGTGCAGAAGGGATATGCGCTGGCTGGGCGGGAAGAACTCGCGGCGTGGGGGCTGACCTGCGCGGCAGTTTCGGCGTGGATTCTGCTGTTTTATGAGGTGTGCAGAAGTTCGGCAGCGGCGATTTTGACGTTGTTTGCGGTCAATGTGGTATTTCTCTTTCTGGCGGGCGGCATCATCCCGTCCGTCTTTCTGCCGGAACTGGTTCAGAAAGTCGGAAATATGACGGTGACGGCGCTCTGGATGGATGGAATCCGCTTTATTGCTTCGGGCGAGGAGACAGGGGCGGTTTCGGTGCTGTGGAAACTGGCTGCGGCGGCATTGGCATGCTTTGCACTGGCGCTTGCCGCCGGAAAAAGGAGGGATTGACGGATGCGGAAGCTGGCGTGGTGGTTCTGTATGTTTGGAATGACGCTGCGGCGGGCTCTTTACCGCCCGGTGTTCCTCCTGTTTCTTCTGATCTTTCCATTGGGAATGGGCGTGCTCCATCAGGTGGAAAAACGGGATTCCGGGCGGATCGCGGTGGCGCTCTGCCCGGGAACGGATGCGTGGAATCAGGCGCTTGCAGAAAGACTGGAATCGGAAGATAGCAGTTCATTTTTCTTTTATCCGTGCGGGACGGAGGAAGAGGCAAAGAAGGCGGTTATGACCGGACGGGCGGAGTGCGCCTACCTGTTTCCAGAGAGATTAAAAGAACGGCTGGACGAGGGGCATTATACCCGTGCGGTCTGCGTGTTGGTGTCGCCGTCCACAGTGGCAGAGAAAATTATATCAGAAAAGATATTTTCTGAACTGTTCGAGGTGTACGGGCGGGAACTGCTGGCGGACTATGGGAAAAATGGAGCGGCATTTCAGACGGTGATGGCACGCTGCCAGACGACGGAGGCGCGGGAAAAGGCGTGCGGCATGCTGCTGGAACTCTATGAAAAATACCGCAGCAACGGAAGCACCTTTACCTTTGATTATCAGACCTTACAGGGAGGAACGGCACTGCAGACAGGGGCGATGAAGGTGGTCTTTCCGGTGCGCGGGCTGACTGCGGTATTCCTTTTTATTATGGGGCTGGCGGCAGCTGTCATGGCGGGCGAGGATGCAGAGCGCGGGCTTTATGCGGCGGTCCGGAGCCGGGAGCGGTGGCTGCTGCAGACGGCGGAGATCGCGGCGTTTGTATTTTTAGCATCCATTTCGGCCTATGCGGCACTTTTGGCGTCGGGAAATGGGGCAGAGCCGCTTTTAGAGGCGGGAAAGCTGCTTTTTTATCTAGTTTTCGTGACTATATATGCCTTTGGATGCCTGGCAGTCTGCCGGAAGCCGGGATTTCTGGCGGCGCTGATTCCGGTGTTTATCCTTGCGAGCCTCCTGCTCTGTCCGATCTTTTTTGACGCTTCGCTCTTTTTGCCGGGAGCCGCGGGTGTGCGAAAGCTGCTGCCGCCGTGGTGGTATCTGAGCGGCATTTTCGGTTCCCAAAGTGTCTACCCGTGAACAATTACTTTTTAATAACGTTTTTTTGGATAACTTCGATAAAAAGATTGCTATTTTTTCATTCAATTATTATAATAAAAAGAGACATCCGGTATCGAGCATCAATCTGCCGGATGTTTTCATGCGAGAAAATCAGGAGAGGAGTGAACACAATGGAAAGCCGGAGTCATAAGGCGGAATCAGACGGCAGCTACCCAGAACCGAAGGCAGCGTACACATGCATTTGCAGGAATGACAGCTGCAAACAGCGGATTCCTTGTGTACACTGCCGCATCTGTGGATAAGTTTCCGGCATTCTGCCTGTGTGCAGGAGCAGGAAGGGAGCAGCCTGTCCGATTTCCAAAATGACAATATTTTGGAAGGAGACGGGAATGTTAGAAGAAGAGAAGAAAGAAGAGCTGCTGGCTCTGCTGACCGGGAAGAAGTACCGGGAGCTGAAAAGCCAGCTGGTCGAGATGAATGAGGTGGATATTGCCTCATTTATCGAAGAATTGGATTCAGAGAAGACGGTCGTTGTATTCCGTATGCTGCCGAAAGAGCTGGCATCGGAGGTATTTGCCTGTCTGGAAGTCGAACAGCAGCAGCACATCATTACCAGTATTACGGATAATGAGCTGCGTGCCATCATTGACGACCTGTATGTCGATGATGCGGTCGATATGCTGGAGGAGCTGCCGGCGACGATCGTGCGGCGCGTACTTCAGAACTCCAGCCCGGATACGAGAAAACTGATCAACCAGTTCCTCAATTATCCGGAAAACAGCGCCGGAAGCGTCATGACGGCGGAGTACGTGGGACTCAAGAAAAATATGACGGTGGAGCAGGCATTTGATTATATCCGGAAATATGGCGTGGACAAGGAGACGATTTACACCTGCTACGTCATGGATGAAAAACGCCGCTTAGAGGGCGTTGTGACGGTCAAGGATCTTCTGATGAATGATTATGCGGCGCTCATGGGCGATATCATGGATCCGCATGTGATCAAGGCGTATACGACGGAAGACCAGGAAAAGGTTGTGGAGACGTTCAATGAGTACAACCTCTTGAGTTTACCGGTTGTGGACGGCGAAGACCGTCTGGTCGGCATCATCACGGTCGATGATGTCATGGATGTCATGGAGCAGGAGGCGACGGAGGACTTCGAGAAGATGGCGGCGATGCTGCCGAGTGAGAAGCCGTACCTGAAGACGGGCGTGTTCCAGCTTGCGAGAAATCGTATTCCGTGGCTGATGATCCTGATGTTGAGCAGTATGGTGACCGGCGGTATTTTGTTAAAATATGAGAATGCCTTTTCGGTAATTCCGCTTTTGGTTACGTTTATTCCGATGCTGATGGATACGGGCGGAAACTCCGGCAGCCAGGCGAGCACGATGATCATCCGTGGTATGGCGGTCGGCGAGGTAGAACCGGCGGATATTCTGAAAGTTATGTGGAAAGAAATCCGCGTGGGAATGCTCTGTGGACTTTCTCTGGCGCTTGTCAATTTCGTGCGCCTGATGATCCAGTATCCGGGGCAGGTACTCATCTGCCTGACGGTAGTTATCAGCCTGTTCTGCACGGTTATCATCGCGAAGACGATCGGATGTGTGCTTCCGATTGCGGCGAAGACGATCCATCTCGACCCGGCGATCATGGCGTCGCCGATGATCACGACGATCGTGGATGCGTGCAGCCTGATGATTTATTTCCAGCTGGCGTGCCATCTGCTGAATATGAAGGCGTGATATAAATTACCTGCCTGCTGGCCCATGTTTTCGTACGGTCAGCGCAGTAAATGCGCAGACTTACGGAACAGTTACTTTATTTAATAATTCCAATATTTTAATTATTTCTAGGAAAGGAAAAACTGTTTGGAACATAAGCTTCCAGACAGCCGTGTGAAAAGTATGACAAAGATCAGAACCAGATACGCACCGAGCCCGACAGGCAAAATGCATGTAGGAAACTTAAGAACTGCATTATACGCATACCTGATTGCAAAACATGAGGGCGGCGATTTTATCCTGCGAATCGAGGATACCGATCAGGAGCGTTTCGTTGAAGGCGCGACCGAGATCATTTACAATACGATGCGCGATACCGGACTGAAGCATGACGAAGGTCCGGACATCGGAGGTCCGGTTGGCCCGTATGTACAGAGCGACCGTCAGAAACAGGGCATCTACATGGAATATGCGAAGAAGCTGATCGATAAAGGCGAAGCTTATTACTGTTTCTGCGATCAGGAACGCTTAAACAGCTTAAAGAGAGAAGTAAACGGCGAAGAGATCATGACCTATGATAAGCACTGCCTGCACCTTTCCAAGGAAGAGGTAGAGGCAAACTTAAAGGCAGGAAAGCCGTTTGTCATCCGTCAGAACAATCCGACCGAGGGAAAGACTACCTTCCACGATGAGATTTACGGGGATATTTCCGTAGATAACTCCGAGCTGGATGATATGGTTTTAATCAAATCGGATGGATTCCCGACCTACAATTTCGCAAATGTGGTGGACGATCATTTACAGCAGATCACCCATGTAGTCCGCGGTAACGAGTACCTGTCTTCTTCACCGAAGTACAACCGTCTGTACGACGCATTCGGATGGAAGGTTCCGGTTTATGTGCACTGCCCGACCATCACGAACGAGGAGCACAAGAAGCTGAGCAAGCGAAGCGGTCATTCTTCCTATCAGGATCTGATCGATCAGGGCTTCGTTTCCGAGGCAGTTGTCAACTTCGTTGCCCTGCTTGGCTGGTCACCGGAAAATAATCAGGAGATTTTCTCCTTAGACGAGCTGGTAAAAGAGTTCAACTACAAGAATATCAGCAAATCTCCGGCTGTTTTCGATATGGTAAAACTGAAATGGATGAACGGCGAGTACATCAAGGCGATGGATTTTGATAAGTTCTATGAGATGGCAGAGCCGTACATCAAGAAAGTAATCACCAAGGATCTGGATCTGAAGAAGATCGCGGCGATGGTTAAGACGAGAATCGAGATTTTCCCGGATATTGAGGGACACATCGATTTCTTCGAGACACTGCCGGAGTACGATCCGCAGATGTATGTTCACAAGAAGATGAAGACCAATCTGGAGACATCCTTAAAGGTATTAAAAGATGTTCTGCCGATTCTGGAAGCACAGGAAGATTACTCCAACGACGGTCTGTACGCGGCGCTGTCCGAGTATGTATCCAAAGAGGGCGTTAAGACCGGCTTCGTAATGTGGCCGATCCGTACCGCTGTATCCGGCAAGCAGATGACGCCGGCAGGCGCGACCGAGATCATGGAAGTTCTGGGCAAGGATGAGTCCATCCGCCGTATCAAGAAGGGAATCGAGCTTCTGGAGGCACAGCAGTAGGCTGTCGTAATCGTAGATATTCGACTTGAAGCAAGTTTGGCTTCGCAGATTAAATCAGTAGGTAGTAAATAAACAACTGCTTTTTCATGTATCGTAGATGCATGAAAAGCAGTGAAAAGGTGCGCTTTGTGAGAAATACATTCCAAGGCGCACTTTTCCTACATTTGTACTTGACAGATTTGCTTCAGATGCGCGGCAGAAGGATGTCTTGCACATCAAAATGCGAATTTCGAAGCAAATATGCCGAGATATTCTTGAATTGTGGAGTAAGGAAACAGGAAATGGCATTCAGTAAAGCACAGACACAGGCAATCATGCATAAAGATGGTCCCATGATGGTTCTGGCGGGACCGGGATCAGGGAAAACAACGGTGATCACCCATCGGGTCCAGTATCTGACGAAGGAGTACGGAATCGATCCGGGGGATATTCTTGTGATTACCTTTACCCGGGCAGCAGCCGAGGAGATGCGGGAGCGGTATGAAGCATTGACCGGCGGCGGATCCAGAGTCACCTTTGGTACTTTTCATTCGATCTTTTTTAGGATCTTAAAGCTGGCATACCGATATACCGCTGACAATATTGTCCGGGAAGAGCAGCAGATGCAGTTTGTCCGGGAGCTGGCTCAGTCCGGAGGTCTGGAGCCGGAGGATGAAAATGAGTTTGCAGCCTCCATTTTAAGTGAGATAAGCTCTGTCAAGGGAGAGAGGATTTCACTGGAACATTACTATTCCAAAAACTGTCCGGATGCAGTTTTCCGTCAGCTCTATGCGGGCTATGAAGAGAAAATGCGCCGGGCCGGACTCATCGATTTCGATGACATGATGGTGCTGTGTCTGGAACTTTTTACGGAAAGAAAAGATATCCTGTCTGCCTGGCAGAGGAGGTATCGGTACATCCTGATTGATGAGTTTCAGGACATCAACCGGCTTCAATATGAGATCGTGCGGATGTTAGCCAAGCCGGAAGATAATCTTTTTATCGTGGGCGATGATGATCAGTCGATTTACCGGTTTCGTGGGGCCAAACCGGAGATTATGCTGGGGTTTGAGCGGGATTATCCGGGTGCCGGACGGATTCTTCTGGATGTGAATTACCGAAGCACCGAGGAGATCGTGGCACCGGCTCTGCGCTTGATCGGGGAAAACCAGAAACGTTTTTCGAAGGCCATCCATACAACGGGACGGCATGGAAAGAATGTGATCACGAAGCTCTGGCAGGATCCGGGGGAAGAAAATCTGGCCATTGCCAGGGAGATACAGCTGTATCTGCAGTCGGGAGTGCGGCCGGGGGATATCGCAGTTTTATACCGGACCAATGCTGGTCCTCGTTTTCTGATGGAAAAGCTGATGGAATACAACCTTCCCTTCCGGACACGGGATACGGTGCCGAACCTCTATGAACATTGGATTTCGCGAAATATCCTGACCTATATCCGGATCGCCATGGGAAGCCGGGCGCGGGAAGATATTTTGCAGGTCATCAACCGTCCGAAGCGTTACATCAGCCGGGAGGCGATGCCGGACGAGACGGTTTCGTTCGAGAAGATGAAGGCATTCTATGCGGAGAAAGACTGGATTGCCGAGCGGATCGAGAGTCTGGAAGGCGATCTGCGGGCGATCGCCCGGATGTCACCTCTGGCAGCCGTCAATTATATCCGCCAGGGCATGGGATACGACGAATATCTGATCGAGTATGCGGCATTCCGGCGGATGCGACCGGAGGAACTTTTAGAGACTGCCGACGGCGGGTTTCAAGCCCTTTGACGAGTGGTTTGCACACATCGAGGCGTACAAGGAGGAACTGCTCCGGCAGGCGGCGCAGCGGCGGACGGAGACGGATGCGATCACACTCGCGACGATGCACAGCGCCAAGGGGCTGGAATTTCCCATTGTCTATATTCTCGATGCCAATGAGGGCATCACGCCGCACAGCCGCGCGATGCTGGATGAGGATATGGAAGAAGAAAGGCGTCTTTTCTATGTAGCCATGACACGGGCTAAGACCCGGCTGCATGTGTATGCGGTGCGGGAGAGATACCATAAAAAGGCGGAAGTATCGCGGTTTGTGTGGGAGTATCTGGGGCGGGAGTCATAGAGAAGATATCGGGTGGACGCATTTATCATGAAGCATAACGTATGGAAAAAAGAAAATAGATAGGAGGTGTTTGTATGCCGATTTTGTTTGCAATTATATTTTTAGCAGTTGTTTTTAAGGGCGTTGGCTTGCTCTTGGACATGTGTGGAAGACTACTTGGTGCTGTTCTGAGCCTGGCAGGATTTATCCTTTCATTGGCAGTAGGAACGCTGGTGTTTGGATTGTCGGCGGTATTTTCAGTGGTGCTGTTGGGAATTGCTGGAGTGTGGCTGGTGGCGAAACTTTTGATGTAAACGTCGAATGATACAAGATATAAATGAAAAAGAGTGAAAATGAATCCGTTTTTGTACTATGTGTGGAGAAAAAATTCATGCATATGTATAGAAGCGGATTTTTGCGATATTCTGGTGGAAGAGTTTTCGGAGTGGTATGAGGAGGTGAGGAGTTGTGCGGTGCCGAAAGAGTGAAAAGCAACAAATAAAATACATTAGAAATTAATTGAATTGACATTTTTTACAAATGCAGCTTGAAATATTGATATAGCATATGGTAACATTGAATATATAAAATATGAAAATATTGACGGAAGATTGTTGCTTTGATGGTTTTACAAAAATAAAAAGACTCTTTCGAGCCTTTTCATTGCCGCACAATGCGGGCATACAATTTCGGATAATCCTTATTTGCACTCACCATGTAAGTTTGTAAACTTATGGTAACATAAAGGATAAAAAAGATCAAGGGTATAGAGAAGGAAATAAAGTACATGAAAGAGAAAATGGAATACTATTTAGGTCTTGACATGGGAACCAATTCAGTCGGATGGGCTGTAACAGATAAAGAATATCGTTTGATGCGGGCGAAGGGAAAAGATTTGTGGGGAGTTCGTTTGTTCGAACGTGCCAATACAGCTGAAGAACGGCGGGCATATAGGATTAACCGAAGAAGACGTCAGCGGGAAGTAGCTAGAATTGGAATTTTAAAAGAATTATTTGCCGATGAAATTGCAAAAGTTGATGCTAATTTTTTTGCACGCCTGGACGACAGTAAATATTATCTTGATGATAGACAGGAAAATAATAAACAGAAGTATGCGATATTTGCTGATAAAGATTACACGGACAAAGAGTATTTTAGCCAATATCCGACAATTTTTCATCTGAGAAAAGAACTGATCCTGTCAGATCAACCTCATGATGTTCGTCTTATTTATCTGGCGCTGTTAAATATGTTTAAACATAGAGGCCATTTTTTAAATAAAACGTTGGGAACCTCGGAATCATTAGAATCGTTTTTTGATATGTATCAAAGATTAGCTGTATGTGCGGATGGAGAGGGAATCAAACTTCCAGAAACGGTGGATTTAAAGAAATTAGAACAGATACTTGGAGCACGTGGATGCTCTAGAAAGGCAACATTGGAACATATATCTGAAATAATGGGGATTAATAAAAAGAATAAACCAGTTTATAGCCTCATGCAGATGATATGTGGACTTGATACTAAAATGATAGACCTTTTTGGGCAGAAGATTGATGAAGAACACAAAAAAATCTCTCTTTCATTTCGAACGTCCAATTATGAAGAAATGGCAGAGGAAGTCCGTAATACGATAGGGGATGATGCATTTGAACTTATATTGACAGCAAAAGAAATGCATGATTTTGGCTTGCTGGCGGAGATTATGAAAGGATATTCATATTTGTCAGAAGCGCGGGTGGCTGTCTATGAAGAGCATCGAAAGGATTTGGCTAAACTGAAAGCCGTCTTTAAACAATATGACCATAAGGCATATGATGAAATGTTTCGAATCATGAAGAATGGTACTTATAGTGCCTATGTTGGAAGTGTAAATAGTTTCGGTAAAATAGAGAGAAGGACAGTAAAAACTTCCAGAGAAGAATTGTTAAAAAATATAAAGAAAATTTTAACAGGGTTTCCAGAGGATGATGCTACAGTACAGGAATTTTTGGGTAAGATAGATTCGGATACACTTCTCCAAAAACAACTGACAGCTTCTAATGGAGTGATTCCAAATCAGGTACATGCAAAAGAAATGAAGGTCATTTTGAAAAATGCAGAAAAATACCTTCCATTTTTAAGTGAAAGAGATGAAACAGGATTAAGTGTATCAGAAAAAATAATAGCTCTGTTTACATTTACGATCCCGTACTATGTTGGTCCTCTTGGGCAGCAACATTTAGGAAAGGAATGTGCACATGGCTGGGTAGAGCGAAAAGAAAAAGGTACTGTGTATCCATGGAATTTTGAACAAAAGGTTGATTTAAAGGCAAGTGCAGAACATTTTATAGAAAGAATGGTAAAACATTGCACGTATTTATCTGATGAGCAGGCATTGCCAAAACAATCATTGTTGTATGAAAAATTTCAGGTATTGAATGAATTAAACAATTTAAAAATTCGAGGAGAAAAAATATCGGTAGAATTAAAACAGCAGATATATCGGGATGTCTTTGAACATACTGGGAAAAAAGTATCGATGAAGCAGTTGGAAAACTATCTGAAGTTGAACGGCCTGCTTGAAAAAGACGAAAAGGACGCAGTTACAGGAATAGATGGTGGTTTCCATAGTTATTTGTCCTCTTTAGGAAAATTTATAGGAATTTTGGGAGAAGAAGCTCATTATGGTAAAAACCAGAATATGATGGAAAAAATTGTATTTTGGGGGACAGTATATGGACAGGATAAAAAATTCCTTCGCGAACGGTTAAGTGAAGTTTATGGAGATAGATTGTCAAAAGAGCAGATTCGTCGTATTACTGGTATGAAATTTGAAGGATGGGGACGACTTTCTAAAGAATTTCTTTTACTGGAGGGGGCTTCTAGAGAAGAAGGGGAGATTCGGACATTGATTCGTTCATTATGGGAGACAAATGAAAATTTGATGGGGCTTTTAAGTGAACGATATACATATAGCGAAGAAGTACGAGAAAAAACGCTAGAGTGTGAGAAGAGCCTTTCTGAATGGACGATTGAAGATTTGGAAGGAATGTATCTGTCAGCACCGGTTAAGCGCATGGTATGGCAGACTTTGTTAATTGTAAAAGAGCTTGAAAAGGTGCTGGGATGTGCTCCACGACGTATTTTTGTGGAGATGGCACGCGAAGATGCGGAGAAAGGAAGGAGAACAGAATCACGAAAGCAGAAATTGCAGAATCTTTATAAAGCAATTAAAAAAGAGGAGATAGACTGGAAAAAAGAGATTGATGAAAAAACAGAGCAGGCATTCCGCAGTAAAAAATTATATTTGTATTACCTGCAGAAGGGGCGCTGTATGTATACGGGCGAGTCTATTCGATTTGAAGATTTGATGAATGATAATTTATATGATATCGATCATATTTATCCGAGACATTTTGTGAAGGATGATAGTTTAGAGCAGAATCTGGTGCTGGTAAAGAAGGAAAAAAATGCACATAAAAGTGATGTATTTCCGATTGAGGCGGATATTCAGAAAAAGATGAGTTCGTTCTGGAAAGAACTGAAAGAAAGAGGTTTTATATCAGAAGAAAAGTATATGCGTTTAACGAGGAGGTATGGCTTTTCGGAAGAGGAAAAAGCAGGTTTTATCAATCGGCAATTGGTGGAAACAAGACAGGGAACAAAGAGTATTACAGAGATATTGGGACAAGCTTTTCCAGATGTGGATATCATATTTTCAAAAGCGTCGAATGTGTCGGAGTTCAG
>ENA-OPSK01001585-OPSK01001585.1-human-gut-metagenome-genome-assembly--contig:-NODE-1585-length-16291-cov-2.872937_pt1 | contig 16291 bp, 8 predicted proteins | sample MGYA00241807_ERZ501905 | MGnify/ENA primary metagenome ERZ501905 (study PRJEB25962, sample SAMEA2042111) | human gut metagenome | biome: human gut; feature: human-associated habitat; material: faeces...
CGACGCTCGTTTCAGGTTGCGTCAACGTGGTCGGCCTATCCGTCTTTTGGTCGCCCGTCTTATCAGCCGCGCTCACGCTCAAAGCATTATAGTTGAATGAGAAGACTCCAATCGCTTCGATACCCTGATAATACTCCGTCGGACTGAAGACGATGCTCCTCAACTGAGCACTCAACATCGCACAAAGTTGCCCCAATTCAGCATTGAACACATTGATACACTGCCCGATGATGGCAGAAGTCTGTGCCAACTGCTTATATATTTCACCGATTTCAGTCTCTACAGTCGTCACCCGACCCGTCAATGCGGTCAAATCGGTAGTCAGGTTTTCTACTTTAGTACCCAACTCAGCAACCTTCTGGTTTACGGCGTTTATCTTTTCGTCTATCAGCCCGACTGTACCTTCATCGCCCGTGATGGCACCAATCTGATTTTTCAGAGCCTCATATTTCTCTTGCAGGTCACCTTGAAGTTCACCGATTTTGGTATCCAGTTCGCCCGTAGCTGTTGTCAATTCGCTACGTAGTTCACTACCCAACGTGCTGACAGCTTCGTCCAGCTTATTACTCATCCGGTTCTCCAGGTTCACCAATGCTTCGTTGTTCGCTGACACATAGCTGTTGAAGTCCGAAGTCAACTGGACAATCTGGCTCTTGGCTTCATCAGCCGTAACTTTCACGGCATCCAAATCCGTTCTCAACCCTGCAGCAGTCTGCCTCAGCGTTTCGATGTCGAGATTCTGTTGCGCTACCGTACCTTCCAAAGTTTCAAGCCTGCCAAGGATGCCACCGATAGAAGTATTGATGCTTTCGATATTGCCTTCTACCTCTGCGATGGTTGCAGCAAGCTCTTCGTCCTTATCTTCCAAAGCGCCAACGGCTTCCTGAATAGCTACAATTTTCTCTTCCGCAGCACCCAAACGAGACAAAGCACCGGCAAGGTCAGCTTTTACAAGCTCCATTTCGGCGCCCAATTCGGCTTTCAAAGCAGCTACTTGTGCATCTGTATATGCTTTGGCTGCCGTCAGGTTCTGCTCTACCGTGCTCTGTAAAGCCGTCAGTTTCTCAGAAAGAGCCAACAGTTCCGTACTGTTTTGGGCAATCTTGTCCAACAATTCAGCATCCTTGTCTTGTAATGCGGATATAGCCTCCGTATTGGCTTGCACAAGGGCGTTCACCGTGGCCAGCTTGGCTTCCACGTCAGCTTTGTTAGCAGCGATGTCGGCTACGGCCTGATTGAGTTTTTCGTCCAAAAGGGTAATCTGCCCCTGCAAGCCTTCTTCCACGGCCTGGAGCTTTTCCGTCACACCGGCTATCTTTTGCGCATTTTCGTCGGCCGTGCCTTGAGCCGCTTCGGCTGCACTCTGCGCTGTGGCCGCCATGCTCTTGGCCGATTCAATCTCGCCATTGGCTATGTTGATAGCCTCTTGCAAAGCCGCGTCGGCAGAAAGCAAAGCATCAATCTGTCCGGCTTGGGTTGCTACCTGCGAATTCAGGGCTTCGATGGCAGCGTTTGCCGCGTCGATACCGGCCTGGAGTGCCATACGGGCTTCCTCGATATTGGCCTTTGAAGCTTCGATGGCTGCCACTTGGGCCGCAGCGGCCTGAATGTCGGCATAATCCTTAGCTCCTTGTTCAGCTTCTGCGATAGTAGCCGTCAACTCGGTTTTGGCTGTGGCCAAAGCCGTTTCCAAGGCAGCCTCCTGCGCTTTCAGCGAATTGATTTCCTGAGTCAGGTTGTTGACCTTCTCATTCACCAATTCATCAAGATTCGTCGCATTGGCCGTAATCTGCCCTTGCAAGCCACTGATGTCATCATCGTAGTCCTTGCAAGAAGTCGTTACGCTTGTCGATGCCGCAAGAAGCGCACCAAACAAAGCCACACTGATAAACTTTCTCTTCATAATCAAATAAAATTAGTTAAAACGTATAATTCTCTACTCTCTTTATTGCCGTTGATAAACTTCTATCTCTATGCAAGAGGTGGAAATAGTATCCCGTAAATGCCTTATATATAATAAGGTAAGCTCAAGAATCGACTTTATAAAAACCTATTTATTTTAAGATTTTCTTGTTTTTTTCATCAGAAAAAGAAGAGATTATTTTGTTTGTATGCGTATTTTATCTACATTTGCATCGAAATCTTCCACCTCTTGCATAGAGATGGAATTTATATTTCCCATATAACACAATGTATTTCAAGGATATATAAGAAAACAAGCATTGTAAAAGTCACAAACATTCCCCAACAATCAAAGTACATCTATTCATATATTTTTGTCATATTCTTCAAACGTGCCATTACAGTCCGAATTTAAAGATAGCAACGTGTGTAGAACATACCGGTTTAAAAAGCAGTACTCTCAGGGGGAGACTTCTGCATCCTGAAACTATCCGATTGGCCGAAGCCAACGAACCATTCCGCACAGGTATGAACCGTTCCATACTGACAAAACTTCACGTAAAACGGGATTTTCCATCCAAAAAGACATAAAACACGGCGGAAAATACAGAAGATAAAATGTAATCCGGAACGGAAAACCAGACAGATTCTGCATATTTATACAGAATCACCCCGGATTTTTCGCATATATACCGTATAACACGCGTTTTTTCTAAGCCGAACAAAAAATCAATCTAAGCCAAACAAAAAAAAGTTCTCCGCATATCTGCACTGCAAACGGCTCCAAACGGAGAAAAGACGGCAGCAAAACCGCACGCGTCCCGCCCAAAGGACGGTTTCTATAATTATTTGAAGGCAAAATACAAACCTTATGCCCAATCCGTTTGCCACGGAAAAACTTAAAAAGATGACACGACACGAACCTATAAGCGTACAACACGCACAGCTACAGAACACGAAGAAACTGTCAAACGCTTAGAGGTGACAAAACGGCAATCCCCTATTCCACGAGAATCGCGTAAAATCCGACACAAGGGCAACCCCATGAAAATACGGCAAGGAAAAAGAGGAAGCATTGACACTTTGACAAAAAGAAATCTTATGGTCTTACCGTTCCACCGTTTCGCCATGCTGCATAAAAAGCAGGCGGTCGCCCAACATCAGTTCCAGCGAACCGTTCGGCACAATATAACGGTCACCCCGCTTAATCATAATAACCAGCGTTCCTTCCGGGAGCGACAGTTCGCGAATATGACGTCCCCGTTGCAGAAGCTCTTCCGTACAAAGCACTTCACGTAACGTGCTCCCGACATCCTCGGTCAGTTCGATACCGAAGTTGTCCTCTTTTTCCGGCAAGGGTTCCGTAAGGCCCAACTTACGCGCCACCCATGACAAGGACATACCCTGAAAAAGCAAAGATATCAACGTGACGAAAAACACGATATTGAAAATCTGACTGGCACCGTCCACTTGCGCCATCACCGGATAGGTAGCGAAAATAATGGGAGCAGCCCCACGGATACCGACCCAGGAAATAAAAAGCTTGGATTTATTCGTGATTTTCCGTCCAAAAGGCAGAAGGCTTAACCATACGCTAAGCGGACGGGCCACAAAGGTCATAAAGACGCTGACCAGGACGGCCGTCAGCATGACGGGAAGCATCTCGTGGGGATTGACCAGCAGTCCCAACATGAGGAACATCACAATCTGGAGCAGCCATGTCATGCCATCGAGAAAAGTTCCTATTTCCTTCTTCTTGAACAGGCGGCTGTTGCCGATGACCATACCGGCAATATAAACCGCCAGATACCCATTGCCTTTCAGCAAATAGACCGAACAATAAATGATGAAAATGAAACAAAGCACCATGATGGAATAAAGCTCGGCATTCTTCAGGCCCACACGGTTGATGAGCCATACGGACAAACGTCCCAACAGATAGCCCCCGGCTATGCCGACTACAAACTGCAGAAGAAAAGACCACAGGATTTCCCAACCTGAAACTCCTCCGGCCTGCAGGCATTGTATCAGGATGATGGTCAACAGATAGGCCATCGGGTCATTGCTCCCGCTTTCGAGTTCCAACATCGGTTTAAGATTATGTTTCAGGTTGATTTGCTGCGAACGAAGGATGTTGAAGACGGAGGCGGAGTCGGTAGACGACATCGTGGCGGCCAACAACAAGGAACCGATGAGGGTGAAACCGACGCCCGTATGCAGTTGCCAGCCGGAAACCCAATAGACGAACAATCCGCAAAAAAGCGTAGTCAGAAACACGCCGGAGGTGGCCAACATGACACCCGGCGACAATACCGGACGGATGTCCTCCATCTTCGTGTCCATTCCGCCGGTGAAAAGGATGATACACAGCGCAACCATACCGATATGCTGGGCCACCGACACATCGTCGAACTGTATGCCCAGACCGTCTGTGCCGAACAGCATGCCGGCCAATAGGAACATCAACAGAGTAGGGATACCGAAACGGTAACCGGTCTTGCTCATCAGGATACTACAGAAAATCAGAAAGGCGGATACAAGCAATCCTATTTCAATGGAAACATTCATAGTTACGGCTCTTGGAATTTAATTGTACAAAGATGAAAAAAATAACATTCTTCGTCAACCGTCCGTGCCGTAAAAAAACAAAAAAGATATTTCGGAGTGTAACCGTACAAGGCTTGTCCCCACAAAAAAAGGAGCCCGAAAGCTCCTTTTATCCTCATATCACTTCTTTTACAGACCGGGTTGGCGGTCCAGGTAACCGCGAATGTCGGGCGAAGAAGGACGCAGCATATTGGCATTCACAATCTTTCCCTCGGGATCGAGCAGGATAAAATGAGGAATGCCATCGGCCTTGTATGCCGTCTGGAAACGGCTGCCGGTACCTAAATGCAACTGTATTCCCGTCATCGGCTGACTTTTCACCATCTTCAGCCAATCGGCCTTACGTGCATCCGTAGAAAGGCTCAGGAAGGTGATATTGCGCCCTTTGTATTCTTCTTCCAACTGCTTGAGGAAAGGCATCTCACGGCGGCACGGACCGCACCACGTCGCCCAAAGATCGATATACACATATTTCCCCTTGAAATCGGCTACGGTATAAGCTTTCCCGTCCACGTCCCATGCCCGGAAATCGGGAGAAGGGTTACCCGGACGAGCCAAATCCCAAGCATCATATTTTTCTTTGAAGGCAGCCTGCAGTACGGGATCGGTCACGTAAGTGCCGTGCAGATTCAGCAACTCATCTATATTGCTGATGCCGTACTGTTCTACTTGCTCGATAGCCAACACGTTCAACAGCGCCTGTTTCACTTTGTCGTCCTCGATATGGTCGGCAATGTAGTTCATCATACAAATCGTACGGTCGTATGGCGTCTTTGCCTCTTCTTTCTTGCAGCCGAACATCCGGGCTATCTCTTTCATATACTCACGATACTCTTTCAGTTCTACCAGGTTCTCGTCTGCCACAGCATACTTTTTAAGTGTATCGTAATAGGCTTCGTCCGGGCGGTAAGTGGTATCCTGAGCTACAAAAGGATGCCCCACGGCGTACATCATCAGCGAAGAAGCATAAGCATAACGGATGCGGCCGGTTTCGACGGTAACAAAACGCGGACTGACTTCATCCAGCTTCCATGCCTTCAGAATACGCATCATGGACTCTTCTTTCTTGTCCACCAACGCGGCGTACTCCTCAAACGGCAGGGCCATCTTCTCTTGCGGGACATCCAAAAGGGTCACCTGATTCAGATACTTAAAGATTTTCTCTTTGCCTCCATCCGCTTCAAATTTTACGGATTCCTTGAAATCAGCCCCGTCGAAGGAGATATGGATACGATCTCCGTCTTCCAAAAAAATGTTTTTGCTGTCCATTCCATAAAACAAACTGGCATGTACGGCACCTATATGTTGAAAGGTATGGCTACCGTGCCCGTTGTCGTCCAACGGAATCTCTACGATCGTAGTCTGATACACCACAACGACTGTCGAAGCCGTCTTATTCGCCACATCGACCGTCAACTGAATATCGGCCCGACTCTGTACGAACCCGAAGGCACAAAAGACAAATGTCAGAAAGGCTGCCTTAAACCACATATTATTTCTCATCATCTCATTCATTATTAATTATTGTTGATAAATTACTTTCTCGCGGTAAATCACGTCCACAATGTCTGCAAAACCGGCGTATTGTTCTACCGGAACGGCATCCTGGAAATTGCCTTCATTCGTGAAACCGTCATAAATACGCAATGTACTCTCACCCGTATCATTTTTCTTGCTGCCTACAATCAGGTCGTAAGAACGGTTGTCTGCATCTTCTTGTTCCCACAGATAGAATTTCACACAGGTGATTTCTTCTCCTTCGGGTAATTCGAACTGTAATTCTGCCGCCGGAGCCGCATTGGAAAAATTCACGCGATAGACCTTTCTACCCACGGCATAATACATAAATGTCTTCAGGGAACTGAACGCAAAATGTGTGGCTTGCGCAATGTCCGTACAAGCAGACAAATCCACATAATAAGCTTTCTCATAGGCATAACCGTATTTGGCTTCGGCAAAAGAGTAAAGCTCATTGAGAATGATACCATACAAGAAACGTTGGTCGCCTTTACCCAAAACGGCGTATGTCATTCCGTTACCGTCTTGATTACGGTCGTAACGGGTATTCTCCATACAGATAAAGTCCATTCGGTCTGCTCTTTTCGGCCATGCGAAAAGCTCTTCATTCACCGTAGGGAAACCGTCGGCGGCCAATTCATCCATCGGCACGTCTCTCACATTATCCAATCCGATAGACGCAAACTCCGAAGCACAGACCACGAAACGGCGGTTATTCTTGTCCCACATCATAAAAGCCGGAACAAAAGGAGTCCCTTTGGCATTATAACCGACTGCCGGCTCTACATAAAAACCGTTGGCTCGAACGGAACCGAACAAACCGTCGCCGGACAACGTATTACAATAATACACACGTCCCGCAATATCGACAAACAACTTGCCCGGCCTGTGAGAAGCCAGGCAACGTACCGTACCGGTATACATTCCGTTACCGAACTCATAACCTATCATATAGGAGTCGTTCCACTGAAAATCGTTATTGCTCAAACGCGTAGTCCCGCTACCGGTCACCAAATAGAAAGGCTCTTGCATCCCGGGATCGCAAAGCAACTGGTAGGGTTGTAGCCAATCCTCCAAATCCGTCCCTTTCAACAAATCGTAATACACATTATCCGTTTCCTTAATGTGCGACACCATGTCCAGACGCACACGCCCGTTGTCGGAGCACAATATCAACCACCCCAACGAAAGCGGCGTATCCACGTTCAACGTGGCCGACTTTTGATAATACAGCCCCGACGCCTTCTCCCTAATGGTCAGTACCAACTGATAGTTGCCCTGTGCAAGAGTCAATTCCACATCCAAATTCAAAGCCGTACCCAACACAACCGGTTCCTGGCTCCCGGCCTGGTCGTACGCCTTCCATTCATAAGTATAAGCGTCCGGTGCGAACTCTTTTGCTGTCACCTCCGGCTTTATGACGAAAGGCTCACGGGAAATGGCAGAATAAACATCATCGAACGAAATATTCAAATCGTTCAAATCCTTGTAATCGTAATTCCCCTTATCTTCCGCACAGCTTTGCCATAAGAATGGCAACAGCAACCATAACAAACGGATATATTTCATTCTTTCCATATCATTCCATATTAGTTATCAGAGGTTATAGGAGTAAAATCCAGTAACTGGCGGTCATTCCCTTCAGCCGTCGGGTCCACCAATGCGTCTACATCCACCGTTCCTTGTTCGTATCCCAACAATATATACAATTGCATCGTCATGTAGGTATCTATTTCACGTTGCATGTACACCCATTTATTGAAAGGAATAGCTCCCTTTACATTATAGTCGGCACGGTCCACCACATCGTCGAACAGTTTCCACATCAGACGTAACTTACGTTCTGAAAACTCGCCGACATATTCAGGAAGCCATCCGGCCGGAGGAGTAGAATAGAAGTCGGAAAAATCTATCCGGAACTTCAACATCTCGGTGTAAGGACGTTCCTCGCTTCCCGTAGAATCCTTCTTCAGAAACGTAGTGAAATACTCGTTAGCCGATAGTTCCAGATAAATGGACTTCAATTCCGTTTTAATGGCTTCCGTACGTTTCAAACGAACCACATAGGAAAACATGGAGGTATGAGCCGGTACCACCGCCGGTGTCAGCAACTCATAATCCACTCCCTCCTCGGCATTGTCCGACCAGACCTTGAGATTGACCGGACGATCGATGTCAGCCTGCCTTCCGATGGTCTGTATGACTACCGGTACGTCGAGATACATCGTTTCGTCCGGCTCATAAACGAAAGTCAAAGTCGTCGTATCTACCAACACACTCCCCGAAGTCCGGTTATTAAAGTAAATTCCGTCGGGAGCACTATACAAATCCGGCGTGCGCTCATCGCATGCACTCCACAAGCAAAGCGCAAGGCACATCGGAAACCATATTTTTAATTTCTTCATCATAACCTGTTTATTGTCTGTTGTCTGATTCCGTATCCGGTAAAGGAACTACAAAAAATTTCTCCGAAGCCGGGATGAATTCCGTAATAGGATCAAAAGTAATCAATACCGGTGAATAGTTCCGCTTATGATAGAAAAAGATTTGTCCCTCTCCGTACAGCTCTCTCACGACCTCATATCCCAAGAAACGCGGAGCATATTTAGATTCATCCATTTTCTCTACTCCACGGTGTTCTCTCAACTTATTCACCCAACTGCCCATAAGAGGACGTTCGCTCACTTCGTCATAAAGGTCTGCAATAATCAGATACATTTCTCCCAACCGTATCATCGGAACGATGGTGTTCTCTATCTTCCCCACGTCGGTAATGTCTGCATACTTATAAAAATAGTAATCATTTCCGCTCTTTTTCCAGTTGGCAATGTAACGATAGTCGTCAGTAGACCCGCCGTAGTCCGCTCCGCCGCCGAAATAAAGCATCTCCAAAAGAGCCGGATCCATCCTGAGCACCGGCTTCGGGCTGTGGTCCGGATCGTTGTTGTTCTTGAACATCAGATTACGGTTCACATTCGTCAGACCGAAAATCACTTCCGTAGCAAAAATGCGATCCACATTCTCCGGTGTTCCCAACACGTTTGCTTTATTCACAAACGGAAAATGCTGCGGAGCAATATTAATAATCCCTTCGGCATAGCTTTTAGCCTTGGCTTTATAGTCTGCCTGATGCTCATCCTTGTAACTGGATATATAGTGATATGCCCGTGCCAACAACGCCTGTACGGCATAATAATTAAGCCTCAACGTGCGGTACTCCAAGAAATTGCTGCCCCCCGTCGTCGCATGATTGACCAAATGGTCCGTCATCGTGATAATAGGATCACCGGCCAACAGCCTTTCCGCTTCAGACAAGTCCTCTATGACATGACGCATCACTTCATTCCCCGGTAACAGTTCCTGCACCTGCAAGGTAGTGGACGTCTGATAGGGAATACTGGCCTTCGTCGGATTCAGCTTATATACGGGACCGAACAGACGGAACATGTCGAAATGCAGCAAAGCCCTTAACGCCAGCGCTTCTCCCCGAATCAAATTATAATTGTTACCCGTAAAGACCGACTTACGACTCTCCATCTGTTCCAATATCGTATTGCAGTTACGAATCAATGCATACGCTTTGTCCCACGTATTGTCGAGTCTCGTACGCCAATACTCGGTAGTGAAGTTCCGGTTGTTCAAATCAATATAATCTCCCCAAGTCAACGGGTCGGTACCGATCAGATAAGACCCTCCCATAATCTCCACCATTTCCACAGTAAGCGTCTGGCCGTACAGCTCGTCTTTATTCAAATCAATATACACTCCGTTAAGCAATTTCTTGAAACCTTCTTCGGTGCTCAACAAATCACCTTCGGCCATGGTGTCGTAGGGCTTCACTTCAAGCCAGTCACTACATCCGGCCGTGAAGAACAGGCCGAAAAAAGACAATATGATATATTTTAGGATTTTCATAATTTCTATAGCTTTAGAATACGGCTGAAACAGAGAATGACACAGTTCGCGCAAAAGGATAATCAATACCCCGTTCCGCTTTTACGGTAGACACCCGGAAGATGTCGTTCATGTTGGCCTGAAGGGTCAACGACGACAAACCGACCTTTTTAATGAAAGGTTGCGTGAATTCATATCCTACATTGAAGGACTCTCCGGCGAACGTATTCTCATCCATCACGAAACGGGAAGACTTGTCCGTTTTCTGTACTAAGGAGATACCCTTAAACTGTGCTTCCTGGCCGGGTACGGACCAACGGTCATACAACGCCCGCCGGTCCTGGTTGTAGTTTATGTCACTCAAGTCGATATTCTCCACCTTATTATATAAGTCTGAATTGAATATCTGTCCCCCGAGTTGGTAACGGAAATAAGCTCCGAACGAAAAGCCCTTGTAATAAAAGGTCGTTCCCAAGACCCCTTCCAATTTGGGCTGCGTGTCACCGACGACAACTTCGTCATTCACATCATAATCGAACGAATAACTACCGTCTTTCTTAATAAAAAGCTCTTTACCCGTAGCCGGGTCAATACCCGCCGAACGGACAGCCCAAATAGCCGTCGGGCTTCCTCCATCGTAATAACGCGTCGTCCCCGTCACCGAAGCCTGTCCGGCTTTGTTCAAGGCACTCAAAGAATTACCGATATGAGCGTACTTCGATTTATACGTCCGTGCATTCAAGCTGACGGTCCATTGTATCCCCTTTTCCAAATTATGAATAGGAGACACACGCAACGTAGCCTCCAGTCCATTCGTATTTTGCTGGCCGGCATTCATCGCTACGCTCTTTACGCCTACCGAACCCGGTGTCGTAATGACAGCCAACAGCGGGTCTGTGATTTTGCGGAAGATATCCACCGTTACATTCAAACGATTGTCGAACATGGCTATATCCGTCCCTACCGTATAATTCAAAGTGTTCTGCCACTGAAGGTCGGGATTTCCCAAAGCCGATATCAAAACACCCGCACCGAATACATTGGTCATCCATCCATTGAATTGATAAGTCGTGAAAGCCTGATAAGCGGAAAAGTTCTGATTACCGGGATTGCCGACAGACGCACGCAACTTGAGCAGTTGAAACAGGTCCGTGCCGCCCATGAACTTTTCCTTGTGAATATTCCAACCTATACCCACCGACCACGTATCGCGAAAACGGTGGCTCGACCCGAACATGGAAGCTCCGTCGCGCCGATAGTTTACGTCAAGCAAATAACGGTTGTCATACGCGTATCCACCATTCAAATAGAAACTGGCCGCACGCGTGGTGCTTTCGGAATATGACGGTTTTCCACCATCCGGATAACCATTGGCAAAAGAAGGTGCACCGAACTGATCTTCGGTGAAGCTTTATAACCGTTACGGGTAGACTCCGTATTGGAAAAATTAAACCCGCCGACAAGATTGAGCATGTGAACTTCCCGGAACAGCTTGCCGTAAGTCACGGACAGGTCCCCTTCATACTTCGTAACAGCAGTAGTGGAATGTTCGTATGAGCCTTTCTCCGTATCGCTCATACTGTCGAAATCCGTATGCAACGGAGACAAACGCGTTTCGGCTGTGGCCGTAGTTTTCGTCACTCCGAACTTGGCACGGGCACGCAAATCCGTCGTGGCAAACCATTCCGCAATAAAGTTATTCGTAAAGCCAAATTCATCCCCACGATCATAATTGTTCAGACGGGCATTCCAGAGCGGATTCGGAACAGGAGCCTCGTCGTCATTCTCCGGAACATACAAATACTTGTCTACTCCGCCATCGGCATTGTACTTGCGGTAATAGGGATTAGCCAAAGCATATTCGGAGAACGAGACCACTGGGTCGGACGTTTCCAGATAATCAATCGTCAGTTTGTTACTGAACTGGAACTTCCCGGTACGATAAATCAAATCCAGATTACCGGATAGGGTCTGGCGGCTCGACTCCTTCATCACGCCTTCCGTATTCCCGTAAGTCAGCCCTAAGCCATACCTGATTTTCTCTTCTCCGCCCTCGGCATAAACGTTATGTTTTTGCACGAAACCGGTACGCAACGGCTCACTCAACCAATAAGTATCCACTCCACGTGCCACTTCTTTCAAACGTTCGTTCCTCAGGTTGTCCAACCTCAGTTGGTTTAACGGGTCGTTCGTCAAATCAGTATATAACCCGGCCAATTCTTCGAACTTTATCTTTTCGCTGGCATTCATCAGGTTATAATCCGTCAAGTCGGCCATCGTCAGAGAAAAGTCGCCTTTATAACTCAAGCGCAACCGTCCCTTCTCCGGCTTCACCGTCTCGATGACCACAACACCATTGGCCGCTTTCGAACCGTAAATAGCCGTAGAAGCCGCATCCTTCAATATCGTAACGGAAGCCACACGGTTCATGTTCAAATCCGAGACCGTCTGCAAATCGGTTTCAAATCCGTCCAATATGAACAAAGGCTGATTCGGATCCGTACCATACTCCTCTTTCAACCCCATAATACTGCTCTTACCACGGATTTCGATGTCCGGCATGCGGTTGGGGTCTGAACCAAACTGGATGTTATCCGCGATTTTGAAAGAAGGGTCAAGGGTTTTCAAACTCTGCAAGACATTCTGTACCCCGATTTTTTTCAATTCCGGCCCCTCGAAAGTGGCAGCCGATCCCGTAAAGCTTTCCTTCTTACGCTGGTATATTCCCGTCACCACCACTTCGTTCATGGCTTTCGAAGCCGGAGCCATCACTACCTTCTTAAAACTTTCCGTATGGGATGCGTCCAATTCCCGCTCTAACCTTTCGTAGCCGATATAAGTAAAAACCACTTTATAACGTCCTTTGGGCAAAGTTAATGAATAAGCACCGTCTATATCCGTCACCGTAATCACGTCCGTACCCAATACGCGAATGGAAACTCCAATCATGGTCTCTCCGGTCTCCTTATCCACCACAACGCCTTTTACCGTCATTTTTTCCGTACTTCCGACTGTTTCGGTACGGACCGCCCCTCCGACACCCGTACCGTTCTGTGCATGAAGCGCAGTGACCGATGAGAGCACCATCGCAAGAACGAAAAGGGCAAGCCCAGCACCGTAAGCCTTCAAACGGAAAAATACGATTCTCAAGTTTATTTTCATACTTCTTTCGTTATATATAAAAAAGCAGGACATTACTACTCCTGCCAACCATTTTATATTCCCTTTCTCCAACACTCTGGAAAAAGAAAAATAAAACGAAGAGAAAGAAGTCTCACAAGACTCGGTTCCCTTCGTTTTACATGTATATCTTCAGGTTATTTCACTACAACTTTCGCTGTCTGATTGCCAAATTTCACCAGATACAGACCAGACTTCAGGCCGTTAAATGCTGCTGTAGCTCCGTGCGCAGATGCCACCAGCATACCCTGTGCGTCAAACACACAGATTTCGGCATCTTCCAACCCATCCACGCGAATCGAACCGTCTGAACTATAAATTTTGACATCCTTGATACAACGGCTGCTAATGCTACTTCCTGCCTTCACAGCCTCACCGCCAACGACAGACATTTGCAATGGCATTTCCATTACCTCATCGAATCCGTTGTCTAATACCAAATAGCCCGGAGTCACCAACTTGTCTTTTTCCACAAAAAAGAACGGAGCTTCGTTGGGATTATACCCACCTTCCTCAGTTGGTTGCTGCCCAAAACACATGCCATTGGCCAGTTTCATATCATGCGGCAATACCAATATGCCACCATCGGCATAGAACTCAGCGGTCACATCCGTGTTTTCCACCCCGAACCAATTCCCTAAGTTCACACCGGAAGAAACCGTTTCTGAGGTATTTCCCGTAATTTTCAGCTTAAAATTTTCAGACGCATCTGCCAACAAAATATTATCGACTCTCGTCGACGCGAAATCGTACTCCCCAATCACATCACTAAGATTATAGGAGGCTTCCTCCTTGGTCATGGTATATGCAGAAGCGTAAGAAAGCATCCCCATAACCTCGTTCTCCATATCCATAATGGTGACATCTTCCAATGCATTCTGCGCCGTAATCTGTATTTTGCCGTCTTTCTCCGCCACCTGATAATTAAAGACAACAGTCCCTCCTGTAGATGCCGCATCCGCTACAACCATTAAATTCATTCCCATTATAAACACTGCGGTTGGCGTTTCTCCCTTCAACGTTCCATCTTCCTGATTATAGGTCAACGTCACACCACCGCCATAACCGAAGAAACCGAGCACCTTCACTTCATTCTCTGATTCGCCCGGCAACACGGCCATATTATAATCCGTTGTAGCAGGAACCGGAGCCTCGCCCGCCGCTCCAGAAACCATGTCAACATAAGAGCATTCTCCACTAAATTTATAGCGGCCATACAAATCCTTAACCGAAGGGAAACCGGCAGCCGAAACCATTTCCACACCCAATGAAACAGCAAACAAGGCAATCAAAACTGCCTTAAAAATAGAAGTAGACTTTCTCATAGACACACTTTTTTGTATTAAAACAATGCAAAAATAATAAAAAAGAAAGAAAAGAAGAGGCTTCGGGCGTTTTTTAACTATAAAACAACCGCAAAAATACAATCCCAATCCCCAGACATCCTTGTATCCACTTGCAAATCGAAAGGCTTTCCCTGCATTTTTCCGGCAAAAAACACTATCTTTGTCCCGCTATAATGAAGAAGAGAAACGCATGATTGTATGTATCGCAGAGAAACCCAGTGTGGGTAAAGACATTGCCAAAGTGCTGGGCGCCACGCAAGACCACCGTAATTATTGGGAAGGCAACGGCTACCAAGTCACTTGGACTTTCGGTCATCTTTGCGAACTGAAGGAACCGCACGAATATACTCCGCTCTGGAAAGCGTGGAGCCTTTCTTCATTACCTATGATTCCTCCCCGCTTCGGCATCAAGCTGAAAAGCGACAAGGGCATCGAAGAACAATTCCGGGTGATTGAGCGACTGATGCAGGCTGCCGACATGATCATCAACTGCGGCGATGCTGGGCAGGAGGGGGAGCTGATACAACGTTGGGTCATGCAAAAGGCCGGTGCCCGATGCCCGGTGAAACGCCTCTGGATTTCGTCACTCACGGAAGAAGCCATCCGTGAGGGATTCAGCAACCTGAAAGACCAGAGCGAATACCAGTCGCTCTACGAAGCCGGACTGAGCCGCGCCATCGGCGACTGGACTTTGGGCATGAACGCCACGCGGCTCTACACGTTGAAGTACGCACAGGGACGCCAGGTGCTGAGCATCGGACGGGTGCAGACTCCCACACTGGCCCTCATCGTCAACCGTCAACTGGAAATCGAGAACTTCAAGCCGGAACCTTATTGGGTACTGACCACCAACTACCGTGATACAGTCTTTACCGCTGTGTTGGAACAAGACGAAGAGGAAACCGCAACGGCTTCTCAGGAAAAAGGTGCGAACGGCAATGGAAGCGGCAAGGCAAACGATGTGGCACGCCGGGGATTCACCTCGGAAGAAGCAGGGCGGAAAGCCCTTGAACAAATCAAAGACGCACCGTTCACGATTACGTCCGTCACCAAGAAAAACGGAACGGAAGCCCCTCCCCGCTTGTACGACCTGACCTCGCTACAGGTGGAATGCAACCGCAAGTTTTCTTTCTCATCCGACCTGACCCTGCAACTCATCCAGTCGCTCTACGAGAAGAAATTCACGACTTATCCGCGTGTGGACACCACTTTCCTGAGCGACGACATTTATCCGAAATGCAACGCCATTCTCAACGGTATAGCCGGCGAATACGCCGCCTTGCTCCAACCCTTACGTGGCGCGGCGTTGAAAAAGAGTAAAAAGGTGTTCGACTCTTCCAAAGTCACCGACCACCATGCCATTATCCCTACAGGAGTAGCACCACACGGCTTGACACCGGACGAACAACGGGTATTCGACCTCGTGGCGCGGCGTTTCATCGCAGCGTTCTACCCCGACTGTAAATTTGCTACCACCACCATCCTCGGCGAAACGGCCGACATCCCGTTCAAAGCCACCGGCAAACAGATTCTCTTGCCGGGCTGGCGGGACGTGTATGCACAGGAGGCCAAAACGGCGGAAACCTTGGCAAAAACCGCCGAGGAGGAACGCACGCTTCCCGCTTTCACGAAAGGCGAAAGCGGCCCTCACGTACCGGACTTGGCCGAAAAATGGACACAACCGCCCAAACCTTACACAGAAGCCACGCTCTTGCGCGCCATGGAGACTGCGGGTCGCCTTGTGGACGACGACGAATTACGTGATGCCTTGAAAGAGAACGGTATCGGTCGTCCTTCCACGCGTGCCGCCATTATCGAGACGCTCTTCAAGCGCAACTATATCC
>ENA-OPSK01001598-OPSK01001598.1-human-gut-metagenome-genome-assembly--contig:-NODE-1598-length-16157-cov-9.102534_pt1 | contig 16157 bp, 10 predicted proteins | sample MGYA00241807_ERZ501905 | MGnify/ENA primary metagenome ERZ501905 (study PRJEB25962, sample SAMEA2042111) | human gut metagenome | biome: human gut; feature: human-associated habitat; material: faeces...
ACGAGATGCCTGCATCTCCTATCAGAAAACTGGCTCCTTTGGCAGACGCTGCCAAACAACGCGGAGTTCATGTATTTCACCTGAACATCGGACAGCCTGACCTGCCCACGCCTCAGGTCGCGATTGACGCGATACGCAACATTGATCGCAAAGTGCTGGAGTACAGTCCCAGCGCAGGTTATCGTAGCTATCGCGAGAAATTAGTAGGATATTATGCAAAGTTCAATATCAATCTTACAGCAGATGATATAATCATTACGTCGGGTGGTTCGGAGGCGGTGCTTTTCTCTTTCCTTTCCTGTCTGAATCCCGGGGATGAAATTATTGTTCCGGAACCGGCTTATGCCAACTATATGGCATTTGCTATCTCTGCCGGAGCGAAGATCCGCACTATCGCCACGACTATCGAAGAGGGTTTCTCACTTCCGAAAGTGGAGAAATTTGAAGAACTGATAAATGAACGTACCAAAGCTATCCTGATTTGTAATCCGAACAATCCGACCGGTTATCTATATACCCGTCGTGAGATGAATCAGATTCGTGACTTGGTGAAGAAATACGATTTATTCCTTTTCTCCGATGAAGTATATCGCGAATTTATCTATACCGGTTCGCCCTATATTTCTGCCTGCCATTTGGAAGGCATCGAGAATAATGTGGTTCTGATTGACTCCGTTTCGAAACGTTATTCGGAATGTGGAATCCGTATCGGTGCGCTGATTACCAAGAACAAAGAGATACGTGACGCTGTTATGAAGTTCTGTCAGGCTCGTTTGAGTCCCCCTTTGATCGGACAGATTGCTGCCGAGGCTTCATTGGATGCTCCTGAAGAATATTCACGTGAGACCTATGATGAATATGTGGAACGTCGTAAATGCCTCATTGACGGATTGAACCGCATTCCGGGTGTTTATTCTCCGATTCCTATGGGAGCTTTCTACACGGTGGCGAAACTTCCGGTAGATGATTCGGATAAGTTCTGTGCCTGGTGTCTTTCGGACTTCGAGTACGAAGGGCAGACAGTCTTTATGGCTCCGGCTTCCGGTTTCTATACCACTCCGGGCTCCGGTATCAACGAGGTTCGTATTGCTTATGTATTGAAAAAAGAAGACTTGACCCGTGCGCTTTTTGTCTTGCAAAAGGCTTTGGAGGCGTATCCGGGAAGAACGGAATAAAAGATGTCTCTATCACTTTTCATAGCCCGGCGTATCTATCGTGAAAGCGATGGCGGAAAGCAGGTGTCACGTCCTGCGGTCCTCATTGCTATGGCGGGTATTGCTATCGGACTGGCTGTAATGATTATAGCGGTAGCGGTAGTGATCGGGTTTAAAAGTGAAGTGAGAAATAAGGTCATTGGATTTGGCTCGCATATCCAGATAACGAATCTGGATGCGGTCAATTCTTATGAGACACATCCGATTGTTGCTGGCGACAGTTTGATTGCCGCCCTTTCCGATTATCCTGAAGTGAGTCATGTACAACGTTATTCCACCAAACCGGGAATGATAAAAACAGACGACGCCTTTCAGGGAATGGTGCTGAAGGGTGTTGGACCGGAATTTGATTCCCGCTTTATGAAGGAATATCTGGTCGAAGGAGAAATTCCCGTTTTCAGTGATTCTGTATCTTCCAATCAGGTGCTTATTTCCAAGGCTTTGGCTACTAAGATGAAGTTGAAGCTAGGAGATAAAATTTATACCTATTATATACAAGATGAGGTTCGTGCCCGTCGTTTGACGATTGCCGGAATCTATCAGACTAACTTCTCCGAGTATGATAATCTTTTTTTATTGACTGATCTCAATCTGGTGAACCGCTTGAACGGTTGGCAGCGGGAGCAGGTGAGCGGAGTGGAATTGCAGGTTCGTGATTATGATAAGTTGGAAGACGTAACTTATGAAATCGCTATTGATACCGATAGTCAGCGGGATAAGTTTGGAGGCATATATTATGTACGGAATATTGAACAACTGAATCCCCAGATATTTGAATGGCTTGGCTTATTGGATATGAATGTATGGGTGATTTTGTTCTTAATGATAGGGGTTGCCGGATTTACCATGATTTCCGGTCTATTGATTATTATCATTGAACGTACTAATATGATAGGAATCCTGAAAGCGTTGGGAGCTGACAATTTCACTATTCGTAAGACGTTTCTTTGGTTCTCTGTTTTTCTTATCGGAAAAGGAATGCTTTGGGGAAACGTGATCGGTCTGGCATTCTACTTTATTCAATCTCAATTCGGAATTCTCAAACTCGACCCGGAAAGTTATTATGTCGATACAGTATCGGTCTCTTTCAATATCTGGCTTTTTCTTTTGATTAATATCGGTACATTGTTGTCGTCGGTGCTGATGTTGATCGGTCCTTCTTTCCTGATAACGAAAATCAATCCGGCAAACTCTATGCGATATGAGTAAGTCTTCCTTCCGGATATAAATAAACAGGTTTATTATCTTCTCATAAAATCACCTTTCCCTCGGAAAAGGCGGCATAGCTTGAAATTAAGAGATTGTATCGGTTGGAGAATATCGAATATGGGCAATGAGAAATAATATTTTCTACCTCCCCCCATTTCTTTGGCTGTCCGGTTAATCACAATAGCTTGCGTTATGTAACGAAGCAGCCATATCAATAATGCAATACCTGCTACCAGCCAATGAAAGTTGAGTATGCCGAATACGATACCTGCCATACAGGCGACATAGAATAACAGGCGGGAAAATGTTTCGAATCCCGACAGGTAACGTTGTGCTCCACGGTAGAAGCGTGCGGTAGCCATATAACTAATTTTTTCTTCCTTCCAGTCTTTGTAGCGATAGACGGGCTGTATACGCATCGTAGCGTTGAAGTCAGTTTCTACGCGCGTATTCGTTTTGGTTACTATTTGATTAATGAACAAGTCATCTTCTCCGCGTTGCAGGTTCAGATATTTGGAATATCCTTTTTGTTTGAAGAATAATTCTTTACGGTAAGCCATGTTACGACCGATACCCATATAGGGGTTTCCGGCCAAGGCGAACCCCAGATAACGTAAAGACTGAAATAATGTATCGAATGCGATACGTTTGTGTAACCAGCCTTTGATACGGTCGTATCCGCTGTACCCCAATACGATTTGCGTTTGCGAAGTGAAGTTGCGCGCCATAAGTTTCAGCCATTGGTTACTTGCAGGCATACAGTTGGTTTCCGTAAATACAAGCCAGTCGTGCTTGCTGGCTTTGATACCTAATGTCAGAGCCAGTTTCTTGTGGCTGATATAGCGGGCGCTGTCCGGTGTAAAACTATGGTAGAGATGAGGATATTTTTCTTCCATGTATCCCAGCACATCTTCTGTTTCATCAGTGGAAGCGTCATTGATAACAATGACTTCGAACTGCGGGTAATCTTGTTCCAGAATAGCAGGCAGAATTTTACGCAGGTTATCAGCTTCATTGCGTGCACAAAGAATGACGGAAAGTGGAGGCAATTCCCGTGAGAAGTGGGTTTCCTCTTTGCGTACAGTCTTATTGCGAACGTGTATCCGATTGTACAAACCGAAATAGTAAATAAGCTGAATGATAAAAAGAATACCTGCCGCCGATAAAAGAATCAGTTCGGCAGTATTGAATGTAAATGCTTCCATTGAATTTAAGTGTCGTTTTTACGCCCGCAAAAGTACGCATTTTTTCGATAGTTCCCTCATCTTGAAGGAAGGTTATTTCGCAAATCCAGATATTCTTTCTTGAACATATTCACGAAAAGGAAGAATAGCGAGAGTAATAACGGCCCGAAGATGACTCCCATAAATCCGAATAACGGCAAACCGATGACAACTCCGAAAATAGTGATGAGCGGATGTGTGTCCGCCATTTTCTTTTGAAGGATAAATCGGATCAGGTTGTCGGATTGTGACACGACGATGGCTCCGTATGCAGCGAGCCCGATTGCATGGAACCAGTCTCCGCTAATAGCCAGATAAGCGGCTACGGGAAACCATACCAATGCTGTACCTACCATTGGAATAATAGTTGCGAAGCAGGTGAGGAAACCTAATAATAGTATATTGGGTGCTCCGAAAATAAGATAGCCTATCATGGCGACGCCTCCCTGAATGATAGCCAGCAGAGGAATGCCGATAGCATTGGAACGTACAATCATGTTAATCTCACGAATGACTTCCTGCGTATTTGCCTCATTAAAAGGAAGAATGTCGTTGACGTATGCTTCCATTTTTTTTCCTCCTATCAGCATAAAGTAAAGCACGAATATCATGACGAATAGATTGACTGCAAGGCTGCTGGCGCCTTCCATAATTATCTGTCCGATACGAGGGAGGATAGATACGATGAATGATAGCGTATCTTTTCCCAATACATCATAACCGGTCTTTTCTTTAATAAATTCTGCTACTTGCTGAATGGGTTCGATAAAGGTTTGCGGAGCCAGATTTATATCCTGAAGTTTGTTTACCACTAGCCAGATTATTAATCCCAGCGGAACAAGAAACACCATAATGGTTTCTGCCGTAATCAGTAATGCACTGATGCTGCGTTTCATTTTCCGCTTTTCTGTCAGATAATTCATGTGTGTGCGTACAAGTATATACATAGTTAATGCTCCCAGTAATCCTCCCAAAAAAGGAGTGATTTGCCGGAAGATGATAACTCCCATAAATAGAATAATGACAATGAGGGAATATTTCCAGTATTGTTCTTTGATGCTCATATCGTGCGATTCGTTCGTTTATATAATAATAAACACGAAAAGCACCGGAAAGGTTTGTTTTATAATGGCATATCAATATGAAAAATTGTTTTGCCGGGATTGCTTTCCTGAATGGTGAGATGCCCGTCGTGAAGGCGGATAATTTGTTTGCATAGGCTTAATCCGATACCGCTGCCTTCTGATTTGGTGGTAAAAAAAGGAATAAATATCTTTTCCTGTAATTCAGGCGGAATACCCGGGCCGTTGTCCGCAATGTCAATAGATATGTGTTCGTCTTGTTGTGCATGGATGCTGATTCTGCCTTTTTCTTTTCCTTCCAGTGCTTGCATGGAGTTTTTCAGAAGGTTGAGCAGGACTTGGGAGAGTTGGTTCTCGTCACCTTTCATATAAATCGTTTTAGGTTCGCAGGTCAGTGTGAAGATGATATTGCTTTCTTTGAAGTCGCCGGATAAAAGTTCCCGGAGATTTTGCAGGGTTGCCGTAAGTGAGAAAAGTTTCTTTTCGGGTTTTGGCAGGTAGGAGAGGTGACGGAAGGATTCGGTAAATTGCAATAAACGTTCGCTTTGTGCTTGAATGATGCGAAGTCCGCGAACTGCTTTTTCGTTGATGTCCGGATAGGTGGACAGTGTTTGTGACAGGGAGATAATAGGAGCAATGGTGTTCATTATTTCATGAGTGAGCACGTGGCTTAGTTTGTTCCACGATTCACTTTCTTTGTCGCTAAGTTCGTCACCGATATCCTTGATAGACAAGAGCGTTATTGTTTCATCTTGTAGTTTCATCCGGCTTTGTGAAAGACTGAGGTGCTCCTTTTTGCCTTTTTCTTGCAGTAAGGATTCCAGTTGTCGGTATCGGGTTAATTGCTGGCAGTCTAATAAGGAAAGGGCAGTGCTGTTTGCTATGATTATTTTTCCGGTAGAATCCCATGCTAATACACCGCTGGGCACTTCTTCCAAGAGTGAGCGGTAGAAGTGTTCCTGTTTGGAATATTCTGATTGAGTTTTGGCGAGCAGGAAATTGATGCGGTTGAGAGAGCGGTTCAGTTTTTCCTGTTCTTTACTAACGCTTTGTTCGGGAAAGTAAAGCATATTATCCTTGTCTTCTATGGCATCGAAAAAGACACGCAACTTTTGGTTGAATGAATTTAGTTTATTTACCAGCCTGCTGATTTGGAAGAGGGAACAGGTAATTAGTAATGTGCCTATTACAAATCCGCGTTGTGAGATGATAAGCCAGGCGCCTGTTCCCGAGGTGACGAGGATAAGCATGACGTGTAGTAGTATAATCCAATAGATGTGTCGGCTGAATATCATGCTGTTCAGGGTTTGAAACGTTTTAGTTTGTTATAGAGTGTCTGACGGCTGATTCCCAATTGTTCGGCGGCGGCAGTCAGGTTGCCATTATTTTGCAGAATGGCTGTTTCAATGGCTTGCCTTTCCACTTCTTCCAAATTGGGGACAGTGCTGGTGGTTTGCGGCTTCCAGGTTTGTTTTACCAAAATGTCTTTGGGGCGTATCACGTTGCCTTCACACAAGATAACGGCTTTCTCGATAGCGTGCTGCAGTTCCCGGATATTGCCCGGCCAGTGGTAAGAGCGTAGTTTCTCTATTGTTTGCTCATGCATTCGCATTTCCGGGCGTTGGTATTTCGAAGCGAAACGGTGGAGAAAGGTTTCGACGAACAGGAGTATGTCGTCTCCTCGTTCTCGTAATGGAGGAATTTCAAGGTGGATAGTGTTGATACGGTAGAATAAATCTTCGCGGAATAATCCTTGTTTCACCATTTCCGGGATGTCTTTATTGGTGGCGGAAATGAGTCGTATATCAACGGGGACGACTTTATTACTTCCGATTCGGGTGATATTCCTGTTTTGTAGTACAGTCAGTAATTTGGCTTGTAGTGCAAGGGGAAGATTTCCAATCTCATCCATAAAAAGCGAACTGCCGCTGGCAGCTTCGAATTTTCCCGGACGGCTTTCGTAAGCGTCCGTAAAAGCTCCGCGCTCGTGACCGAAAAGCTCGCTCTCAAAAAGGGATTCACTGATAGCTCCCATGTCGATACTTGACATGGGACGAGTATTGCGTGGAGACAGGCGGTGTATTTCTCTGGCCAGCATTTCCTTTCCGGTCCCGTTTTCTCCGGTTATCAGAATATTGGCGTCGGTCCTGGCTACTTTATTGACTACCTTTATTAATTGTAGCATGGCGGGAGAATGCCCTATCAGCATTTCAGGTTTGTTCGGATTGCCGGATCCTACGATTGAGTTTTTTGATTTTGAGGAACTTTTCCTGTTCGATTTATTATTGTATGCTTCCTTTATTTTCTGAACCAGTGTCCGGTTATCCCAAGGTTTGAGAAGAAAGTCGGTAGCTCCGTTCTTCAAAGCTTTTACGGCTAGTTCCACATCTCCGTAAGCAGTTAACATTACCACAGGGAGTGCGGGGCGGATTTCGTGAATATGTTTCAGCCAGTATAGTCCTTCGTTGCCGTTATTGATACCGGCCGAAAAATTCATATCGAGAATTACGATATCAATGGAAGTGGTAGTGAGCAGTGTTGTTATTTGATTAGGATTGGCAGCTGTGCGGACTGTACTGAATTCATTTTCGAGTAAAAGTTCCAGCGAAGCCAACACACTTTTATTATCATCTACTATTAAAATAGTTCCGGTTTCCATATATGTAAGATTGGGGGGATCTGCCTGGGTTGAACGATTCTTTAAGTTTTTGGGTAAAGATATTCGTTTTTACTTTTCCCTGCAAGAGAGTGTCCAATAATTAGACGTTTTATGATACATTTCCTGAAACATGACTTTATTCTATGTTTTGTTTAAGTAATATTTATAGCCTGAACGTTGAATAATGGCTGTTTGCACGCAGGTCATGGTGGCTTTTTATTGATAACGTCCAATTTTTAGACGTTATAGTGTGTAATAATTGGACGGGAACGATAAAATAATGTATGTCATCTATCTTGTAATCAGTGGTTTAAGTATTGTGGCATTATGTTTGCTTTTTTAATTCATATAGAACACAATTGCATATATACTGAAGAATGAGGAACATTTTCTTTTTATTGTTTTTATTGCCCGTGATTACGTATGCTCAATCTGCAATGAGTTTGGATGAATGTATCCGTTTGGCATGGAAACAGAATCCTTCTATACGGAATAGTGCCATTAACATAAAGGAAGCACGAACGGATTATGCTGCCGCTATCGGTACATTTCTTCCCCGCATAGTAGCCAACGCAGAAACAGGAAAGCGTTTCGGGCGTTCGATAGACCCGGATACCAATGGTTATACAGAAAAGACTTTTGAAGAAGGAACGATAGGTCTTGATATGACTTTGTCTTTGTTTGAAGGTTTTTCACGTATCAATCAGGTTCGTTTTCGGAAAATAAATCGGGAACGCAGCAAGTGGGAACTGAAAGACAGGCAGAATGAACTCGCCTATCAAGTGACGGATGCTTACTACAAACTGGTTTTGGAAAGAAAACTCTTGAATTTGGCTTTGGAGCAAAGCCGGTTGAGCGAACGATACCTGAAACAAACCGAGACATTTGTGGAACTGGGCTTGAAATCCGTTTCCGACTTGCAAGAGGTAAAAGCCCGCAGGGAAGGGGATATATATCGTTACCAATCCCGTGCTAATAGCTGTCGGTTGTCATTACTGCATCTGGAACAGTTGATGAACTTTCAGTCGGGTGATACACTTGTCATTCAGGATACGATTGTCGAATTGAATAAACTCCCGTTACTTTCACTCCCCTCTACGGAAACATTGTATAGACAATCGTTGGAAGTACTCCCTGCCATGCGTATGATTAGCTTAAAGCAGAAAGCTGCCCGCAAAGAATATGCAATGGCGGGCGGAGCTTTTTCTCCTTCTGTTTATGGCCGCTTTACGGTAGGTTCTAATTTCTACAACACTGCATTTTCCGCCAGGCAATTGCGGGATAATATAGGAAAATATATCGGTATCGGTATCTCTTTCCCTTTGTTGAGCGGTTTTGAACGTTTTACGAATCAAAGGAAGTTGAAATTGAACTTGTATCGCCTGAAGAATGAAGAGGAATTGGAGAAGCAACAGCTATATACTGAAATTGAGCAAACTCTTCTTTCCCTACGTGCCGGCTATACGGAACATCAACAGGTATTGCAGCAATTGAGCGCGGAAACTCTGGTCTTGAAAGAATCCGAACGAAAGTGGGAAGAAGGGCTTATCTCTGTCTTTCAGTTAATGGAAGCCCGTAATCGTTTTATTTCCGCCAAAGCAGAACTGGTTCGTGTGCGCTTGCAGGTAGAAATGATGATGAAACTGGAGAAATATTACCGGGAGGGAACTTTCTTATAAAGGCAGAGTTTATATATTTTGAATAACAAAGTTGATACATCTTTAATAACTAATTTATAATAACCCTATTTTTGATTGATTCCTTATGGATACACCTATTGAACGTAAACCCGGCATTACCCGTAAACATCTATATGTAATAGGTGGTATAGCCTTTGTTATTGCCGTTGTTTTATATTTCATATTCAGAGACACTACCTCTTCCATGACTGTGGAGAAAGAACGTCTGACGATTGCTACCGTTAACCGTGGTGAGTTTAATGACTATATTCGTGTCATTGGTCAGGTAATGCCTAATCGTATTATTTATATGGATGCCGTGGAAGGTGGACGTGTGGAAGAACGTCTAAAAGAAGAAGGTGCTATGGTGAAGGCAGGCGACGTGATTTTGCGTCTCAGTAATCCGTTACTAAATATTGGTATTATGCAGAGCGAAGCGGATCTGGCTTATCAGGAGAATGAACTTCGTAATACCCGTATTAGCATGGAGCAGGAACGCTTGCGTTTAAAACAAGAGCGTATCGGGCTAAATAAAGATCGGCTGGTGAAACAGCGCCGTTATGAGCAATACAGTCGCCTGATAAAAGAGCAACTTATTGCAGAAGAAGATTATCGACTTGCCAAAGAGGAGTATGATGCGGCTAAAGAACAGTTGGATGTCATTGACGAGCGTATTCGTCAGGATAATATTTTCCGTGAAAGTCAGGTAAACAGCTTGGACGAGAACATACGTAATATGAAACAGAGTCTCGCGCTGGTACGCGAACGAATTGAGAACCTGAAGGTGAAAGCTCCTATTGACGGGCAGGTAGGTAATCTTGATGCACAGATAGGACAATCAATAGCTGCGGGCGAGCACATTGGTCAGATCATCACTTCTGACCTGAAAGTACAAGCGCAGATTGACGAACATTACGTGGAGCGTGTTGTACCCGGATTGCCGGCTGACTTTACCCGTGATGGTGTCAGTTATAAACTGGAGGTGACGAAGCCGTATCCGGAAGTAAAAGAAGGGCAGTTTCGTACCGATTTGCAGTTTACAGCCGGACGACCGGAGAATATACGTGCAGGGCAGACCTATCATATCAATCTACAATTGGGCGACCCTGCACAGGCTATTTTGGTGCCGCGTGGCGGATTTTTCCAAATAAGCGGTGGACGATGGATGTATGTTGTGGATGAAAGTGGTAAATTTGCTATTCGTCAGCCTATCCGCATCGGACGACAAAATCCGCAGTACTATGAGGTTACCGAAGGATTAAAACCTGGTGATCGGGTGATTGTATCCGGATATGAACTGTTTGGCGATAACGAGAAACTGATACTGAAATAAGTCTATGATATGATAAATTACTTTTCACAAGTGATACGTAGTCAGCGGGTTAAAAAATCTCTGACACTGATAAATATAACGGGATTGTCTGTTTGTATTGCAACAGCATTGCTTATCATACTTTACGTATGGTCGGAGTTAAGCTACGATTCATTCCACAATACCGAACGTGTATATCGTGTTGAAAGCCGGTTGTATGAAGGCAAGACGCTGACAGATAACTGGGCGACTACAGCTTACGGCCATGCACCTGCAATGGCTCGTGAAATTGCAGGCATTGAGAAGTATGTCCGTGTAACAGCACAAGACCGCGAACAAGTGGTGAATTACTTCGACAGGAGATTTGCCGAAGCACATTATTGCTACACCGAACCTGCTTTTTTTGAGATATTTAATTTCCCGATAATTAGAGGAGATAAGACTGGGCAACTGGTGCGTCCTAATACGGTGGTACTGACCGAAAGTGCGGTAAATCGTTATTTTGATGAAGAAGACCCGATAGGGAAGGTGCTGACTTTCAGTACGCCTTCATCGCAGCAAAACTTTGAAGTTACCGGCGTGATAGCAGATATGCCTGTTCGTTCCCATCTGCAATATGATTTTCTACTTTCATATAGTACGATTCCCAAAGAGCGACAGGACATTTGGTACATTCACGGAGTTTATACCTATGTCCGCCTGATGTCCGGAAAATGTCCGGAAGAGATTGAAGAGGCTTTTCTCAATATATCCGATAAGTACAAAACTGATGCCTTGAGACATAAGACTTGGGCGGTAGAACTGATACCGCTGAAAGACATTCATCTCACTCCACAAAAAGCTTATGAGAAAGAAGTGAAAGGGAGTCGGACTGCGGTTCTTATACTATTGGTGATGTCCGTTGCCCTGCTACTGATAGGTTGGGCTAATGCCTTGAATCTGACCGTGGCGCGTTTCTTGGAACGCGGACGTGAGTTCGGGTTGCGTAAGGCTTTTGGTGCTTCGCGCCGTCAGATTATTATCCAGGGACTTCTTGAATCAGGTTTCATGAATCTGTTGGCTACGCTGATAGCTCTTGGTTGGCTGGAACTCCTTTTACCCCTTGTTTATCGCTGGGCAGGGCAAAGCTTTGGGGCGGATATACTTATGTTGCCTGCTTTTTGGGGAATTGTAACCGGAGTGGTTGTTATTGGAACGTTTGTTGTAGGCTTCTATCCTTCTTGGCTGATGGTTACTATACGTCCGTCGGAAATTATGAGGGGGAAACTGTTACACGGTAAACGTGGTAACCGGATAAGGAAAGTGCTGATTGTGGTTCAGTTTCTCGCTTCTTTTGTTCTGATTACTGGCACGTTCACAGTGATTCGGCAAGTGTGTTATATGCAAAGTGAGGCTTCCGTCGATTCTCATTCACGTATGTTAGTCATTAAGTACCCCTCTTTCACCGAGGGATTGGCACTACGTCTGGAAAGTTTCACCAAGCGTCTGAAGCAACGGGCAGATGTAAGCCACGTAACCGTTTCAGGAGCTGTTCCCGGGGTGGAGGTAGCCAATTATTTTACCAATCGTCCTTATGGAAGTGACCCTTCGCAAGTGAAACTGATGCAGATGTTTGCCGTAGATTATGATTATCTATCTGCCTATATGCCCGCTATGATTTGTGGGCGGTACTTCTCTGAGGACTTTGGCGGTGACTTCAACCGGATAGTGCTCAACGAGGAAGCAGTCAGGTTATTAGGTTATGAGTCGCCCGAAGCCGCATTGGGACAGCAGGTTAAAATGGAGGTGGTAGGCGAACCGCTCGAAATTATCGGAGTGGTGAAAAACTATCACCAGCAATCGCTTTCCGTGGCTTACAAACCTATTATCTTCTTTATGAAAGAGCGAGTACCATTTATTGCAACACCTTATATTTCAGTCCGCTTGACAGGCGAAGGAGAAGATAGTGCTTTGACGGAGATCGAGCAGATGTATCATGAATATTTTCCGACTTCTTTATTTTCTTATTTCTTTTTGAGTGATTTGAATACTTTCCTTTATAAATCAGACCGTAATTTCGGTTGGATATTTGCCAGTGCTTCTTTAATTGCCATATTTGTGGCATGTCTCGGTTTGTGGATTGTAACATTGTTTTCAACCTTATCGCGCTTGAAAGAAGTGGGTATCCGCAAGGTGCTCGGTGCAAATAAAAGCAGCCTGTTTTTTATCTTGACCAAGGAGCTGATGTTGCTCACTATATTGGCATCTGCAATCGGTATACCCGTATCAGCAGTGTTAATGAATGGCTGGTTGGAGACGTATGCTTTCCATATTTCGCTACCTTGGTGGATATATGCAGTCGTTTTTGCGCTGTTGATGCTGATTGCGTTCCTTACTGTTTTTCAACAAGTGTGGCGCATTATCTGCTTGAAACCGATGAGTATTTTAAAATATGAATAACTAATAAATATTGAACTGATTATGATTAAGACTGAAAAACTGACAAAACTCTTCGCAACCGAAGAAGTGCAGACAAAGGCATTGAACGAGGTCACTTTACAAGTGGAACAAGGGGAGTTTGTTGCTATAATGGGTCCTTCGGGATGCGGTAAGTCAACACTGCTGAATATTTTGGGTACACTCGATTCTCCAACTTCCGGCTCTTATTTCTTTGAAGGAAAACAGGTGGATAAAATGAATGAGAACCAATTGACTGCCCTCAGGAAAGGTAATCTCGGCTTTATCTTTCAGAGTTTCAACTTGATTGACGAGCTGACCGTATGTGAGAATGTAGAATTACCCCTTATCTATATAGGCGTCAAAGCCAATGAACGTAAAGAAAGAGTAAAGAAAGTACTCGAGAAAGTAAACCTGCTGCATCGTGCCAACCATTATCCACAGCAATTGTCCGGTGGACAGCAACAGCGCGTAGCTATTGCTCGTGCCGTAGTGACGGACTGTAAATTGCTTCTCGCTGACGAACCTACCGGAAATTTGGATTCGGTGAACGGTATAGAAGTAATGGAACTATTGAGTGAACTGAATGCTCAGGGAACTACTATCATCATCGTTACCCACTCTCAACGGGATGCAATGTACGCACACCGCGTCATTCAATTATTAGACGGACAAATCGTAGCCGAAAACGTCAACCGCCCGCTGGGAAAAAATATGTCAGCTAAAAATGAAACTGTATGATAGGAAATTACTGGAATAGTGCTTGGCGGAATCTGATGAAACGGAAAAGGTTCAGTTTCATTAATATATTCGGACTGGCGATTGGTATGGCATCGGCACTGCTGATTCTTACCTACGTGACTTTTGAATTCAGCTTTGATAAAATGCACACAAAGTATGACCATATCTACCGTGTGCAAAGTACGTTTCACGAAGGGGAAGTGCTGACCGACTACTGGGCAAGCAGCTCCTTCGGATATGGTTCGGCAATGAAAGAGAACCTTGCCGGAATAGAGGATTATACCCGAATCGGCTCCCTACTCCAGCCGGAACAAATAGTGAAATACGGTGAACTGACCTTGCGGGAGAATCAGATAGCGTATGCCGAACCCAGCTTTTTTCGCCTTTTTGATTTCGAACTTTTGAAAGGCGATAAGAAAACCTGTCTCTCCATGCCGGGGCAAGTGGTAATCACCGAACGCATTGCCAGTAAATATTTCAAGGACGAAGACCCTATCGGGAAGATATTCATCTTTACCGGCGCATACGACAAGATATCGTGTGAAGTGACCGGAGTGATGAAAGAAATGCCTTCCAACTCGCATATACATTATAGTTTTCTGATTTCGTATAAATCTCTGCCTAAATATATGCAGGAATATTGGTACAAACACGAGGCTTATACCTACGTCCTGCTTGACTCTCCCGAAAGGAAAGCGGAAATAGAGAGAGAATTTCCTGTAATGGCGGAAAAGTACAAGACGGATGAAGCCTTGAAAAACAAGACATGGGGAGTCTCTTTAATCCCTCTGGCAGATATACACCTCACTCCGCAGGTAGGATACGAAGCGGAGACGAAAGGAAACCGTTCTTCTATGATTGCCTTGATTTTTGCTGCTATTGCTATTTTGGCTATTGCCTGGATAAATTATATAAACCTCACCGTAGCCCGTTCAATGGAGCGTGCCAAAGAAGTAGGAGTTAGGCGGGTAGTGGGAGCTTTCCGCAAGCAGTTGATTCATCAATTTTTGTTTGAAGCATTAGTGATGAACCTGATAGCTTTTGTACTCGCCGTTGGCTTGATAGAATTGGTTCTTCCGTACTTTAATCAATTGGTAGGCCGTACCGTTACCTTCTCCGTTTGGCTGATAGATTATTGGTGGATTTTATTGATTCTTGTTTTCATCGTCGGGATATTCCTTTCTGGATATTATCCGGCATTGGCTTTGCTGAATCGGAAACCAATTATGTTGTTGAAGGGGAAATTCTTGCATAGTAAATCCGGAGAACGGACACGGAAAGTTTTGGTTATCATTCAATATATGGCTTCAATGATATTGTTGTGCGGCACATTGATTGTCTTTGCACAGTTGAGCTTTATGCGCAGCCAGTCTTTGGGAGTTAAGACCAATCAGACATTGGTGGTCAAGTTTCCTGGGCATACCGAGGGACTGAATACGAAACTGGAAGCTATGAAAAAAACGATAGCACGTCTTCCGTTGGTATATCAAGTCACTTTCTCCGGCGCTGTGCCGGGCGAGGAAGTAGCGACTTTCCTTTCCAACCGCCGTACCAATGATGCTCTGAAGCAGAATCGCCTGTATGAGATGCTTGCCTGCGACCCCGATTATGTGGATGCCTATGGGTTGCAAGTTGTGGCCGGAAGAAATTTCTCGGAAGACTATGGAGATGATGTAGACAAACTGGTGATTAACGAAACGGCTGTGCGTAACCTGGGCTTTACATCTAATGATGAGGCTATAGGGGAGTTGGTGAACGTTGAATGTACTGATGCCCCGATGCAGATTATTGGAGTAGTGAAAGATTATCACCAACAGGCATTGAGCAAGAATTATACACCTATCATGTTGATTCATAAAGATAAGATTGCCTGGTTACCACAACGTTATATCTCTATCGTAATGACTTCCGGCGATCCTCGTGAATTGGTATCACAGGTGCATGAGATTTGGAATCAATATTTTGCGGATTCCAGTTTCGATTACTTTTTCCTCGACCAATTCTTCGACCACCAGTATCGTCAGGATGAGGTGTTTGGTGTAATGATTGGCGCTTTTACCGGTTTGGCTATTTTCATTTCCTGTTTGGGACTTTGGATACTGGTCATGTTTTCATGTTCCACACGTACCAAAGAAATGGGGATACGTAAAGTTCTCGGGGCTTCCCGTTGGACACTCTTCTATCAGTTGGTTAAGGGATTCTTTCTGTTAATTCTGATAGCAGTTGTTATTGCTTTGCCACTAGCTTGGTTTAGTATGAATGCCTGGTTGAGCCATTATGCTTTCCGCACAGATTTGAAAGCATGGTTCTTTATTATGCCTGTATTGCTAATGTTGTTTATCTCATTTATAACAGTAGCTTTCCAGACCATAAAGATAATAATGAGCAAACCTGCCCGCTCTTTACGATATGAATAATCTCTGAATCACTCAATAGGATATTCGTTAATATCCAATTTGATTTATGTTAAATGTTAACGAGACTATTACTTTTATTAAACCATGTTATAAGATGCGTTGCTTTACTCCGAAAATTTGGAGATATGCTGAAAGTCCGTATCTTTGCAATGTGTTTTTCATAGTATTAGATTTAAGGTTAACAA
>ENA-OPSK01001611-OPSK01001611.1-human-gut-metagenome-genome-assembly--contig:-NODE-1611-length-16036-cov-11.607659_pt1 | contig 16036 bp, 21 predicted proteins | sample MGYA00241807_ERZ501905 | MGnify/ENA primary metagenome ERZ501905 (study PRJEB25962, sample SAMEA2042111) | human gut metagenome | biome: human gut; feature: human-associated habitat; material: faeces...
ATCTGGGATCACCACTCCATTCGCCGAAAATTTTAGAACAACAGGTCTGACACTTTAGCACGTTAAAGTGTTAAACTTCACCGCGTTAAAGTGGTAACGTGTGAAAGTATTAACAAATTATGTCACAATTATTAACAAACTATGAACTATAAAAGATCAAGAAATATTCTGATAAGAGGTTAAATTATATCATTGTTTATATTCTGATATTTGCTATAATATAATCAGAAAGAGAAAAGAAAACAAAGACGTCAAGGAAAGACTTGAAGAAAGGAATAATAATGAAAGTATCAAAAAATTCTATTTATGGTATGCTTGGACAATCACAAGACACCGAACGCGACAGAATCAATTACCTCATGGAAACACATAGCTTAACATTAAGCAAAAGATATTCTTATAGAGACGTTGAAAAAGTATGCGGTGATTGTTCACATTTTAACGCTTGTATGCAAGGTTATCAGACAATTGCAACAACGTGTTGCATGTTTGACAGCTTATACAAAGCGAGAAAGAATCCAGGATGGCATCACGTTAGCCTCAACACTCTCGCCAACCTTGATTTCGATATGCTTGACGAAAAGCGACAGTTATATTTACAGCTATACAGAGAACTCAAGGAATTGATCACAGATTTGCACAAATGTAAATCTGGGCGTGCTTATGAGAGACGACTTGCTAAAATGTATATTAGAAATGCTGAGTTGCTTGAGGAAAACAAAGTTTCTCATGATTATATTGACTACGTTACTAGAAAAATTTCTATGTGTAATGTGGAATGTGGGTTATGGACTTCAAAAGTTGAAGAAGCAACAGGGCTTCATAAATCGAGAAGATATAATAGACATGTACTGAGATACTAATATCATAGCTGTCATATCGGCTTGACGGTGAGAAATGGAGTAATATGAATCTTTATGGAATTAAAAAGAGAAACACAATTGAATCTTCCCCACTTGTAATAGGTGATCGCGATTATACAAGCGAATACTGCCACGAAAACAACTTGCATTATGTGACATGTGCGGATGTACCTGGTTATATGAACGAGAATCTGTCAACATTACATAAGTATAACGGCAAGTATGGAAAAGGTGTAGTTCGCACAAGATCATGTTTCTATAAGGACAGACGATCAACAAATTACATGACTATCGAATACTGGGTGGCTCGTGACGATATCCACAATAGATTAACAGGAGAAAGTGAGTGATCATATGAATGAATATGTAATTGAATGTTTTAATACCGAGGCACACGAATTTGAATATTTAAGAATTAGCGCGATTAGTGCAAGAGAAGCGATTGAACACTTTAAAATTCAATTTGGAAAGCAGCAAAACCGATTTGGAAGAAAGAAATATATTTATTGGAATGTACAACAAATTCCAGAAAGTGAGGCTTGACCATGGATGTATTAACCACAAAACAGAAAAACCAGATGTATGATGAAGTTTCAGAATTAGTTATTAAATACGGCAAGGACAAAACAGCAAAACGAATGATTGGATCTTTCTTTCAAGAGCTTCAAAAGGTAGAAACCTCTAAAGAGCTTATAAGCATGTCATTCGTTTTAACATCCCTCAGTTATCTACTAGAGATAACATTCCCAACCAAATAACAAACAAAAAGCCGCTAATTAGCGGCTTTATTTTTAATGATAGTAAATTGTTACACTATTAAGCGTCATATTTTCATATCTAGATAGCTCACTTTTGCTTATAACCATATAGCGAGAGAGTACAGAGCATTGATCAATTGAACAACCGTTAACATTGCTGCCAAACCAAACGGGGGAAAATATTGCTGTTGGCATTTCAAAATTGACTCTTACTCTATCGCTTGTGAGATATTCAACACGAATGGCGTCAATGTGTTTTCCAATAAGAATTGAAGTTTTTTCAGTTGTTAAATTGATTCTAAAAGGGCTTCCGATAACTGACAGTATAGGTAGAATCGTAATTACATTGTTTGGCTCACTCGAAAGTGTAAAAATTCTGAATCCCAAATCTTCCGGATAAAACTCAACATTTGGTGTCAAAGAAATCTTACTCGATCTTACATAGGTTCCATTAGGTAACAACGATTCAATATGTGTTCCCCAACTATCCAAATACTCGAATGCATTAACCACGCAATCTTTTAAGTTTCTCACCCCATGCCAAAACGCAAGATTGGAAAACCTTTCTGGTAAATTCTTCATAGGTTCCAAATATTTCAATAAATCCATATTTAAATACCTCACTTTCTAAAATTATCCATTTTCCGCAACAGCGTAAATGTACATATCCCACTTTGTATTATCTGTTATAGGGACACTATTAGGACACGCACCCATAATTAAGATATCACTTGCAACAGAGAGTTTAGCTGAAGTGCCTGTTATCGGTACTTGAACACGTACTCCACAGTTGATATTTTTTATCGAGTCAATCGCACCGCCTGTTCTCGAATAGTAAAGAAGGCTATTGACAGGCAAGAATGGAATGTACGATGTTTGAAATTTAATTTCATCCATTGTAAAACCAAAGGGCGATGTTAGAGGGAAATCAAAAAAACCATTTCCCGCTGTGAAAGCGTTGTTGTTAAACCGCGGGCTAATATTACGCAAGTCATCGATTGTCGGTTCATGATCAAACGTGTCTTTTCTGACTGCCACAAAAGGCAACTTACATAATGTAATAGGTTGCGTGACACGACCTAACTGGAAATAGCGCGGTAAACGTGTTATAGTGTCCCACCAAACAACGTTTGATGAATATTCCCAGCCATTGGCAATATCAGCAACTGGAAAAAATAGTTTTGGCTTTAACCAATTCCACCAATTTTGCCAAAGCCCCGTTTTAAATTCCTCATCTGTCGCATTATAAATATCAATAGGTGGAATGATGTTTAGATTTTTTAACAAATCTTCCAACTTTTTCACCCTTGCCTCTAATGAGGTCATGTCAGCTTGAATCTGAGTAATAGAGTTGTTAATATTGGAAATTGACTGCTTAATATCTGTAATTTCATTTTCAACATCTGAAATTCGATTCTCTACATTATCTAAACGTTGCTCAATATTTGAAATATCATTTTTAATATTAGTCAATTCGTTTTGAATAGACTGTAACTGCTCCTCAATATTCGTTACTCTAGTATCAAGTGCCTCATACTTCGCATACAAATCTTTTAAAGATTCTTCGACACTTTTTGCCCACACATTAAATTCATTGTTAAATTTATTCAATGCATCAATAACGTCATTCAGTTTTGCCCACAAAGCGCACACCTTTTGTAAAAGCGACAAGCAATCATCAAAAAGCAAAGGAATTGTAAATTGATGATTCCAACAAAAGCCCAAATGCTCTTTATCTGGCGGATTGATAATTGGTATATTTGCCATATTTACACCTCACTTTCATAATTCTAAAATTATTATATCATAAGTTAGACTTTCGTCAATGTCAATCACCTAAACAGCCCCAAGAAATTATGTTTCAGTTTATCACAAATCTCCGTTTCAAAATCCCACACGGCACTTGTATAAGTCTGTGCATTAGCCGCGGCAGTCCCACTTGAACCCGTGTGAGTTGTTCTGTCATCAACATGATTCTGACTCATATTTGTTAAATAATTGTCGTCAATCATGTCAGTTTGTCCTTGAGGCGTGTCCAAGAATTTATGCCAATCATCACTTACATGCTCACTTACATTATTTTCCGTCTCAAACATTTTTTCCGTGTTGTAAGCTTCAAACCGTGCTTTTAACTTGATGTTTAATTCGGGCATAATTCGCGCCATATCACCGCGCATGTGCTCACGGAAAAGAAAGTCTGTTTCATAACCGATTTCCCACTCCAAAAAATGGCGAATAATCATATCGTTAATTGGTTTTCTGAAATCCTCGCTAAATACTGGGTACTCATCAAGTCCGAACGCTGCAAAGTCGTAATTTTTAAACAAGCTCTTATTAGACTTCCTGTTATTATCAATCTGGGCATTTTGCAAAATATCGTATACATGGAGCGTATAAGCCGCCCCCACATCATACCAATACTTATCGTTATCTGTAAAGTTAGTGTCAATCGTTGGAATTGTCATCTTCACCAGCCCCCTTTTCTTGAGATTCTAAACCAGCATTCTTAACAGTTTCTACCGTATCTCTATTAGTGTCCATAACAGAGAATTGGTCTAAAAGTCCCACATCGCCAATATTGGAATCGTTAAATGTAGCTGTAACATTCAAGCCGAATTTCTTGTTGCATTGATCACAGAAATTTTGTCGCGCCTGTTCATAGGAGTTTCGCAAAACCATAAGTGTTGGGGCGTCTTGCATAACCTCAAGACTCGAAACTTGCGCTACTTTTGACTGTGTTCGCCCGTTAACGCCCAACATAAACATAAAATCCGACATTAACATTGATTTAAGCTGTTCAACATTTCCCGCAACAAATGGCGCGGGTGTCTGGTAAACAATTTGGCGAATGTCGTCATACTGACTTTTTAGCGGTGACATATCCCTTGTATAAACAACAGGCTTATGACCCGCGATTTCCTCATACATATTGGCAAAAGTCAGCTCTTGTCCATCGGGCGCATTTAAGATGGCGGGCGTGTTCTGCGCCTTGAGGTTTACGTTTATGCACCTATCGCACTCATACAATAAAGCCGCGTAATGTCTGCACAGACCATCAATAGAAACAATGTCGTAGTCTGTAAATGGTGATAAGCTAGCCGTTAAAGTAGCCACTTCGCTCAAATCTCTACTGACAGTGCTAACAAACGTTCTGCATTGATACTTTGTCGCGCCGCCATACCACGTCTTAGTACTTGACGTTGTGCAATCTCCGACAACATAAAAACCATCTTCTTTCCAGAGTCCCCCAAGCTTACCTAATACAAAATTCTCATTTAAAATGTTGTTGGCATGTCTGTAAACGTCATCGTCGTCAAACGGCAGTCCCTCAAAAGTCCACGCATCAACAGCAATCCTACGCAAAAAAGTATAATACAAACCGATAGTTAAAAGATTTTCTGTCTGTGTATTCTGATTTTTTATATTTCTTTTCGCCATTTCAACACCTCACTTTCTACATGGAATGTGGTAAATTTATCCCTCACCCCTCACCCTCACCCCTCAACCCTCAACCTTCTACCTACATTTTACCAGATTGACCGTGATTGTCAATGATCAATTTTCAACGGCAAAACATTTGCAAAGTATTTTAATGACCAATACGGACAAAACGTATTTTTTGCATCAATACCGCCAATAGGTGGGGGCGGTGTTGTTGGTTGTACAACTTCAGTTGTGCCGCTACCAGATGCACTTCCCGCGTCACTTCCCGCGGGATTGACGGGGGCGTGTGAGGTTGAGTCTGAAATTGTGCCCTCGCCTATTTGGATAACGCCTGTTTGGGCTTGCATGTCAGCAAAGACGCGGTTGTATTGTGTTGTTGTCCAGCGGTTGCCGTCATAGTAGCCTGTTTTTGCATTTTGTCGCGCCATGACTAATTTTATCCAATCGCTTTCTGTCTCTTTTCCAGTTGTCCCCACAAATATATCTTTTACAGCGTCCCAATGCCCACTATCACGAATTGATATACTTGCGGCTGTACCGACAGCATAAGCACCAATGTTAGATACATCGTAGCCAAGATGTTTCTGTATGTTTGTTCTTATTAACTGGTAGTAGTCGTTAAACATCGCCCAGTTTTGCATTTTTGAAAATTCTGCCAAGTGATTATTTGTGTAGTCAATGAAAAGCTGTTTCAGTCCCTCGTTATTGATAAGTGCGGGATTTTTGACACCCAAATCAATGTACGGCTGGAATCCGCTAAAAAGGTTCGGGTACTGTTGCACGCAAAATTGCATAAAAGGGACTAGTCCGTATTCATAGTCAAACTGATATCGCCCGTATGCTTGACCACCGTCACCGTTAATATACCAACCACTATTGTCAGTATATTCTTTACCAGATTCGAAGAATTGCCAATTTATCCACATTCGCGCACCAACCTGTTCATTCTCTTTATTTTCATCGGGAACTGGTTGTGTTGATTCTGAATTTTGTACAACTATGGCTGTATGCCCTGGCATGTGTAAAATATCGCCAACTTGTAAGTTGTCGCCAGTTGTCAGGTACTTACTGTCATATAATATGTCAAACAGCTCTGTATTTTTTAATTCGCCAAGTTCGCTATATGTGTTCATGCTTGTGCTCACTTTGATATTCAGACAGTTTAATACACATGCTACTAGAGCACTGCAATCAGTCGCGCACGGAGTAGTAACGTTTTTCGGTTTCCACCCAACTTTTCTGCATTCATTTGTGAAAGTCTCCCGTCTGTCTTGATTATATCCAACGTTTTGATTATCACACGACTCTATCATAAGTGTTGCAATTCCTCTTGCAACGTCTGGACGGTTGCGAATACGTGCTATCCAATCCCAGCGCCTACCGTCCCCTGTTTGAGGAAACCAACCTGTTACGCGGACTTCAAGCCCGTTTTGATCTCCGTCTTTACCGCCCCTAAGATTGCCGTTTTCATCTTTTGATGCTTCGCCAATATAAGTTGCCATTTAACCGCCCTCACTTTCTGGAAAATGATTTTCTAAGATTTTATCAGTGTGTTTATAGTTTCCGATACCGTGCCAAAACCACACACCACTATCAAGCCTGTTTGCCATGTACGCGATTGCGTTTTGTGGTGCGTTTTCCGCGGTAATGATTGCTCCGCTTGTGTGAACGTAGTTTACAATTGGCAAAGAATCAATAACGATATCTGCTAAACTACCATTGTAATTATAGCCGTACATACAAAAATAATTGTTAAACTTTCTTATGTCTTGCAATGAAGGATAGTACCAGGCAACTGAAATCATAGGAAACAAAGCGTTATACATTGCAATAGTTCCTGTTGGATTTCCAATTGTAAGGTCTGATTCTTCAAATTTAGCACCCAAATTTTCCGCGAAAGTCTCAGCGGCTTGAAGCTCACCTTTAATGTCAAGTGAAAAAAGATTTCCGATTGACGCAACGCCAAAGTTTCCAAAGTCGCGCATGACTCCGCTGTTGTTTAACTGTGTAGTCGAAAGTTGTACGCTATCCCATGTGCTACTTGCAAGTGAATAGTCTCCGTTTGTGCCGTTTCCGTACTGCTGGGGTGTAATGACGATACCGCCGAGTTGGGATTGATTAGCCGCCCACTTGAATTTAAACTTTTTGGCAAGTAGTGCGGATTCATCAAAATAGCGGAAGTCATACTCTTTCGCACTACCGCCACAATTTACAGTTAACTTATTGAATTGTGGGGAAGTGTACAACTTATTCCACAAAGGTTTTTCAACAAAGGACTGCACTAACTCAACCTCTCCTGTCCTGTTGTCGACTTTGTCTAGATTTTCGCCGCTAACTTCAGTGGCGAAAAATTTGGGTACGTGATAAGCTCCTATGATATCCTCTTGACGCCCGCACTTTGCATAGCGTTTAACCACTTCTAACGCTTGTGCTCTTGACAATTTGCTAGTGTTACTTTGGACTATGCCGCCGCATTCGCAAGGGTTGACGGAAACTAACGAGAAGAAATTATTGATTTGTCCATAATCACCCATTGCAAAATTTGCGATTGCCGCGTAGAAATCACTAGACCTGTTTTCATAGGTGTCTGTATTGTTGGCGGTCATCAAGTAAACAGAATCGTCATCATCTTTTGAAAAGCCGTATTCGGTTCGAGCAATTTCCCACCTGTCAACTTGTGTAGGTTCGGGATAGAAGTTCGCGAAAAGTCCGTCACTTGCGGGGTGTTGCCGCATGATAGGAGACGGATGGAATGTGAATTTATCAATATATGTAGCCCAATAATCAATAGATGTATTTACATATGTCAGTTTATTATTAACGTACTGATAGTCTATAATATACGCAAATTCAATGCGTGATTCATTCTGATATGCCATGTAATTATATCGTCTTAATTCATCAGCACGGACTGGACAACGGAAAGTCTGTCCTTGTCTTTCCCACGTTACGTTGTCATAACGTTTATAAGGAAGAACGCCGAGAAGTTCTTTCAAGAACCCCTCAGCGTTTCTTTCTTTAGGGATTAACAAATGTTTACCGCTGTCATCAAATGGTGAATCAAACAAGTATACAGTTGTCATATTATCCCCCCTTTATTATGCGTTTTTACAAATTGCAACAGCATTTCCCCACGGTCTAATACCGTATGTCTGCCATACATTCAGATACTGATTCTGATAGAGTCCAGCTGCATTATAGAAGTCACCACTTGTACTCAGATTGTCGCGATACTCGAATGTATTAACATCCGCAAGTACGGCAAGAATGTTTTGATCATCGGTAATTGTTTTCCAATACTTTGTAACAGGATCAACAGCGGAATCAAAATCAAGATAATTAAAGTCTGGGAATGGTGTCACACGCCCTACTAAGTCGGCTTTGCTCATGTTGAAGGCTCCAGCGAGTGTCTCAACGTTACAGTTAACTAAAACGTCACTTCTTATAAACAGATAGAGTTTGTTGGATGGTGTCCATGTGATAGCGGGTGTCGCGTCTACAATTCCCTGTGCAGTTGCGTATGCTTGATAATTATTAAAGCTGCTTGACGCATGTGTGATATCAAGTGCAATTTTCTGAATTGTCTTGATGAAACCAACAGAAGAACCGGCTGGGTCTGCTTCATCCCATGGAATTTCCTTCTTGATTACTACGTTATTTTTTACGGAAGTCTGAATCAACTTCTTGATAAGATTTTCTTCTTCGATCTCATTACCACTGTAAAGACTTGTTACCATGCCCGTGACCATGCTGTCGAGCTGTTCCCATGAGGTGAAAGCACCTTCCATAAGCTCACGTGGAATAGTTACTGGGAACTGTCGTCTTCTGTTCTGTCTAAAGTAGCACGTCTTAACGTCTGGTTTTGTCACCTGTAACAGCGTTGCTCCAAGAGAAATATCATAGTCACGTCCCATAGCTGGATTGACGTAGTTCATTTCCAGATCGGTTCCAAGTGGGAAACCTTCCTTTTTCAACATTTCATACTGATTGGTGTACATCTTTGATTCTACTGACTGAATGACAATTTTGTTTACAACATAATGTAAAAATTCATTCATAAATGGTGCATACTTGACAATTGGTGTCATAGCGTGACTAATGGAAGTTGCCACGGTAACTTCACCTGTTGCGCGCATATACTCATTTGAAGAATTTTTTCGTGCATCGTTAAAAAGATTGACGCCGCGCTGTGCGCTTGTCAGCGGTTTTGTTGATTTTGCCATAATTCATACCCCCTTAAATATAATAGCTTAAAATGTCATCTGTTGTGACTTCCTTTTTTTCTTCTTCTTCATCATCTTCCTTTGTTTTTGAAGTCGGAGAAATGGAAGTTGTCACACGGTTGAACAGCTCTAAATTCTGCTTGCTGAGTCGGTCATTTTCTGTTTTCAGTGTTGCGTTTTCTGTTGCAATTGCTTTCTCAGCTTCATTTGAGGCTTTCGCCATATCTAAAACATCCACAACAATTCTTCGCATTTCATCAACGGTCATGCCGTCTGGAATGTTTAAAGTTGTTACCATTTTTTCAATATCAATCATGCTTTCGCCCCCTCATAGTTAATGTTTGCAAAGTGAAAACTGTGTTCCCATTCATATTCTGCAATTCTGCCTAACTCGATGGTATGCCCCTCTTTTGGCATATGCAGAAAGAAACCATAACCAATGTCAATTCCAACGTGTCTACCTTTACCGCCAAAAGATGTATATAAGCCGTTTCCTTCTGTACCTAAAAGTGGTGTTGTCTTTTTTGCTCCATCGTGATAATGCCCCGTGCTGTAATTTTGTACACCTACAACAGCAGAAACGAAACCGCTACAATCGTAGCCAATCTTGCCACGCGAAAATGCTTTATATGCTGCAAGCTCCTGTGTTGTGTATTTTGAAAAATACGCGGGTTCGAGACTTATCAAAGTGTTCATAACTTCGTCTGTCAACACCTGTCCTTTCGCGCCGTAAAAATACGCGTACTCATCACGGTGATAAAACATAAATAATGCCTTTTTGATAACTTCATAATATGTCATGCTTTCACCTCATCTTCTAATTTTGTTTTGATTTCCGATATCATATCTCTCAAAGAATTGATTGCATTTGTAAGCTCCTTTGTTTCCTCTTTATGTACATCCGTTTGATACTTAATGTAGTAACATAAGATTAACGTCATACAAATTGGAAAGCCTACACTTGTAATTATTTGTGTTACCGCGCTTACATCCATCACAACACCTCACTTTCTAAAAAGGTGGGCGTGTCTCCACGCCCGTGCTGACAGTTTGCACAACTACTCTGCTCTTCACAGTCTGTCTAGTAGTCCCAGTTTTATTTTATCATAGGTTTAGTTTTTGTCAATAAGAACTCGTTTGATTAAGTCGTTGAATTTTTCACTTGCTGCTTTTGAGCTTGCACAGATTTGTGATGTGCGTTTGTAGTATAACATCCACTCTATCAATTTGCGTGTTGTCGGTAAATATAGCTCATTTGTGAGTATATTGTTTTTTGATTTGTATTTACCGTCTACAATTACCATAGGACAACGTTGCTTTTCTGGAAATATTACGGTTATTCCAAAGTCTGCAATGTAAACACGGTTGGTTTTAACTGTTAACTCCGCGTACCACTTCCATGATAAATGATTATAAATTTCTGGATAGACTTCCTCTTGCCAAGCTCCGTTTATAGTCATGTCATTTGTTTGGGACTCATAAACGGCAAGATGTTTTGAAACGTGTACTTTTTTGGGTGGTTCGGTATAGAGAACGCAAATTTTCAGTGTATCACCGTCCTCGAGCTTGCGGTTGAAAATGTAAACTTTTCCCTGTTCTAGTTTACGTGCGTCAATGTTGTAATAATCAAACAGGGGGCTTTTCGGGTTGATGCTGTTTGCACATGCTACAATTTTTACGTCTTTACGTCGTCTAACTATGGTTGATATTTGCTGACTATAGCCTTTTAAAAATTCGTTTCTTGACAGCGGTATTATTGTAGTAGTGTCGTCGTCCTCGATAAATTCGTCTAAAAATATAGTTTTGACTGAATCGTAGCCGTTACCTTTGTATTTCATCCATGAGGCAATTGATGAGCTATAGCCACATGGCGAATATACCCATTTGTTATTTCGCCCCAACTCTTGTTTGCGATATACTCCACTATAATAATTAAGGTTTGCTTCTTCTTTCCATAGTGTTTTTTCAACATACGGCTTTATGTTGGCGACAGCTCCCCACGCTCTACCACGGATGAGATAATCTTCGCGTGTACGCATGTAAACGAATTGTGCTCCTGTTTTGTCGTAGTCGTCAAATAAGCCCTTGAAAACTGAATAAGTTTTACCAGCAGAACGCTCACCAAAAACGATATAAACATCTGCATTTAAAGTATAGAGCGATGGAATGTTAATATAGGTTTCATCGCCAACAGTAATATATAAATTTTCTATTTCCATATACTTTATTCTCCTATCTTTTCTAATATAATTGGTGATAAATGTTTCGTTTTTACCGTAAACTTTTCTAAACGTTTATTTATATCTACATCTGTATTTTCTTTCTTTCCTTCTTTTGTAATTAAAGTCGGTTTGATGCTATAAACGTCAATTCCAATCAAAGCTCCGTATTCTGGTGAGATTGATAGAGTATAAGTGGTATCTTCTATCCACGTACCGCCATTATCATAAGTTGGAATTGAATTTGTTGTTGGGTGCGATATTGTACGTCCAGATACATCTTTATCGAAAGTTGTAAAAATCTCAAAATCTTCGATTGACGTAAGATAATTTACGGCTTTCTTCGAGAGTCCCGACACGGTCATATACAATTTGTTATCAGTGTCTTGATATATATATTTCTTAGCACCAAAAGTCTTAAATTTCAACCATGCACCAGTTTTTTCAGTTTCCCAGTCAAACACTCCTAAATCTGGTAGTTTATAATCTAAACCATAGCGTTTTATTGCTAGGTCAATTTTATATTTTGCATAGTCGTTATAACTGTTTATTACTTCCAAACATTCTTCTCGATTGATAACTTTTGCACTGTCTGTATCACAGTAAAGCACATTTCTATCAATTTTTGACACTATATCATGCATTAAATGGTAGCGTGTCCATGCTGGTATAAAAACGCCTATTTGGTATGGCAAAAAACTTCTAAACGATTTATAAAATTTTTCAAGCTGTGCGGAAATTTCTTCTTTGTTTGTGATAGCACAGTGTTCTAAAGTCCACTCCGTGCCGTCAAGTGCAACAACATCATGTATAGGGTCTTGCACAAACATCCCATAAAAGGAATTTACACGGTTTTTGGCTTTTGCGTAGTTTAATTCTTCGCCTTTTACATGCTTTAAACTCTGTTTGTTGTTGTAATATTTTAACATTGTGCAAACAATTCCCGATGGTAAATAGTCAGCTCTACAATAATAACATTCATCTACGCGGATAGCATCAATCTTATACATTCGCAAAATGATAGCAAGATCGAGGCTAGTACATGTTGTTTTTATCATGTCGGCTTTATAGATTCTTCCGTTATCAAGTACACTATCGCTTGATACTTCGCAATGCGAGGAGCTAAGAAAAGTCATTGTGCCTTTTGCGCGAACGTTCTTTGCTGTAATGGTACATATAAATAGATAGTTGTCTGTATTGATTAAACGTTTTAAGTCATAAATATTCGCATTTGGTAAACGCTTGAGAGGTGCAACAGGGAATTTTTCTGTTGCTATGGCAAAAGGATACGCACTACCAAAGTCGTAACTATCCACGTTTTCCATGATTTGCCCCGCATACATGTAGTTAGCGTGATTGTAGCCGCCCATGAACGCTTTTCGACAAATCACATATCTGTCATAGTCAAGCGAAGTGTTACGAAACATTTTCATCCATTTGCTATCTTTTTTCATGATAGCGCGAAGCTCGTCACGTAAGAACCCAGTATTTGTGTAAGGAAATTCGTAGAACGGTTTATTTTCCTGTTCTTCGAGCTGATGGATTTTCGCCACCATGATTTCAACGTCACGATATGTATAGCGCTCTTTGTCTTGCGGCAACGTTTCGCCTGGTTTTACGATATCTTTATAGTTCATTTCAAGCTTTTCAAGTCCTACATCTTTACCGCAAGCCGCAAGTCCCTTATTAGTAAGCTTGTAACTGCATCGAAACTCTAGTACATCGTCAATGATGAGATATAAGGGTTCGTGGGTGTCCATGTAAAAGCCGCCCGTCATGGTATGCCCCTCAAGGTTTCTAATTATTGCTTCCATTTCGTAGGAGAGGTTATGAACGTATACAATTAAGCGATTTTCGCCTTGTGTGGAAAATGTTTGATATTGGCTATGTAAATAATCGTACAAATCGCCCCATGAAGAACACGTATTATAATTGTAGTCGCTATCCATCACCGACCAATGCCATGTGTAGATTATATCGCAATCTTCTGATATGTGTTCATGAGTCGTTTCAATGTCAAAACAAAGAAACTTTTTACAATATGAAATTTTTTCTTTTCGTTTTGCCATTGTTTGCACCTCTCTTAAATGTCGTCAAAATCCTCTTTCAAGTCTAACCATTGTCCCGACGTTCCTTCACGTTGAACGTCTAAAAACCATTTATCAAGGTCAACTTTCTTAAAGTCAAAAGGTCCCCATTGCCCCGTCTCATACGCCCATTTGGAATTACTTAACAAGGTTTCGCTGTCGTATTGCTCACCTTCATGTGCTGATTGCCACATGCCCATGTATAGAACCATCGCTTGCCATTGGTCAAATGTCAAATCTTTGAGTTTTGGGTGATTCTCTTTTAACTTACTAAAAGCGTTATGTTGTAATTTTACATAGCCGCTATAAGTTGACTGTTTAGCGTTTAAAATGTCAATTGCTGTTCTAACTTTCTTGTAAAGTGCTTGCGTAGACAAGCCTTGATATCTTATGTCAAATCCTTTATATCTGTCATATACTGGGTTGATTTGTCCAGTGTACTTTTTGCCGCGTTCGTTGAAATATGTGCTAAGCGTTTTAAGTCTGGTTTGTGCTCTTTTGCCTAACGTTCTCAAAAGTAACAGAAGTTCTTGTTTTGTGTAGCGCTGTTTAAGTAGTGTGTACTTATCGTTAGTCACGTCATATAAAACACCTTTCGCGCGTTGGACTTCGCCAACACGTTCTTTTTGTTTACTTGCCATACTCCTCTACCTCTCTTTCCGTAAAAGGCTCGATGTAGCCACTTGCGATTGCACTTTGTATCATTTCATCTGCCGTCATATGATAAAGCTGTGCGAATGTTTCGAGCGAGCTTCTAACTTCGCGGTAATACTTGAGTCTTAAAGCGGGTGTTTTAATATCGTCAAGTGCTCTTAATACGATAGCGTGTTGAAGTTGTAATAATTGGCTTTCTAAATACATATATATACCTCACTTTCTTTATTGTTCTTTTATTGTAGCATGGAAATATGAACAAATATGAGATATTTTGTGAACAAATTGTTAACATTATGTAATTATAAAAGGGACTGTTTCCAGTCCCTTATAGATATGAACAAATTGATTAAGCTTCCGTTCTACGTTTTGGATATCAACCGCACTGTTGACCGTTGCCGCGTTTAAAAGTTTCTTACCATGATCTTAAAGAACGTCTGATTTGACTTTCTTGAAATGCCTGTTGTGCATTCAATGATAAAATCATGCCCATCTGCAATAGCATCTGTTAATAAATCAGCGATTTTTTCAATTTCACGCTGCACACCTGTTGCATAAATGCCAAAACCTTCTTCAGTCTCGATACATAAGTAATAGGTAACTTTGAAAGTATCTTCATCTGTGCCCATTACAATTCCTAAAAGCTTGCCAGATGGTTTCGCGTCTTTTGCAAGGGCGGTTGTCCCGTTAATTTTTACAAGCTTTACGCATTTTTCGTCTCCAGATACAAGTTCAAATTTCTTCATAATTTTAAATCTCCTTTTTGTGTTATTTGTTTGAAGTGTAATGTTATATTGGTATGTAATATCAGCCGTTTATGTTATAGTGTGTTGTGCTATAATTCTACGGCGGTAAACCAGATATATGAAAGTTATAGTTTAGCTCGTAACGTGTAGAAGTTACGATAATGTGTTTCGTTACCATTGTTAAAAGTGAAAGTGTAGTATGTAACTTTCTCTGTTTCCACCCTTTGAAGCTCTCCTCTAATCTGATTTGTAAAGTACCCCTCACAGAGTAAAGAAGCGTCGAGATCGTAGAAATTGATTGTTCCATCTTTTAAAGTCTCCTTTATGGTGGTGCGCTTGTCGACAAAGTTGATTCGTGTAGTTTCTGGAATGTTAACTTTTCTAATCGGTTTACTCATCGTCATCCTCACTTGTTTCCATTTCAAAGATAGTATAACGCACTGCTTCTTCAATTTCTTCACGCGATAGAATGTCTTTAAGATCTTCACCCTCATTATTGATTATTGCTAAACATTTCACCATCCCAACTCTAGCGTCTTTCCATTCTGGTTTAATTGTTGTGAAGTCGCCCTCACTGATATGTGAAATTACAAGACGATTAAAATTGTAGAGTCCTATACATACCGCGTTAGCGGCAATTTTCTTCATGTATTTTTTTACGTTAGAATCTTCAATATCTTCGAGATTTGCCCCTAATTGAATGTAGTCCCCGGCAACTTGTATTACATGCTTCTTTTCTTCGTCTCTCATATTTCCTCACTTTCTTTATTTATGTGTTGCTCTTTCTTGTTACATGTATATAGTACCATGGTTTGATTTTTTGTCTACTGATATTTTTTAATTTCATGTGTGAATTTTGTTGATCTTTTATAGTTCATAGTTTGTTAACAATTACAGCCGGATGATACCTGGATAATGCCTGGATGTTACAACACTTTCACACGTTACCACTTTAACGCGGTAAAGTTTAACACTTTAACGTGCTAAAGTGCCAGACCTGTTCTTCTAAAATTTTCGGCAAACGGTGAGGTGATCCCAGATA